>ERZ791734.1851-NODE-1851-length-15540-cov-13.711527_pt1 | contig 15540 bp, 18 predicted proteins | sample MGYA00509953_ERZ791734 | MGnify/ENA primary metagenome ERZ791734 (study PRJEB30046, sample SAMN00792038) | human gut metagenome | study: EMG produced TPA metagenomics assembly of the A metagenome-wide association study of gut microbiota in type 2...
CTTCATATCATTTTTTCCTTTTCATTCTTCTGAATAATTACATTTGCATCAATTACTCTCTCCACAAATAGAGCCAAACTAGAGCCATTTTATAAAACAAATGCCGAAAATCCGCATAAATACAGGCTTTCGGCATTTTAGTCCGTTACTCAAACTCGGCAAAGTTGCCACATGCATTAAACTATTTTGTTTAGTTTTCATGGTGAAATCGCCTGCAATGTATTTGTTTTGCATATTTTATTTTGGCTTACTGATTTTTTGTTGCCAAAATGTTGCCAGTGGATTGTAACAGATGTACGTTGAACACCAACTATAGCCAACCATTTGTAACTATATGCGTAAACTCAACGTTTTAACTAACATTCGTTGCATCCCATTTTCTTAATAATAATTCACTGTAATTTTCGCTGCACTTCTTCCCAAAATGTATAAATTTTTCCATCTTTAGAACTTAACACTTCATTAAGTATCATTTTTTTCAATTTAAACGCACTAACTCCTATCTTTCCAGAAATTTCAGCAACCGTTTGACTATATACTCTTTTCCCATCGCATATCTTTTTCCAATCTGACTGCCAATTTAAAACACCATATCGATCCATCATGCTATCGTAATTAGATTTAATTTCATCTATTATATGATCATACTTCTCACCACACATCAATTCATCAATATATTTATCAAATCCCTCCTTATTTTCAACATTAATTTCATCTTGCCTGACTAATGAAGTAATTTTTTTTATTTGCTCTCTGATACAATTATTTAAATACTTTTTCTTTGTATCATTCAAACTTGAATCTGCATATTTTTTCATTATATCTAATATCTCTGTTTCTTTTACCAAAGGATCTTTAGTCAGTTTCAAAAAACCATTCACGCTTCGTTTAATTACTTTTTCGTCTAACATAAAGTTCTCAAACTCATGCACTGGTAAAATAATAAAATGTTTATCAAAAAACTCCTTGTCATCTTCCCTAATTAATGATATTTCCTCTTCATTTCTAGTATCCCTATCAATCATAAATACAAAGTTAGGTGCATATACCAGTTCTTTCACTTTTACAAGACTCTTATACACCTGAATAATCTCTGCGCAATTCGATAATTCTCGAATTCTAATATTATCCATATCACACAAATTAGCCAAATTTTCCGATTCGGTTTTTCCCTCCACAAATAAAACACGATCATCAATATAACTAATTCCACAAGTACGCAAAACATCTTCGCAGTCTTCTTTATCGATTAATAATAACTGCCCGTTATTGTTGATTACATAATTTTTCCCAGAAGCAAAATTGTTATATATCAGATTTTTAGAATGAGTTATCAAAAACACCTGACCGACAAATAGATTTTCTCTTTTTTCAATTAATATTTTTAAAAATTTAACAAATCTCCATGCGAGTTCCTCATGCAGATGATTTTCTGGCTCATCTATAATAAGAATGCCTATTTTTTTTATATAATTCATTATTAATAATGTATACCAAATTAGTTTTTCTCCTGAGCTTAGATTTCTCGCATCATATTTCCCACCATTTTTTGATACCAAAATAAATTGATTCTTCTTTTCTTTCCCCGAAAAGTTGCTAATATTGACGTTTGTAATAAGTTCATGATACATTTCCTTGCTATCAAAAACAAATTTATCCTTTCTTGGCGTCTGCGGATTTAAACGCTGATATGCATATGCGTTCATCATTACATCATACATATTTTGGTAGAGTAATTTTGACTGAAAAACAAATCGAACAATTGGATTAATTGCCTCGCTAGACAACATATTAATTTTTTGAAAGGTAAAATCTTCTTCATATACATTTTTTTCTGCATCAAGATATACTATTATCTGAGACGGCGTATTAATATTCCAAAATTCCTCAATAAGTCCCTTGTTCTCTCCTTCATAAACTTGAACTTCCCATTTCTGTCCTCTTTCAATAATCTTTGTACTAATTGTAACATCAAATGATTTTCCATCATCCGAATTTGGTTTATACTTTTCTTTATTATGATATGTTTCAAAATCCTGCTCATCAAATCGAACTTTCAGTTCTATTAAGGCTTTTTTATTTACTGTAATATTCTGAAGTTCATTACTCACCTCCGATACCAAATGTTCTACATCTATCCCCTTATATTTAATGTTGGCGGATTCTCTCAAAATCAGTTGAACAAAATACGCTTTTTGACATAATAAAATACTTTCAAAAACGGTACTCTTTCCTGAACCATTTTTTCCACTTACTGTATTGATCAAATCAGCATTATTAAATGTATATTCTTGTTTATTAGAAAATTTTTTTATTCCATTTAGTCTCACCTGTAGTATTTTCATTATTTACTCCTTTTTTCATTTGTTGTGCAAAAAAGCCGCTTTCTATATCAAATCGCATCTTCCTCTTATCCATTACAGCTATCTTCACTGTTTCCATTCAACCAACAACCTATTTGATGGATTGTACAAAGTAAAGACCCGTTAATTATTTTGTCAATTCTTCCAACCTTTCCTTAAGATCTTCCAACTCATTCTTTTTTTCAAATTGAAGATTATTATAATTTTCTTTGTATGTTACCGGAAAGATCATCAGAAGAATCTTTCCAATAAGTCCCGACGGAACAATCGAAATCAACACACTATAGTCTTTTATCTGCGTAACGGATACATACTTCACCATGCAGAATACTAAGCCTGCATATACAGTAACTGTGAGCAAGATATCTATAATCCAATTTCTTTTTTTCCTTTTCTGAGCAACTAAAACACATTCCCGGTCAATATTTTTAATCTTCTCTTCCAATTTCCCTATTTTTTTCCCAACCTCAATACCCATATCTTCCAATTTTTGTTTGTCTGATTCTGCAATTTTCTTTCCTTCCAGTATCCCCTCTTTTTTCGCATGATCCAAAATATTATCATATGTATTATCGACTAATACAATTGTTTCTTCTTCAGACATATCTCCAAGTTTATTATTCTGCTTATTTCCATCAAAAATCTCATCGAGCAGTCGATCCTGCAATTCTCCATTAGAGGTTTTTTCGCAAATTATATTTATTACCCTGTTAAAACCACTAACATCTACATCCTGAATATATTTTAATTTTACAAATTCAATAAATGATTCATATCCTCTGGTTTCTCGACCATTCAATTTTAACATCAAAGAATACCATACACTTGGTAAAACCGCAATTGGATTTCTCGGAGAATACTTTTCATCAACCCATTCTACAAGTTTATGATCAGCTGAAATTAAATAATATTTTGTATTCCAATCCACCTTTTCCCCATTATTTTTTCTGCGCTTTTCTTTAATGTGCGTAAGATTTTTAACATCATATACAACATTTTCATAACCTGATCTCTGCTGTTTCTTTTCCATTAAACTACTTACCAATTCATCAGCAACGCTAATTTCATCCACATATTCACACTCTATCCCTTCACAACAACGATAAAATTGAGATATTAAATATTGCTTAAAATCTGAAAATCTTCCAAATGAATCATTTGTTCTAGCCCAATGATAATATTCTGCAAAAAAACTTTTTTCTATATTTTCATGCTCAAGTGCCTTGTTTAACGCCGCTCCTTCTCCTCTATAAGAACTTGTAAATTTCTTCAGTTCTTTTATATGATAATCGATAGAATCAAATATTTCTAATTTTGTTATATTTGTATATAATAATTTTATTTTTTGCTCCCTACATTTAGATATAAACTTCTGTGTTGTCTCTTTTCTTTTCAAATTATTTATTCCCATTAAACGAAAAAATATATTTGCATCTAAATAAAACACCTTACCCATCAATAAATTACTAAATTGCCTTGAGTCCTTCTTTACAGTCAATCTACTATAATCCACAGAAAAAGATATAAGTTGAAACAAGATCTTGTTTTTCTGTTCATCTTTCCAATCAAGAAAATCATTAATTATTTTCCGTTCTTCGTTGTTAAATCCAGCCACCGCGCCATTACTTACTTCATATTCTCCTTCAACAATAGAAACTAACACAGAGATATTTTCGCCAATACAATTATACAGAAATTTATGTATTAAATTCTTTACCATCTCAATGCTATATTTCTCATTTATGTTAAAAACTTCCATATATTCATCTATAATATTTGAAAATAATTTTACATTTTCATGATGAACTCTGCCGAAACCGTCTTCACTAAGCGAATATTCATCGACAGAATCAGGGCTGTCAAATATAAGTCCTTTTTTCATCCCCATTTGAACCGCTTTATATATCTCTTTTTCAGTAAATTCCAACCTTATATTTTTCTCAATACAACATTGGATTTCAGAAATTTTCATTGCATCATCGGATTTTTCTTGTGACGACATCACATATATAATTATATTAAGCAAATTTTCATAAAAATTCTCATGGGATGTATTTATCACCATCGCAAGCTGAAACAAATAATTGTTCATCGTTTATTTCTCCTTCTTTATCCGAATCATCATTTATAGTCCTCATCTCATAAGTTTCATCATAATCCGTTAAAATCGAAACAAGTGTTATCTTTTCCATTCTTCTTTTCCTTTCCGTTTTATATATCAATATTCCCAATTTTATTATAATAAAACAAAGAAATAGAAAGAAACACCGTCTTATAAATCTATATTTTCATTTTCCAGAAACATCGCAACGAATATGAGGCTTTCGTTCCATCACTTAAACCGCACTTGCAAATTCATTTTTATGTACATCTGTCCGTCCTCTTCATATAATCTCATATATTCATGTCTGGAAGTTGACGCTCTCTCACAAATTGTGTTATCGAGCAAATACTGTTCAAAGAAATTCCGGTTATAAATGTGATATGCCAACACTTCTCCATCAGCCTTTACAATAATATAACCTCCATTTGCTTCATCTAGTCCATCCCACGGCTTTGCAGGTTTTAATCCTAACGCACAGGAGCAGAGGAATTTCTTAAATTTATATTCATACATTGCAGCATCACCATAGCCAAGAGGATCCTTCTCTCCTGCCAATTCCACCAGTTTTTTGCAATCTTTTACATCCTCGCCATAATAATAAAGCAATATATTTCCCAATATCTCCGGCATGCTGCTGTCTACCATAATCAGATTGCGTTTAAATCCTGCATGACTCATATCCATGTACTTGATCTGCCCACCATATTCTCTGATTTTTGCCATACGATCTTGAATTTTTGTTCTGGTTTCTATTGCATTTATCCCTCTAGCCTGTTCGCTGCTAATTCCATCAACTTTATAAATAAAATTAGTAGTCTTTCCCGCATTCAAAAGTGTCGGTGCATGTCCCACCTCTGACTTAATAGAAAAGCCCACCTTACGGATAAGATTCGTATATACATCTTGGATCTGCATGGAAATGTCTGTAGTGTCTATAGATGGCGCTTTAAGTTTTGTCACTTTAATTCCATTGACAAACGAAGCAACCTCCTCTACCTCGAAGCTTCCACTATGTATTGCAATCTCCTTCAACAGTTTATCTGCTTCTTCTCCAAGCAAATTTCGATCTATTGTCGCAACCCTGCAGGATTGCGTTTCAACGACCACATCATCCCCATCAATACAGTAGTCATAAACTTCCCCCTTTTGTTCTTCCCTAATAATTTTTAAAATCGGATAATAGACATTATCAATTTTTTCGACCTTCTCATTGGCTGCATATACTCTTCCCTGACTCAGCAAGCGCAAAAAAGCATACAGTTCTGACCATTCTCCTTTGTTTCCTGTCATTTTCCCATCATTGTTATTTGCCATTTTCCAACACCTTCCTTATCTCCCTTGCAATTGCCTCAATTACATTAACTGTTACACTGTTACCAAATTGCTTATATAAATGCGTATCCGCCAGTTCCAATTTAAAGTCATCCGGGAACCCCTGCAATCTCGCCCACTCACGGGGTGTCATTTTACGGATTCCTTCTCTGTTAACCTCTCCTTTTATATGCGTTACCGGTGTAAAATTTGTAAGCCTCTTATCAATAATAAGATTTCTTTCTCGCCCCATACCTCCGCACACAATCGCACCAGCCTGACCGTCAAGATCTCGAATCTCATAACCAAATCCGTTTCCTTTTGATTGATGTCTAGCCTTATGCCTACGCAGTGTTTCCATATATACAGTAGATAAATAATATTTCACACTAACTTCTTTTTCTTCCATGATGTCTCTGATACAAGTGTCCGAATTGTGTCCTTCAGGAAACTTAAATTTGCTACTGTCAATATCATTTCGGAATGCCACTATATATATTCTTTCTCTGTTTTGAGGTACACCAAAGTCTTTACTGTTCAAAACCTTGTCATACACTTTATATCCAATCTGTTCAAATGCTCTCTTAATAACTTTAAAAGTACGACCTCTATCATGAATCGTTAACCCCTTCACATTTTCACAAAAAATAACCTTCGGCTGTCTATATTCACATATACGAACAACATCCTGAAATAATGTTCCACGGCACATACCTTTATAATCGTCATTAAATCCCATCCGTTTCCCCGCCAGCGAAAACGCCTGACAAGGAAATCCTGCTAAGCAAATGTCAAATTCCGGAATGTCTTCTTCGTCAATCTTAGTAATATCCCCGGCAATGTCAAAATCATCTTGATAGTTCAATTTGTAGGTTTTTTGTGCATATTCATCCCATTCACTGACAAATACAGTTTCGATATCTTTTCCAAACGCATTATCAAAACCCTTTCTTATACCTCCAATTCCTGCAAATAAATCAATTGATCTGTACATATTGCCATGTCTCCTTTATTCGTAATAATTATCTGTGTCCATCATCATGTCAAAAATAGTTTCTTCAACAACCTGAACACATTCATCTGTATTTTTTGTTATATCCTTACCCCAAAAGCGAATAACCGTCCATCCTAAATACTGCAGTTGCTTATTCACTTCCTCATCCCTTTGCTGATTTTTGGAAATCTTTTTTATCCAAAATTCTGCATTTTTCCCCCGCTCCAATTGCGGTTTTAATACCTCCCAATCCTTTCCATGAAAAAACTCACTGTCACAAAAAATGGCTATTTTATACTTTGTAAGTACAATATCTGGTTTCCCGGGTAATCGCCTGTCATTTTTTCGATAACGATAACCTTTTTCCCATAACGCCTTTCTCAAAGTTACCTCAATACCGGTATCTTTATTTTTGATATTCTTCATGTTCTTATGACGTTGTTCTTTCGTCAGCCGATCCATCCAATCACCTCGACATCATATCTCCTCATCAGGTACCACTTCCATAATATCTGATATATCACTATTCAATGCAATACATATCTTCAGTAGAATATCAGTATTCACATTTTCATTTCGCCCTAATTTTGCAATTGAAGCCGAACTAATTCCTGCCGCTTCAGCCAATTGTTTCTTCTTCATGTCACGGTCAATCAGTAATTTCCATAGTTTTTTATAACTAATCTTCATCTCAATCCTCCAAAAGTGCCCAATCAGATCATATTCCACCAGCCAGTCGAACATACTTTCTGTTATTTTATCATAGATCTTACATCATTTCAAGAGAAATCACAAAAAAGTATGAGAACGCATACTCATCATCACCCAAAAGACATGCTTTGCTCTTAATGGTTTATCAATATTCCAATAGTATTTATCTTCAAGTCTATTTTACAAATAATACATCCCTATGATATTCCATATATGCCAACAAACGTACCGAAGGATGTAAGTCAACCTTCATTCCGTTAAAAATATGTAATCTGGATTGATTGGCCATTCCAACAAATGCAGAAATCATCATATGCCCATCTACCGTAAACGATATCAAACCACTGTCGAACAATCTGTCCATATTTGCACTTAAGAGCAAACCATTTTCTGTATCAATTCTCTCTTCGTTATCACACACCCTCCAGGGCTTTATATGACTTGCAACCAGCAGTTTCGATGTATCAACCCCGGTTACAATACACTTATGATTATATTTCTGCATATGATTTTCACGGTATTGTCCCTGACCAATCCTTGCCTTGATAATAACCTGTTTCTCAGTTTCCCTTAATGTCTGTGTTGCCTCTATTTCTTTTTCTATTTCTCGCTCTGCTCTATCATCTTCCATTTTTTCCATCATATAATATCTGTACTGTTTAAGAGCGTTACTATACATACGCCTTCCTCTGCTATTTTTTTCAATAAAAATCGGATTATCCAGTATATTGTAAATTGCTATATCTAATTCCACAAGATTCATATCAAGCAAACTTTTATTTACAACTTTCTGCTCAATCATATCGTTTGAAACCGTATTAACTGCTCTTTTATATTTGTATACAGAACTTTCGCTCAGGTCCGAATTTTGTGTCATCCACTCTGAAAAAGAGTCCAAAATTTCCATGCAATCTCCCCCTTTTTTTATTATAGATTATAACATATATCGTAAGCCATAACAAAGCCACCCTGACATTGTAAAAGCCCTGAAAATTCAGGGCTCAAATCAATTTGTATTATTTCATTTCCTTTTTCAATGCACACCAACCATTGTCATACTCACATTGATAATCATTATCCGAACAACAATATCGTCCATGAATCATCGCATCGACCGCATCTTCCAATGATTTCGCAGAAATACTTTTTCTCCAGATTGTAACATTACAGTTTTTCAATGAACAAAATATTTGTTTCATAACCTTTCTTCTCCCTTCTGCTACTCAAAAGCATTGTGTCATTTACCAATATAATAATATCATATCCTTTCGGCATAAACTGACACTTTCCTTCGTCACAATTCGACACATATCAATTTAATATGATAAATTGCAGCGTCTACCAGCACAATTTCCTCTCCACCTCCGCTTCTACACACACCTTAATCCCGTTCACTCTCCTCACCCATTCCAGCGGATTTTCCGCTTTCAGTCGTTCATCCACGCCTTCCTTTTCCATGATCCGTCTCACCGCCTGCTCCACCTCCCGGTGGCATTCCTCATCCACTTCATGGAGGTACCTGTTCCAGGTTCCATCCTGCAGCATCATACGATACTCATGTGCCTGGTGCTCCCACATATACTCTGCCCGGATCAGTCCATACTTCCCGATCGGATAATCCGTTTCCTGCTCGAATGTCAGATCAGGATAGTAGCAGCCATCCTCTGCCAAATGATAGACCAATCCGTTTTCTTCGATCACCTCCGGCAGTTCCTGCTCCTCCACCTCTCCGATAAATATATCCACATCTTCCATCTTCTTCATATCTTTTAATTCTTCTCTCATTGTTATCCTCATTTCTGAGCGTTTATCGCGAATAGGCGAAGAGAAATTCGCATATGCGATTTCTCTTCTGCCATCAAAGCTATTTGCCTTCGCTCAGAAGCAATATAGCTAATATCAAGCTACGCTTGATATGTGATAAACTACCGCATCAGCGGTAGTTTATCACACTCTCCTCCATTCTTTCTGACGGATAAGAGAAAATTCTAGTACATCTTTCCCTTATCCAAATCCTTAAATTCTGGTTTCATCTGCCTCCAGCCAGCTTACCGCCGGTATTCATTCTCTTCCGTTCTCTGTCTCACTGGCAGGATCACAGCTAGCTTTTCCGTAAAGGCATCCCACAGGTTCCGCCCATTTACCACCAGCTTGCGCATGAATTCTTCTGCCTTGTCGAGGATCAGGCGGAGGGTACTGTTTTCTTCCCGCAGTTTTTCATTCTCATACCGCAGCTCTTCTTTCTCGTTCCGAGCCTTTAATACCTCTTCAAACAGTTCTGCCTGGATGTCACTGCCACACTGCTGTACTTTTGGTATAATTCTTCTGCATGTGCCACATACCGCTCGAACCGCAGTCTTGTTTCCTCGGTGTCTGCCACCACCCGGTCACGCTGCGCCAGGACGATCTCTGTCTCGATCTGTGCCTTTTCCAGTTCGTTCTTCGCACCGGCTAACGCCTGCCCTGCACTTTCTTTATCTGTCTGCAAACCGGATAACGCTTTTTGAAGATCCACTTTCTGGATCTCCAGCCCTTTATGGTTGTGTTCCAGTTCCTTGCAGTCCCGCTCCAAAGGACCCCGTGCATCGCAAAGTGCTTCACAGTCACTGTGGAGGGTTTTGCGTTTTTCCTTCAATTCTTCACAATCCCGCCGGAGTGATCCCCTGCTTTCCCACAATTCTTCGTGTTCTTTTCTTGCATCGCAAAGTTCACTGTTCAGACCGTCGTATTCGTCTTTCAGATCACCATACTCCTGCTGCAGGTTTTCATATTCCTTTTTCACTCCGACATGTGCCTGCTCCATCCGGTCATAAAAGGATAAATAATGAAAATACCGTTCTTTCACTTCTTGCTTTTTTGCTTTCCATTCTTCACAGGACTGCATCAGCTCGTCCTTCTGTTCCTGCTGCACCTGCAGAGTTTTCCGGTTCGACACCAGCAGTTTTTCCTGCTGTTCCAGCGTATCTGCTTTTGCTTGAAGCTGCCGCTCCAGTTCCTCCACTTCCTGCTTCCGCATTTTTTTCTCGTAGTTATAAACCGACAAATGTTTTTCGCGAGTTCCGAGTTGCTTCCATTCCAGTCCACGGCTCCTCATAAGTTCTGCAAGGTATTCCTTTTCTGCCTGCACCCAGTGCATGCTTTCGGTGTCGTTTCGTCCTTTACCGGTAAATCCCAACTCTTTCATCGCACCTTTGAGGGATACCTTCGTTGACATTCCACGTTTATTCCCTTCGGAAAATGGAATAAAGTCAATATGAAGATGTGGTGTCTGCTCGTCCATGTGAAGAACTGCATTAAACACTTTCAAGCTGGGATTTCGTTCTTCAAAGTCCTGCATATACTCTGTAAGGATCCCCTTCACCAGCTCTGCCTCTTCCATCGCACAGTTAGAATCTTTCATATTTCCGATCTGCACGATTGCTTCCGTAAATAAACGCTCCTGTCTGCCGGACTTGATCTTTTCATAGTAGTTCTGGATCTTCCGGTCTTTCCTCTTCTGCCTGGCGTTGTATTCCTCTACGGTTTCGTCAAATAGTTCATGATAGACCGCCCGGATGTCTCTTTCTAAAAATATGACATTCTGGTCAAGCCGGGCTGCGTCCACATTTTCTGCGATAAACACCCTGTTATTATGTTTTAAACATCCTTGTCCGATCGTTACCGATATTGTTCGTTCCATACATGATCCGTCCTTTCCTTTTATCCGTTGACCGCTCCTGCAAAAATCTCCTGCTCATCGTTTTCTTCCTCCAATCTGCTTTCTGTAAGATCACACTGCTCATCGTTGATCTCTCCGATCTGATCTGCCCAAACAACAGTTCCTAAATATATTCCAGCCAAAGGCAAGCCGCCAGGCGATGGCCGAGGCGGAATATGCTTTGTTACTTTCGTCGAAAGTAACGCAAAGGCACTTTTGGCAGCGGAGCCACCAAAAATGCAACCTGAAAGTCTGGCAAGCCATCCTTTTCAGGCTTTGCGCCCTGCCGGGAGCCAGACATCCGACGGATGTCTGCTCCGCTCCGCTCCGACCGGAGCGGAGACTTCTACTGCCGCATACGGTCAGGGAAAACGCCAATGCTTCGCACAGACATTTTCCCGCCGTCTGCTTGTAAATCGTACTACCTCTTTAGAAATCCCTCATCCCTCTCTACACCCTGATATTCACGGGCTTTCGCCACTTTATCCATTACCGACAAGAGAGAATCGACCGTGCTTTCCTCCAGCCAGCAAGCCATATCAACACCTTGATTTCGTCCCTTGACAGGTCCACGCCGTGCAACGATCTCAGTATCTTTTCCAGCTGCCGGCTTTGATATTCTGACAATCCGCTCAATCCGACCACCTCACTTTTGTCCATATGACATAATGAGCCTTAACCGGCTCATATTAGAAGCTGCGTTGCAGCTTCGTTATGTGCAAAAACCGTGCACCCAAGCACTAATGATAGTGTAAAATGATATCTTTTTTCCAAATTGATATAGTAAAGTGATAGCAATTTCCCGTTTTGCTATAGTAAAGTGATAGCATTGTCTTTTTCTCATTCTCAAAAATATATAGTTTTTGCTATCAATTCCTGAAAATGATATAGTTTTCTATAGCAATTTGCGGAAATGATATAGAAATTGCTATCATCCCCGGCATTTTTCTCCTTCCGTGACGGTCGTGACGATATTTTTGCTGCCACTCTGCTGTCGGAAATACCGTCACAACCGTCACATATCGTCACGCTTTCGGACTTATGCCATGATTCGTTTTCTGCTCTACACTGTCCACTTCTTCTGCGCCGCCCTCTTCTTCCGCAACACTTTCCAAGGTATTCTCTTCCTTTACCAACAATATAATCCTTCCATCGTGTCCTCTGCTGCTCTCATATCGAATATGCTTTTCTAGATAAAGCCGCTCCATGCCGACATTGAGTTTTCTCGTGAAAACATTTGGCTGTAGCTTAAGTTCTGGTATTTCCTGCAGCAACTGTGTGGCGGTTCCCTGCCAATTTCTCCGCAGTTCCATAAAGCCTGAAATATATTCCAAGACTTCATCAGGCGGCTCTTTCCACAACTCTGTTTCTGCTTTGACCAATTTTCAAATGCACTGTTCCCTGTCAAAATTCAGATACAGTCTCTGATCCGGCTGGTCTCGTCCGACAACATCCAACGTTGCCTTGTTCTGCGTCCGCTTTTCCTTTTGCATGACAAAAGCACCGTCTGCCGCTCCAAGAAGTCCATTGGTACCAGAGATCATATCAAAACTGTCCGACGACTCCATCTTTCTCGTATGATGAACCAGTAACAGACAGACTCCGTGTTCATCACTGAATTTCTTCAATCTTGCCACAATATCGTAATCACTGGCATAGCTGTATTTGTCTCCTCCCAGTTCCCGAACCTTCTGCAACGTATCAATGATGATCAGTCTGGCATCCTTGTGTTCCGCTACAAACCGTTTTAACTGTTCCTCCAGTCCCTGATTCAAACTCTTAGACTTTGTTGCCAAATGCAATGCATCTGTGCTTTCCACACCAAACATTCTTGAGAGCCGTTTCTGCAGCCTCCCATAATCATCCTCCAACGCAAGATACAGCACGGTTCCGGCATTGACCGGATATTCCCACAGAGGGATTCCCTTGCTCACATGATACCCAAGCTGTGCCATAAAAAACGACTTTCCAACCTTCGGTGCCCCCACAAACAGATACGTCCCATTATAAAGCAGCCCGTCCACGACCGGCACCTTCGGTGGGTAAACGGTATCGTACAACTCCTCCATCGTGACCGTCTGCAAAACATCTTTTTCCAGTCTCAACGTATTATTCTTGATAACCGCCATCTATCCCACCTCCTTATCCGTAGATAGCCCGTAGATTCGTTTCATAAAATACTGTGTACTGACACGCCCTTTTATTGTCACAAATCCATCAGCCTCAAGTTCCGCATTCAGCCGTCGTATCAATTTATAGGAATACGATAGTGAAACTCCCAGCATTTCCATTACATCCTGCGCTGTTAAAAATCTCTTGTTCTCCATAAGCTAATGCCTCCTCTCTTTTGCTTTTATTATTCAGTTCATTTCTGAAATGTTGTGATGTGTTTTATATTAACAGTTCACTTTTGTACTGTCAATGCTTTTCGCTAAAAAAACATTTCATTTTTGCACTGTTGATGATATAATGTACGCGAAGGCAAAAGTGAGCATGGAGTTTTGCCGATTGATATGCGAAGCATAAACAAGCGGCAAAGCACCATGAGAACGCGCCCGCGAACGAGGAAAATCGAAAGTTTTTCGAGTTTTTGCCTTCGCAGAAAACATATTAAGTATTAATGTAGATGCATGTTTTGTACCTCGTGTCTTCGTGCATGCTACAACACTCATTCCACGAATAAGGAGCAGTTAAAATGGGCGAGAAATTCACCAGCCGGGTAGGCTATTTGATTCGAAATTTCAGAATTGCATCTGACATGACGCAAAAGGAATTAGCAGATAAATGTGGATTAAACGAATCCACCATCAGAAACTATGAGCTCGGAAACAGATATCCGGATAAAGCAACTTTATTAAATATTGCAAACAATCTGGGGGTCAGCTTTTATGCATTATCTGACCCTGATGTTGCAAACATATTCAGCGCACTTCATGTGCTGTTTGACATTGAATGGGCATACGGACTACGGCCTACTATGAAAGATGGAGAAGTATGCTTCAAATTTGAAGAGCGGCTTCCAAGTGCCGGTCCCCGTCCACAGGAAGACCTTGACAACTTCCAAAAGATGGTTGAATATTGGGCTCGTTTACGAGACAAGCTTGAAGATGAAGAAATATCAGAAACGGAATATTATCTCAAAGAGATAAAATACCCAATAAACCCAACAGACCCAAATAAAGAATACACTGTTTCGTTAAATCTTGATGATGGCGACCAGCTACTGGTTCAGAATATGAATGAGAATGACGATGCTGAAGAAACTGCAGAATTAATAAAAAACCTGTTTCCGGATTTCTCTTATGTGAAGAGGAAACGGAAACCGAAGAAGGACTAATACACTTTATTATTAGGAGAATATACATGAAGAGAATTGCAAAATATTTACTGTACATTATGATAACTATTATCTTAATTTTATTTCCATTTTTAATCGAAAAAATGATTTTATGTGAGACTATTTTTCCATTCAACATTCCGATAAACTTATCTAAAGAAACTTGGTTCGGATTTGTTGCATCATATTTAGGTGCCGTTGGCACCGTAATGTTGGGAATTATTGCTCTATATCAGAACAAAAAATACAAGGAACTCTCTGACTCCTCCGAAGAAAAATTTATAACTCTTCAAAATGAAATAAAAACATTGACCGAAAAAAGTGTTGCATTAATAGAACTAAATTCCAAAATCGAACAAGCAAAATACTATCCTATACTTACTAATATTAATTACTCATATTGGAATACCAATGGAAAAAATATCACAAAAAAATTTGATTTAGAAAAAGACGCATTTCAAATTTCTTATAATAAAGTAAATCCCAACGAAATACTCACATCCTACAAAGATGTGTTTAATCAATATCACACATTTGTATATACATTAAAAAACGATGGTGAACAAACCATACGCAATTTTAACTGTAAGTCCATTGTTAAAAACGATGCAGAACATGAATTTGGTTTTTGGCTTTTTCAGTCATGTGATATTGAGCCTGGTGCACTTCTCAGATGTGTGTATGCTACCGAATTCAATCTTGCCGAACAATGTCAACATGGTGAAATACAATCATTAAAATTTCAATATGAAATGGAAAATGTAATAGGTGAACGTTTTGAAATGACTTGCGATTTTTTCTTTTTTCCTGTAGCAGCAAACGAAGCGCCAAATTTTTCAATTGAAATCTCACCAATACAAAGATTATAACTTATTATATATACTTTCAAAATTATTGTCATTTGATTGTCACACAACCAAAAACGAGTCAAGAAACGCCATAATTTCAGCATTTCTTGGCTCATGTACATTATTCAAACTCTACAAAGACTAACGCTTTTTGTTTAGGAATTATTCTCTGTAA
>ERZ791734.1852-NODE-1852-length-15525-cov-6.519974_pt1 | contig 15525 bp, 10 predicted proteins | sample MGYA00509953_ERZ791734 | MGnify/ENA primary metagenome ERZ791734 (study PRJEB30046, sample SAMN00792038) | human gut metagenome | study: EMG produced TPA metagenomics assembly of the A metagenome-wide association study of gut microbiota in type 2...
CGCATGCTCCGGGAGTTCGTGGATTTTGCCAATGTATTCAACTAACTCTCAATTTTGCAAAGGACTCTGGTGCTATACCATCTTGAATCCTTTCGCCTTCAGGCAGATCTCCACTTCCTCAGGATCTGCGGTATGCAGGATCATGACAGGGGTAGAAGAATCACGGTTAAAGGACAGATAGGTGTAGTCCACATTGACATTACTGTCTAACAGCGCGGTCAGCAGGGTGTTCAATGCACCGGGCTTGTCCTCGATCTCTACTGCCAGAACATCCACGAAACGGCAGAGGTAGCCCTTCTCTGTGAGGACCTCTTTTGCCTTCTCGGGATCGGATACGACCATGCGGTTGATGCCGTACTCGGCTCCATCGTTGGTCACGGAACCCCAGATATTGATGCCTGCTTCATACAGCGCATTAGTGATGGTCTGCAGGGCTCCTTTTTTATTCTCAGCATAAATAGATAACTGTTTCAACATTTCGGTATTACCTCCTCATTGCGATCTGACTGATAATGCAGTCTGTCCAGGAATCTCCCGACACTTTATTATGATAAAGCAATCTCACGAAATAATCAACCCAGAGTTGTACTTTCCTAATTTTATTTTATCGCTTACATACCAAAAATGACTTTAATCTAAACTCGAGTTTAAATTAAAGTCATTTTTCATTTTAGGAAATCGTTCCATGGGAGAACAATCCTACCGGTCCCTGGGGAGGATCCTTGGGATCTTTGGAATCCTTCGATTCTGCTGAAGTCTCAGTCTTGTTTTCAGGTTTTTCCACAGCTGCGTCACTCTGAGAAGCCTCGCCGGCAGTTTCCTTCGTTGCATTCTCCGATGTTGTCTGCTCTTTTGCTTCCTGCAAGCTGTCCTCAAAGGCAAGCGGCTGAAATGTCGGATCTGTGGAAGTCATAACCTGCTCACCGATGGTCACGTCAATGTTGTTTCCCTTCATTGCATCTGCAACCGTATTATCTGTCTCATCCTTTTTTGTCTCAGCCTTTTGACCGGTAGCGCCTTCCGCGGCATCCTTCTTTTCTTCCTCAGGATCGGGCAATCCCTTTTCTCTGCGGAAGATCTCCATGAATTCCTTACCGGTAATGGTCTCACGCTCGATCAGGAACGCTGCCAGCTTATCCATCAGTTCTCTGTTCTCGCGAAGCATCTGCAATGCCTGATCGTAGCTCTCCTTGATCATGGCAACGACTTCTTCGTCAATGGCTGCTGCCGTTTCATCACTACAGTTCAGCGCGGTTCTTCCCTCCAGATACTGGCTCTCTACAGTAGCCAGTCCCACGAGTCCGAAGCGCTTGCTCATACCGTAACGGGTGATCATATTACGGGCAATAGAAGTAGCTTTTTCAATATCATTGGCTGCACCTGTGGTCACGGTATCAAATACTACTTCCTCAGCAGCACGTCCGCCCACCAGTCCTACCAACATATCCCGAAGTTCTGCCTCGGTGTTGAGGTATTTTTCCTCCTCCGGTACCTGCATAACATACCCCAGCGCACCCATGGTACGGGGCACAATGGTAATCTTCTGCACCGGCTCGGAATTTTTCTGCAGGGCACTGATCAGTGCATGACCGACCTCATGATAGGATACGATACGACGCTCCTCCTTGCTCATGATGCGGTCCTTTTTCTCCTTACCTACCAGTACCTGTTCCACTGCTGCGAACAGATCCTTCTGGCTGACGAATTCTCTGCCTTCCTTGACGGCATTGATGGCAGCCTCGTTGATCATATTGGCGAGATCGGAACCTACCGCACCGCTGGTCGCCAGTGCAATAGCATCCAGATCTACGGTCTCATCCATCTTCACATCCTTGGCATGTACCTTCAGGATCTCCACACGTCCTTTGAGATCCGGCTTGTCTACGATGATCCGGCGGTCAAAACGTCCGGGACGTAACAGGGCTTTGTCCAGGATCTCCGGGCGGTTCGTCGCGCCCAGGATCAGGATACCCTTAGAACTGTCGAAACCATCCATCTCGGACAGCAGCTGGTTCAGGGTCTGTTCCCGCTCCTCGTTGCCTCCGCCGTACTTAGAATCACGGCTGCGGCCGATGGCATCGATCTCATCGATAAATACGATACAGGGAGCATTCTTGGTTGCTTCCTTGAACAGGTCGCGGACACGGCTGGCGCCCACACCTACATACAACTCAATAAAGTCGGAACCTGTCAGGGAAAAGAACGGCACATGTGCCTCACCTGCCACTGCTTTTGCAAGCAAAGTCTTACCGGTTCCGGGAGGTCCCACTAACAGGGCTCCCTTGGGAAGTTTTGCGCCGATCTTGGAATATTTCTGGGGATTGTGCAGGAAATCCACGACCTCCACCAGAGATTCCTTTGCTTCGTCTTCGCCGGCTACGTCCTTAAAAGTAACACCGGTTTCCTTCTGTACATATACTTTGGCATTACTCTTGCCGACGCCCATGGGACCTCCACTGCCGCCCATTTTACGGAACAGGAATCCGGCTACGACCCAGATCAGCACTACAGGTAATACTACCGTTACCAGAATCTCCATCAAAAAGCTGGAGGTATTACTGCTGATACGGGTACCCGTCACACCATGCTCCTGTAATCTGCCCGTCAAAGTATCCAGATCCTCCATCAGCATCGTATAATATACCGTCTTAGACTGCGTTGCCTTCTGAGTAATACCATAAAAGGTCACATAACTGTCAGGTGCCGGCGTAGCTGCCGCTTCCTTTTTCAGCTGTACCGTGATCACACCGCTTTCCTTATTTACCTCTACTGCTTCCACCTTATCCGCTTCCAGATCCTTCAGGAAATCCGTATAAGACACCTCCGTACCGTTGCCGGTTCCGAAAAATGCATTATACAACATCAATATGGCGATCACTGTCATCAGACCGGACAGGATCATCATCAGGATACTGGGACGCCTTGGTGGACGATTTCCGTTGCCTCCGTTACCGTTATTGCCGTTCCCGCTATTATTGCCGCTGCCGGGAGCACCGTTACCATTGCCGCCGCTACCGGGGCCATAACCGTTATTATATGATTCAGATAATATTCTCATGTCATCTCCATTTTCTACTTTATTCTATTGTCTCTATTTTTTCTATATTTAATATTCTCATATTCCGAGACAATAAATTTATTGTAACTATTTAGCCCCATTTGCAGAACGCAGTTTTACATGGCTCTGAATAGTTACAATCTATTTTATTATAGAGATAACCTGCGGATAAATCAATAGCACAAATGTGAAAAAAGCATGAAAAGCAGGCTATATCACACTATTTATCCATGAATCCGAAATACCGTCACTTCTCCGAAATAGGATTCGTTTGACACATACTGTGGAATTCTCTCCGACAGCATATTTTTGTGATCTATATGCAGACAAACACCCGAAATCCGTAAGAAACGAATTTCGGGCACCTGCCTGCAACAAACACTCACAACAAACAGTTATAGAAGCACGCCCTTCAGAATGACCTGACGGCGATGCAACTCTTTGTCGGCAATCACGATATTCGCGTATTTGCCTGCTTCCAGGGATCCAACCTTGTTCCCGACTCCGATGCTGACTGCCGGATTGATGGTAGCCGCACGGATTGCCTGCTCCTTCGGGATTCCCATTTCCACAGCCTTACACATACAGTCATACAGATTCGTGGCGCTTCCCGCAATAGTTCCGTCTGCCAGGGTAGCTAAGGCTCCACGCACGGTAACATCCTGACCGCCCAGGGTGTACTGTCCATCCTCCATACCTACGGCACGCATGCTGTCACTGATGAGGATCATACGGTGTGCACCGAACAGCCGGAAAGTATTCCTTACCATACAGGGATGAATATGGATACCGTCGCAGATCAGCTCCGGCATGACTTCCGGATCATCCGCTGCGGCTCCCACTACAGCAGGTTCTCTGTGGGTCGGTACGGGCATGGCATTATACAGGTGGGTAATATGTTTGGCTCCTGCCTGTATTGCCTTGACGGCAGTGTCATAATCCGACATAGTATGTGCGATAGAGAAATGAAACTCTTTCCCCAGTTCCCGGATACAGTCGATGGCTCCTTCTGTCTCCGGTGCGATGGATACCAGCTTTACCAGTCCCTTTGCGCATTTCTGTAATTCCTTCAGCACTTCAACACTGGGAGGGATGACATATTCTTCCTTCTGGGCACCCTTTTTTGCTTTGTTGATAAAAGGGCCTTCCAGATGTACTCCCACTAAGCTGTCCGGCTTATCTCCCGACACTTCTGTCAAAATCTGTTTTAACTGTTCTACCGGCAGTGTCATGGTCGCAGGACAGATACTGGTGATCCCATGGCTGTTCTCATAGGCTTCGATGGCACGATACGCTTCCTGTGTCCCATCACAGAAGTCATATCCTGCTGCTCCGTGAAAATGAACATCTACCAGTCCGGGCAGCACCAGTGTCTCACGTTCCGCTTCACTTAGCTCCCCCTCTGTGCAGAAGTCCACTTCTGCGATCCGGTCTCCCTCGATGCGGATTCTGCCCGGACGGAACTCATATTCTGTGGTATATAATAATCCTTTTACTTCTTTTATTTGTTTCGCACCCTCTGCTGGCATTTTGTCCCCTCCTTAACTTTAGCCAAGACAGGCTTCATCGCCCACCAGAATCACGTTATCGTGAAGCTGTAATACCGAAGCGGGAACCAGGGGACAGATTGGTCCCCAGAATGCTTTCTTTACGATTTCTTTTTTATCTGCTCCACATGCCATAATGAGGATCATCTTCGCCTGCATGATGGACTGGATACCCATGGTATATGCCTGCCTGGGCACCTCATCTTCGGAATCGAAAAATCTTGCATTCGCTTCTATGGTGCTTTCGCTCAGATCCACGCAATGTGTAGTCTTGGAAAACTCCTCTGCGGGCTCATTAAAACCGATATGCCCGTTATGTCCAAGTCCTAAAAGCTGTAAGTCAATACCGCCGGTACGCTCCAGCTTGGCATCGTACTCACCGCATGCCTGGGTGGGATCTTTTTTTCCGTCGGGAACATTGGTGTTTTCTTTTTTTATATTTACATGATCAAAGAGCTGATGGTTCATAAAGTAGCGGTATCCGTTGGGATTCTCGCCGTCCAGCCCCCTGTATTCGTCTAAATTCATGGTCTTCACCTGAGAGAAATCCAACTCTCCGGCTTCGTATTTTGCGATCAGTCTCTGATAGGCACCGATGGGTGTGGATCCTGTTGCCAGTCCCAGCACGCTGTCCGGTTTTAATAAAATCTGTGCAGCGATCAGATCTGCCGCCAGCGTGGATGCTTCCTCATAATTCTTCGCACAATAAACTCTCATATTCGTCTCCTCCTGCACGCTCTAAAGGTCATGCATAAGGAACTCTATAGACGGTCACAGACTCAGCTTAAAGTATTTCGATACTCATTGGCCGAGATTCCTTCCAGCTTTTTGAATACCCGGGAGAAATGGGCCAGATCCTGGAATCCCACTTCTTCTGCAATATCATAAATTCTGCGGGAAGGATCCTGTAACAGTTCCTTAGCTTCCGCAATACGTGCTTTGTTCAGGGCGATGGAAAAATTCTCGCCCGTATGCTTATTCAACAGCTTGCTCAGATGCCACTGGCTCACATAACAGTGATCCGCCACATCCGCTAGCTGGATTCGTTCTCTGGAATGTTCTTTGATATATTCCAGTGCTTTTGTCACCACAAAATTATTCGCTTCGCTATTGTACAGTACGGTGTCATCCATGTCTTCTTCCGTATGTTCCTCTGTCTCTCCTTCTTCCATGGGGAACATCTTCAGCTTCTCCGTCATGGCCTCAATAGCTTCGTACAATTCATCCATCTTGGATGGTTTCAGCAGGAAGGCCGACACCCCAAGTCGGATAGCTTCCTGCGCATATGTAAATTCACGATACCCTGTAAGAATAGACACCTGCATGTACGGGAATTCTGATTTCAGACCGGCGATCATGGTCAGTCCGTCCATTTTCGGCATACTGATATCTGAGATGACAATGGCAGGTTTCTCCCTGCGGATCACTTCCATCCCTTCGATTCCGTTATAGCCGAATCCCACGACCTTACAATTCCAACGTTCCCAGGGGATACTCCGGGACAATCCTTCCACGATCAGCGGTTCATCATCAATAATTACTACCTTGTACATACCGGCACCTCTCATAATGCTTTATCTTTGTTATTAAGCAGACCCCATTCGCAAAATTGATCTTCGATAAATTTTTGCTCATGTGGTTGCTCGCCAAATAACTTTCATCGTCTTCTCCTGCGAATGCGAGCATTCGGTGAGAAGACTCGAAACTTACCTGGCTCTGCTTAATAACATTCTACCCCTTAACGGCACCTGCTGTCATTCCTTTTATGATATATTTCTGTAAGAAAATGTACACGATCACGACCGGCACAACTACCAGTGTAACGGCTGCTGCCATCAATCCGTAGTTCGTTCCTTCCTGGCTGGTCAGTTCATTCAAAAGTCTTGTGATGGTACGCATCTCCGGACGGCGAAGGAAGAACATCTGGGTAAACAGGTCATTGTAGCTCCACAAGAATGCGAAAATGGCTACCGTAGCGAAAGAAGGCTTGGTCAACGGCATGATAACCTTGAAATAAATCTGGAATGCGTTACAGCCTTCCATGTATGCGGCTTCTTCCAGTTCCAGCGGCAGGCTCTTCATGTACCCGGACAACACTACGATGGAGAATGCCAGGTTACCGGCTACCTGCGGCAGGATCACGGACAGCATGGTTAGTCCCCAGCTGCTGGTATTAACGATCCCCCAGGAGGTCTCCATGGAGAACACCGGGATGATGGTGGCGAATACCGGGAACATCATAGCGGACACTACCATGGAATACAGGAAGCTGCTTCCCCGGAAACAATATCTTGCCAGTGCATATGCTGCCATACCCGCTAACAGAATGACTAACAGTGATACCATCATGGAGATGAAGATACTGTTGCGGTAAGCTCCGAAGATATTCAGATTGCCGAATGCCTTACGATAGTTGGCTGTGGTGAACAGATCCCCCACCGGCAGAGAGAAAGAATCTGCAAGAATCTTATCCTTCGCCTTGAAGGAGTTCTGGATGACCCAGATGATCGGATAGATCGTTGTAAAAGCCCAGATGCTCAGGAAAAGGTATACCAATATGGATCCAACGGATATTTTCTTCTTCATGGCTTTCCCTCCTAGTATTCTTTTTCTTTGAAGATGGCATTTACAACCTTAGCCAGTACGATGCCAAGGACTACGATCAGTACTGCCAGTGCGGAACCATAATCTACATTTTTGGTCTCCATGGTGTGATAGTACATGTAGGTTCCGGTAAGGAAGGTGCTCTTTAAGGGCATCCCCTTCGGGAACATGGTCCAGGGCAGGTCGAATACTTTCAGGGCACCGGTGACTGCCAGAACGCTGCATGTACAGATCACATTGTGTAACAGTGGTATGGATATGTATCTTACCTTCTGGAATGTAGAAGCTCCGTCAATTCTGGCTGCTTCATACAATTCATCAGAAATATTATTCAGTCCCGTGATCAGGATCACGAAATAGAATCCTACATACTGCCACATAACCGGCAGCATCATGGTGAAAAGTGCGATCCCTTCGCCCTTCCAGTCTGTCAGTCCGACCTTACCCAGTTTTTCCAGGATCTGGTTCAGCATACCCTTGTCATACAGGAAGATCAGGTTGAACAACAGACCAAGTGCGGTAGCAGAGATCACGATAGGGAAGAAGTATACCGTCTTGTAAAAGTGTTTCCCGTGTGTAATATTATCTACCATTAATGCCAGGACAATAGCGATTCCCACCTGACCCACCAGCGTAACCAGCATCATGATCAGTGTGTTTTTCAGAGAAATCCACACGACTTCATCATGAAACATCTCTACATAGTTGCTGTACCAGGGATCCAGGAATCCTTCACCGCTGCTTCCCAGCTGTCGTATATTCTGAAAACTATTCCAGATATTCTGTAAGAACGGGTAATACAAATAGACAATCATGAAAAGAAAGGCGGGGATCAGGAAAATTATTGCCGGTTTCTTATTCTTGTATATACTTGCTCCCATATGCTTCCTCCATTCACTTTCCTGTTGAAATCAGCCGGAGGTTTTATCCCCCGGCTGAACAAGAAATCTTTTATATTTTACTGCTGTGCGTGATACAGCTTCAGTCCTTCTTCCACTGCCTCAGCCGCATCCAGCTTGCCGGTTACGATCTCGGGCATGCCGTCAAAAGTGGTTACACGGCAGTCACCCATGAAGATATCCTGTACGGCTCCGGTCAGGGAAGTAACGCCGGACATCATATCCATAGCTTCAATCTGCAATGCATTGAACTGGCTCTCGTCTACTGCAGGAGCGTTCTTCAGAGCGCTTGCGGTATGCTGTGCAAATACGGGAACTAATTCATCAGAGGTCATGTAGCTTACGAAATCAACAGCTGCTGCTCTCTTGTCGGGATCATCCCATGCTTTTCTGGTGATGTAGTAACCCATGGACAGACCACCGATCAGATCGGTTGCCTTTCTGTCACCATTGCCGGGTACATAAGTAACGGTAAAGTTAGCCAGCTTGTCAGCATCCAAAGTAGAAGCATCCTCGGGATCGGACTGGCATGCACTTACAATACCGCCAACCTTCCAGGAACCATCGATCAGGAATGCAGCCTTGCTGTCTACGAACATTGCAAAAGTCTCATCATCGGTAGCGGATAAGGTGTTGTCAGGGAAATATCCCAGTTCATACAGCTCCTTGATATCCAGCATACCGTCTACCCAGGAAGTAGCATCCTCAATTCCTGCGGGAACCTGTACATGATTCTCAGGGGTGTTATGATTAAAGATCGCATACTCCCACCAATAATGAGGGATGTTGCCCAGAGCTGCTGCAATCGGAGTATATCCTGCATCCTTGATCTTCTGGCAGTCTTCCTTGAACATGTCCATGGTGTAATCAGCACCGGGGACTTCTACGCCTGCTGCGTCCAGAACTTCTTTGTTCACGAACATTGCTTCCCAGAAACCGTTGACGGGAACTGCGTATTTTTTGCCGTCTACCAGAGAGTCGGTGATCAGATCATCATTCATGTTAGATGCATAATCGGGATACTCTGCGCGGATCTCATCAATAGAAACTACCTTGTCAGCTTCGATGAAGCTGTTTGCATCTGCTCCGTTGAAGAAGAACAGTACGTCGGGTTCGGAGCCTGTCTCGAAGTCGGTGATTACTCTGGTCTTGAAGGTCTCATCAGAAGTAGCAGAGGTATCTGCCACAGTGTTACCGGTCTCGTCACACCATGCCTTTACGGCATTTTTGAAATTCTGTGCGTTACCATCTTCACCTGCGAAGGTGGTGGTTACATTCAGTTCTACAGGCTTTGCTGTAGCTGTTGTTCCCTCGGAGCTTGTCGTACTTTCTGTTTTTGTGCCGGTCGTCTCTACGCCCCCGTCAGACGGCTGGCTGCCACATGCTGCAAGAGAAAAAATCATGGTACCTGCCAGCATTGCTGCAATAAATCGTTTCATACACTATACCTCCCAAATTTTGTTTTCCAGATGTTCTTCATCTGTTGTAACTATATAATAGTATGAATGGGGGAAAATCAAAATTGTTGCCTTTGGCTTTTTTTGCCTATTATTGTTGTCTTCCTTCATCAATTTTGACCAAAATTGTACTAACCGTATGATTATTTTTGTTATTACTGATGAACAATCCGCACTCCGGACCGTACATCATGCGAAGTCTTTGGTCAACATTACGGATTCCGAGGCTTACGCGGTGTTCCTTTTGTGGATTCGGTTCTTCCTTTAACAGCTTGTGTATCTTTGCCTGATCCTCTTCACTTAAAGGACGGTTGTTCTCAATCTCGATACACAACAGATCTTCCCGCTTGCGATACAGACGGATCACCAGCTCCCCTTCTCTGGTAATGCTCATGCCGTGTTCAATGGCGTTCTCTGCAATGGGCTGCACGATCAGGCGGGGAATCTTATAGTTTAACAGGCTCTCATCTATTTCTTTTCGACAGGTGAATTTCTCTCCATACCGCTGTGTGATGATATAGAGATATGCATCCACATATTCCATTTCTTCCGCCACAGTATTGTAAGGATCCGCCTTACGGTTCATGGTGGCTTCCAGCATAGTGGACAGTGCCTCGATCATCTGACTGACACGCATATTACCGTTCAGGCGTGCCTCCCAGTTGATGATCTCCAATGTATTATTCAGGAAATGTGGATTGATCTGTGACTGCAATGCCATGATCTTTGCATCCCGCAGAGCAATGTCTTCCATGTAGATTTTATCAAACTGCTGCTTCAGCTGGGATGACATATAATTAAAGGATTCTTCCATATGATAGAATTCTTCGCTGTTTGCCATATTCTCAATCTGGGTGCCGTACTCCCCGGCTCTCACCACATCAAATACCTTAATGAGATCCTGCACCGGTCTGTTGACCCGTTTATTCAGGAAATTATAAATAATGAATACCAGCGGCAGTGCAAACACCGCCAGAATTCCGTAAACATAGCGGATTGTCTTAATCTCTGCATAGATTGCCGACCGGTCCAGTTCTACCACACAGTCTAACGTGGAATGGTACAGCTTCAGCCTCTTATATACATAGGGGTTCTGCCTGCCGCTCGCATGCTCTATAAAGCTGTCGTTTTCCGCAAGCCGGTTTTGCTGTTCTTCGCCATAGTGCAAGCTGTCGCCCCCCTCCAGGCTTAAAGCATATGTGCCGTCGAGATAAACCACAGCGTTTTCATAACCCCAGACACTTTTTAAACTCTCCATCAGAGATTCTTCGTTCAATTCGATCGCGAGGATTGCAAAAGGGTGGAATTTGGAGTCCACCAGGTTACGGATCATATACAGTCGTCCGTCGTAGCTGCGCAGTTCCGTCCGGGTATCCAGGTCATCCATCTCTTCTAACAGATCCTTTGCCACATAGGTCTTGAAATAAGTGATGTCACGATAGGTTCCGCCGGTACTGTTATTGTAGGTGTAATAGATATCATCGGGATATTCCCGGAATACCAGGTTCACAGCCTGGCAGTTTTTATGGAACATATACTGCTGCTCCAGGAAGGTAAATACGGTTGTCTGGAAATCCCGTCTGTTTCCGCCATCCTGATACGTCAGATATGCTTCCCGGATCACGTTCAGATAGGAAGCATTCTTGGATGCGGTCTCACTCTCTGCCAGCTGCAGCTCCATGATCTCTACCGCCTTTTCCATGGACGTCGTCACGGACCGATCGATCTGGGTATGTACTTTCCGTGTCGCCATAATGCTCATGATGCCGTTGGTCAGAAGTAACGGCAGGAACCAGCCGAATAACAGTAGGAAAAGCATACTCCATAGCAAGGATTTCCGTCTGCAGATTTTTTCTTTTGTCTTCATGAACATCCCCCTCAGAAAATTTTTGTATATAGAAAGATGATAACACAGTTCTCCACTGTGTTACCATCTCTTTCACCAAATTATGATAATCCATTTACTTTTTCAGCAATAAGTAATCCTCGAAGATCTCACAAAGCTGCTTTGCAGCTTCCGCTTCTGGCATCTCACAGAAGATTCGAAGCAACGGTTCCGTACCGGAGAACCGTACAGAAATCCATCCACCGTTTTTCAGATACAGTTTTACCCCGTCAAGGTAAGAAATCTGCTCTACTTCGTAGGGGATCTCCGGCAATTTCTTTTCCTCCAGCAGATGCTTCTGAATCGCTTCCTTTTTCTCCTGACTGAAGCGGTAGTCTCTCTCTTCCAATGCAAGCTTACCATACTGTGCATGGATCTCTTCCATGATCGCGGAAAGCTTTTTGCCGGTGACAGCGAGCATTTCCACCAGCAATGCAGATGCATAGACACCATCCTTACCCTTGATATGACCACGAACCGTCAGACCACCGGACGACTCTCCGCCGATGACAGCATCCGTTGCATACATTTTCGCAGAGATATGTTTAAATCCTACGGGAACCTCATAGCATTTCTCACCGAAGCTCTCTGCCACGCGGTCCAGCATATGCGTGGTGCAGATATTGCGGACTACGGGACCGTGCCAGCCCTTGTATTTCATCAGGTAGTAGTACAGCAGTACCAGAATGTCATTGGGATGCAGGAAGTTTCCCTTTTCATCGATGACACCGATACGGTCCGCATCACCGTCGGTTGCGATTCCCATGTCGCATTTTCTGTCCAGAACATAGTTCTGTAAAGCACGCAGTGTGTCTGCTGTAGGTGCCGGCAGCTTACCGCCAAACAACGTATCATGACGTTCATGGATGGTTTCCACCTCGCATCTCGCAGTCATCAGCACAGTCTTAATAGAGGTCTCGCTGACGCCATACATGGGATCCAGTGCCACGCGCAGTCCCGCTTCACGGATAGCTTCCATATCTACTGCGGCAATGATGCTGTCCAGGTACTCATTCAAAGGATAGATTTCTTCGATCAGTCCGGCTTCCAGTGCTTTCTGATAATCCATTTCATTCACAGGCAGATCCGTCACCTCATTGATAAACTGCTCGATCTCCATGGTCTGTTTCTCGTCTGCATCTCTGCCGCCGTAGGTGAATACCTTAACACCATTGTAGATTGCCGGATTATGGCTCGCCGTGATCATCATACCGTACTGGTAGTCATGCTTCATCACATAGAACATTACCAGAGGTGTCGGTACGGATTTATTGATCAGTTTTGTATGTATCCCTTCTGCCGCGAATACCATTGCAGCCCACTGCATGGCTTCCTTGGACAGGAAACGTCGGTCATAACCGATGACCATTCCGGTATTCTCCACACCTTCCTTTTTCATCTTATCGCACAGTGCCTTGGACAGGATCTGGATATTCTCCTTCGTAAAATCTTCTCCGATGACGGCTCGGAAACCACCGGTACCAAATTTGATCATAATGCTGCCTCCTTATATATTATCTGTTTTTTGCTTTTGTTCCGTGCTACGCACTACCACTTCTCCGCTCCGGTCCCAAGGTCTTTCACCCACTTATGCGCAAGTTCATGTGGGCTTAGACCTTTTGACCCTGGCATCATTTACATAATGACTAATACTTCATGTTCCGTACCTGCGCGGAATACGGGTACTTTGTCTGCCTTATGTCCGTCCACAAGGATCTCTTTTATCCCATGCATCACCTTGCTGCGGTTTTCCACCTTAATATTGTAAGTTGCTCCACGCCATCTTCTGGTCACCCAGAAGCCTTCCCAATCTGCAGGAATGCAGGGATCGATGATCAGGCAGTCATAATCCGGGCGGATTCCCAGCATATATCTGGTAGCGCTGAAGTAGGACCAGCCGCCGCTGCCTGTCATGAATGGATGTCTTGCTCTGCCGAATGCTGTGTGATCTTTGCCTGCAATAAACTGACAATAGGAATAGGGTTCGGATTCCCGGATCTCGATCCTGTCATTCTGCCAGTAAGGACACAGCGCATCGTAGAATTTCATTGCCAGGTCGCCTCTGCCGCAGACGCAGGCTGCTGCCCATGCCCAGGGATTGGGATGGGAGAAAATAGCTCCGTTTTCCTTCAGACCCGGATATACCCTCGTTACAAATCCGATATCATCATCGGGCTTCGTATAGGAAGGAGTGTTCAGCAGTAAACCATACGGTGTATACAGATATTCGTCGATGGTCTCCAGCGTCTTTGCACTCTTCTCCGAATCTGCCACGCCGGACAGAATTGCCCAGGCGTTGGACTCCAGATGTACCTTGCCCTCTGCGTCTTCCTTGCAGCCGATCTTTTTCCCATTCTTCGTGATGCCGCGGATGTACCAGTCGCCGTCCCACAATACCGCATCGCAGGCTGCCTTTACCTTATTTGCCAGCTGATGATAATGCTTCGCATCCTCTCTCTCCCCGAGGATCTCCGCCAGCGTGATAAAATGCTGCAATGCCCAGTAGTGCAGGAAGCTTACCATGGCGCTCTCACCACCGCCCAGATTCAGGCAGTCATTCCAGTCGGCGCGGAGTCCCTTGCAGATTCCGTCGTCACCGACCTGCTCAGCGCTGAAGTCCAGAATCCGCTTCAGATGTTCATATACACTCTCCGTTACTTTATTTCCCAATACGTAAGTATCTGCATAGGTGAACTCTTTTCTGGCAAAATTCAGGTCTCCTGTTTCTTTTATGTACTCTACCACTGCACCCACAAGCCACAGGGCATCATCGGAGCAGGCATCCTTGATTCCGTGGATCATGCTCTGTTTGTCCGGCTCCGGGATCACCGTCGGTGACTGGAACGGTTTGTCCCCGGTCTTTTCTTCAAACCATTCCGGTGAGAACAGGTGCAGACCGTATCCTGTGGTGGTGAGACCCTTTAACAGCTGTTCGATTCTTTCCCGGCACTTATCCGGATTGGAATGAGGGATCGTCATGGCATCCTGTGCCGTATCACGATATCCCAGTCCCACACGACCTCCGACCTCAATAAAGGATGCAAAGCGTGAGAACATGACGTTGATCTCCGACTGGTACAGTGTCCAGGTATTGATGAGTGTATTCATGCCTTCGTTCGGAGTCTTGATCTGCAGTGCATCGTATTTTTGTTTCCAATAAGCTGCCAGATCGGTGTAGACCGCATCCACTCTCTTCAGGTCACTGTATTTTACACGGATCCTTCTGCCTTCTTCGCGATTGCCCTCTCCCAGCATGATCACGAAGCGGGCTTCCTCACCAGGCTGCAGTTTGAAATTTTTCTGTAAGCTTCCGCAGTGGTTGCCTCCCAGTTCTGTGGAACCGGAGAGAACTGCTCTGTCCAATCCCGCAGGATGATCTTCGGTGCCGTACACCCCTAAGAACTTGTCTCTTACGCAGTCATAACCATCCGGTGTAAAGCTGGCAGTAAGATACTGATACCCTTTTTCCTCGTAAAATAAGTCTTCCTCGATGATGCCATCTTCATAAGAAGATCCGGCACAGTACAGGCTCATCTGGAAATTCTGGTTGTCGATCATAATGTGATGGAAAGAAAATTCCATGTAAGTAAATAAGGAAAGATCCCTGACGGCATCTGTGGTGTTTTTCACCTTTACGTCCCACAACAATACATTCTCCCCACGGGGAATGACCATAGTCTGTGAAGATGCCAGTCCGTCATACTCACTTTCATAGACCGTGTAAGACAGTCCGTGACGGCAGCGGTAGCTTGCCTTGGACAGGTCCTTCGCCACCGGCTGCCAGGAGATGGAATGATAATCCTTTTTCTCATTATCTCTGATGTATACATAGAATCCCGGCCGGTCCATGGGTACCCCATTCCCACGGAAACGGCTGATCCTATGATACTCGGGAGTCTTGTAGAACAGATAACCTCCCGCCGTGTGATTGATGACCGCCGCCATGTCCTCGACACCCAGATAGTTTGTCCAGGAACAGGGCAGAGCCACGTTGTCGATGACGTATTCTCTTTTTACATGATCGAAATAGCCGTATTGCAAAACGCGTCCCTCCCGTATATAGTTTTTTGCTTTT
>ERZ791734.1871-NODE-1871-length-15317-cov-4.706919_pt1 | contig 15317 bp, 16 predicted proteins | sample MGYA00509953_ERZ791734 | MGnify/ENA primary metagenome ERZ791734 (study PRJEB30046, sample SAMN00792038) | human gut metagenome | study: EMG produced TPA metagenomics assembly of the A metagenome-wide association study of gut microbiota in type 2...
TTTTATCTCATCCTTTTTTCCTATACCATGCACCTGTCAAAATTAATATTACTGTTTAATAAAAACTCTGTATAGTCACTTGGATTTTTCAGGATACGATAAATCATTGGATCTTATGTTGTGGTACTCACAATTGAGAACTTATCTGGTAGCCATCGATAATCAGCGTACCTTTATAACCCTGTAGATAATATCGGACCTCCATCCCGATCACTGAATTGTATTCACAAAAGAAATCTCTACTTGTTTTGCATTCCATTCTGTCTTCTCCATAGGTTCTACGTTGTGCTCCCTTGCATTCATTCCATAGTGAAGTTTTATCGGATTTGCAGTATGATTAATTTTATCATTCCGATAAACTGTATATACTTTCACATGTTCCGGTTCTACATGGATTTCCAATACTCCCGCCAATGTGATTTTTTCGCACATCAACGAGTTTTAATTGAGTTTTTAAAAAGACTCCACTCAATCATATTTTCAGCGTATTCATTACTCCAGTACTTGCCATTAAAAGTAATTGAGTTTTCTATTGAGTTTTATTTTACCCCAAACTCAATTATCACTCAATCCATCAAATATAACATATCTAGCCGCCGGTCCTTTGCCATTTAAGTTAATTAACTTCTCACTTCTCATCTTGTCAATAACACTTCTTGCCTGTTGTTTAGTAAATCCACACATTTCCTGTATTTTAGCAGATGTTATCTGGTCATTCGTCTGTAAATACTCTAAAATCATATTTTTAGCTTTGATATACTGGACTGTTTTATCTCTTGTATATTCCACATCTGACTTTAATGCTTCATAAACCTTAGCTGTCAGCATGTATTCCTTTCCAACAATCTCTATTAATCCACTACTAATCAGTTCATTACATGATTTTTTCGTTTCATCCAGAGATTTTTGGACTTTTCTCGACAACTCTGATAACTGTTCCCTTCTGTTATCTAAAAGATCTCTTAATATCATCATCTCAGCCAAAGACATAATTTTACTATTTTTATCTTGTACTTCTGTAATAAACTTAACAAATTCAGTATTATCTATTGCACTAAATATTGTAAGCGAAACTGCATCATTAAATGATCTATATCTTGGATATGGCTTGCCCATTGAAACCATGTCCTTATAAATAATATCTACTCCCTGACCTGTCCTCTGGACATACTTCAAATTTTGAAGTGTCTCCGCTATTAGTTTATTCCTGGGAATCGATGGATGAGTTATAATATTATCCTCTGTAATTCCATCAAGAAATCCTCCCGGATTTTCAATAACTATTCGATCTGGGTATTGTTTTACATAAACCGCAGCATTACTCTGGTAGTCTCTATGAGACAACGCATTAAGCAATGCTTCCTGAAATACTCTTTCAGGGAAATCCTCAACTTCAAGTCTGAATAATCCTACCTGAATATTTTCTATCTTACTGTATGCCTGTACCCGCTCTGTCAACTTGTCGATAACGCTTATCAACGGCAACTTCAAATCTAGCCTTGCATCATATTCCTCCAAATTAGCAGCTGAATAATGTAGGTATATAACTTCCGCCTGCGGTAACAATCTTTGAATAGATGCTTCTTTTCCAACGAACAGTAACCCAGCAATCGTCAGTCTTTCTACATCTCCATCATATTTTACAAGTTGTAAATCTCTTAAAAACTCAATATCCTCCAAATCCGGCAATGTAGATTTAGAATCTCTGACTCTCAGCTTTTCCTTTAATCTGTACACTTCCAGTTTATTTACATCATCCAGAGTACTCTCTCCAATAATTCTTCCTGAAAAATCCGGATTCTGAACAGAAGAATATACAGCACTTAATTCATCAGGATATGCTGGCTTTGAATTTCTCCCCAATCGTTTCAGGCATCTACCATCCGTAGTTGTATATGTCTTTCCATCTGCTTTAACTGATATTGCAATAACGAGCTTTCCCTCATACTCAAAATCTGATATTTCGGTGAATAGTGGTGGAATGGTTCTATCATAAATCCCCTCTATAATTCGTTGCCCATCATAGTTTCTATCACATCCTGTAACCACAACCGGATTATCTTCTACTCCAAAATAAACAGTTCCACCCTTGCTATTTGCAAATGCTATCAATTCATCAACCGCAAGCGATATAATTTCCTTCATATTTCTTGCATTAACCCAAGACTTAAATTCAACTGTATCTGTTTCCTCTTTATGTAATATTTCTTTAAATTCTTGTTCAGTCATTTACATTACACCTTACTTCTCTATCATTATCGCCAAATGTGATCTCCATCAATTCACCTGCTATATCTTTGCTCATGACTCTCATAATACTATTATCTATCTTATCCTTAGCCAGCAGATTAATATTCCCATACCATACTACTTCCTGGTCAATAACAGCAAAACGGTCACAATATTCTTCTACTGTTTTTATATAAAAGCCAGCTTTACGCATATCTTCATGTAGCTGCATCCAATATGCTGCATCACCAAATCCATATGAATCCGGCATCCATGTAACTATTGTAATCTGAACTCCTGCCTCCTGTTTTTCCTTTAGCATGCTGATTAATTCATAAACTTTTTGTCCGCTGATGGCTGGGCTGGAAATGATTATATTTTTATTGGCATCAAGTAGATCCTTATGGAAAGTTTCTCTATAATTATCTCCCCCATATATTGCATTAACTATCTGTTTATCGGCTTTCAAGCCACTAGAAAGCTCGTAACCAATCTGTTTATATGCCTTCAGCCGCTTCATATACATATTATCAAACATTGGGATATGATTATCCACATAATCATATATTATTACATTTTCTTTACCTGCATAATCACGATTCAATCGTCCTGCATACTGTTCAACTACCCCACGGAATGATATGGGTGTTGCCATAAAAAGTGTATCCAGTCTTGGAAAATCGAAACCTTCTCCTACCAGGGAACCTGTTGCTACTAATATCATTGATTCATCATTCTTGACCTCATGCATTAGTTTAAGAATCTTTCTTTGTTCTTTTTTAGAATTTGTATATTCCGGTGACATAGGGAACGGAATATACAGCTTGTCGATCACAAGCACTTTCTTACCGGCATCCGTTGCCTGTCTGGCAAATACCTAACCAAATAAACCGGCTCCAACAATTAAATAGTCGTACATAAACTTATTCTCCACTTTTTACTAACACATCTCCAAGTTTTTTGTTTACATTCAAATATGTATCTGAAATTTTTTTACTTCCAAACGTAAAAATAGTTATTATCGTAACGCATAACGACCATAAGATTCCAACCTCGATATGACTTAACAAAAAATCAGTATTCCAAATATAGTCAATAAATTTATACAAAATCTTTACTGAAAAAGCTGACGCTATGTAAATACACGCTGTCCTACTTCCATAGACTGTATACCATTTCTTCTCATTCGAAACTAAATTAACGATACAGAAAATGGCTGCGATTCCTACCCCATAAGAAAATAAGCGTATCGCCATCCCTTGTAAGTTATTCATACCAGATTCTTGATAACATTGAATATTTTCATATGCCTTAACCGGAATCATATTTTTGATGTGTAATATAATTACACTTATTGACAATATTACTGACATAATTATAGAATAACGTTTCGGCATTTTTCGAACTTTCTCTATCATTGCTTCATCAGCAAATACCCCTAACAAGAAGTATGGGAAAAATACAATTGTTCTAGAAATCGCCAAAAAACGATCCGCTTCATGAATTCCACCAACATATAAACCAAGTAACATTGCTAAAATAAATATTCCCTTTATTCGCTTCAAATCATCAATCAGCAAGCGCCAAATCAACAAACTAAATAAATACCAAAAAATATATTTAGGTGTAAGAATATTAATAACTAACGTTTTCTCAGTACATAACGCAAAAATGGTGTTAAATATAAAGTACGGTATTGCACAATTAATAATTGTTTTTCTCGCACCTTCGCCCCGTCGTACACTTTTTGAAAAATAGCCTGATATGAATACGAATGCCGGCATATGGAACGAATAAATCCACGCTCTAATAATCGCGTAATCCTGTGCCAAACTGATTTCTTCTAAAGAATGTCCAAACACAACCAATACAATCAATAAAAATTTCAAATTATCAAATAAATAATTTCGTTCTTTCAATTTTTTCTACTCTCACTTCCTTATCTCTTTAAATATTTGGCAAAAAAAGTTAGCTCTTTTTTAAAGAACAAAACACTTGTTAATAAGATGCAGCCGCCAACCACTGCACAATACAAAATTGCATGAATTACCCAATTCATAACTGTCACTACGCGAAGCGGTATGACCAGACTGCAAATCATAAATCCGATGGCAACACTTATCGCGAACAGGCAAAACTTCTTATAGAAAATGCTCTGTACTCGACCCGGAACGATTTTACTCGTGTAATACACATGAAACATCATCCGGTAAGTCATCCCCACGATGGTTCCTACCGCCACACCAACCAGCCCGAATTTATGCACCAAAATTACTGAAATCACTATGTTCAGCAGTGCTTCTATATACGCAGGTACCGTAATCTCCTTAAATTTATTTGCAGCATATGCGAGATTCAGGTGCGGAAACTTCACTAGATAGAGTCCTTCTGAAATGATAAGAAGAATGCCAAATATCGGTTGATTGTAGTTTGCATCTGTCACGTCTCTTGTGTATAACTGGATAAAGGGATTAATCAGTAATGCCGTCACCGTGAAGATGAAAAACACCAGAACAAACACTACATACTCATATAGATCCAGCTTCTGATTTAACTCTTTCCAGTCCTTTTTTGCATAAGCCTGTCCTACCGTTTGTGAAAGACCAGAAAGACATGCCTGCACAAGTGCTTTTATCCCATTACTTACAAGCCCATACACACTATATACAGAAACCGTTTTAAGGTTCGTAAGAATGGTCAAGATGGTGATGTCCGTGCTGCCATGAATAAACGCTGCCAGATTGATTGCAAATCCACTCCATCTCGATTTTATTAATGAATACTCCGGAGCTGCACTCCAGTCAATCCTATAGTCTCTTTTTACGATATACCCAAAAATGACTGGCTGAAGTATGAATAGGATACCGCTGATCAACTTGAGTATATGAATACTCGGATAAACCCATACGGAAATCTGTGCAAATATCACATTGCAGATGACAATCAGCGTCTGCGTAAAATTAACAACATATACCCTCTTATCCGCATCCAGCAGCGTCTTTAGCGTAATCGAAAACATATACTGAACCAGCACCGTAATCGATAAAATCAGCGTAAGGGAGCATACATAGGCGAAATTAAACTCTGTTTTAAAAAGAAGCGGATAAACGATTGATAGTCCTACGGAGTACGCTACAAACAGGATACCGATCTTCTTAAAAAAACGATTTGCGGTTACCATGACCGCCGATATTTTCTGCTCATCCTTTTCTACAATCGGTTTATACAAGTTTGCCATGACGACACCTGTAATACCACCCTCTACTAACGAAATATAGCTCAGAAACTGGTTCAATGACGATACTAGCCCATTTACTTCTGATCCAAAGCTCGTGAGAATGATCTTAGGCAATATAAAACCGCTGAGAATCGTAAACATCTGTAATATTAATCCCGAAATCATATTGATCAGGGTTGCTTTATTTCTCATAATTGTTCACTCTCCATGGTTTAATTCCGTGATTAACACGTTTTTCCTCTGGTGGAAGTGTCATATAATCGCCATAAATGCATTTGAGATATGTATCGTAATCTTTAAATCCTTTAACAGTCATCGTTTCAAACCGATACTCTCGCATTTCGTCAAATACTTCCTTCGGAACTGCTTTCGTCCCCCACGTACTATCCTCAACGTATATGGAATCTGACACCTTAATCCCGGAACAATTTCTAATAAGCAGTCGGATAAAAAACTCTGGTGAACACAGTTTGGAAATTCCATACCAAAAGTAATTCCATATTATATGTCGACAATTTCTAGGATGGCTCGTGTAATATTCTGAATTTGCAAACCAAAGCAATTTTTTTAGAATCGGCCGTACCGTAGTATTCAGCAGTTTAATCCTAAATACGCTTTTACCCATGCCGTCAAATGGGAAAATATCGATCCATAGGCGCTGTGTATCACGCGTCCCTTCTTCCTTAACGTAGATATCCGGGTTAACTATTTTCACGAATGGAAACAAACTATTACCAAGTTCGAATCCGATTGCTTCTAACTGACCAATCTGCTTCTTCTCTTTGAGAATCTCAACCATTCTATCGTAATCTGGTCTTAGAATGCCGATATCGATATCATCATCCCATGGAATAAACCCTTGATGCCGTACTGCACCAAGCATCGTTCCGGATGTAATGCTATATCTAATATCATTTGCATCTAAAAAATCTATCGTTTCCTTCAGCATTAGTAATAACTGCTGCTTGGTTTCCTCATTGCTCAAATAAACCATACGCTACTATTATTTCCTTCCTTTTGCAATCTATTCCTTGGTACAGCTATCCCTCTATCAATATACGTACCTTAACCATCTGAAGATCTTCAATCTCTCAAGTTTAAGTATAATTGCGCAGATTAACGTATTTCTTTCGCCTATATTCCCCCTATTGCTTTACCTCATTATTTAAATAATAACAAGCTAATATTAATCCCAAATTCAAAAATAAAGCGCTATACATATTTTCGCATATAGAATATAGTGTAAAAGCAAGGATAATATTAGCCTCCAAATACCTTTTTTCTATTCCAAATTTCCACATGCTCCAACAATACAAAATTGTAAGCAGCAGAAATAAAATAATCCCTTGCATTAAAATTACATACCATAAACTATTATCCAAAGAAAATGGTAATTGCTCTGCTTGTATATTTGTTCCAAATAAGGACCAATCAACATAATCAAACATTCTATATGCCAAACTAAATCTTCCCGTTAAGACATAATCGAGCGCAACAAGAGCCTTGCTTTTTCCATATGTATACACTGCAATCAAATCGAATAGAATGGCACCCATCTCTAAAAATAATAACGCTTTAGGTATTAATGATTCAGAAGACTTTCCTTTTGTTTTTTGAATCCAAAAACATACAAACAAAAACAAAGTAATACACACCAATCCTGTTCTAGATTTCGTATAATAATACAGAAGAATTGCTATTAATTCAAACATCACTATTTTCTTAGTACTCTTATTTTCATCTAAGTAAATAGTGCCACATATTATTCTAAAAAAAGCTGCTAACACACCATTAGGATGCGAGAAGCCAAACGAATATCGCTCAACATCTATCATGTGAATACCTTCATATCTTCCTATAACATAGATGTTCTGTCCCTCTATAATGGAAGAAATAATTGTTAAAATGAAAAGTATGATATTACAATATGTCCAACATTTTACCAAAATTCTAACATTGCTTTTCCTCATAGCCATTATAAAAATGGTAATAACAAGAAATGTTTCATCTTCTTTTGCATATAAAAGCAGAAGTGAAAAAGCAAATGAAATCATAAAAACTATCCACTCATTTTTTCCGTATTTCGTACATGAAATTTTAGCAATCATGCAAACAATACCTATTACAACCATACTATTTGTAACAATTGGACTAAATTCTAATTGTAACATAGATAAAAAATATCTTATCGCCATAATGATTACACCTAAATATAACCAATCGCTTCTATTTATCTTAATTTTCATTATCGTTCCTTTATAATAACTGTCATAATAAATTCCGGACTTTTTATTTATCTTAATCCTTTTATTTTTAGATAAATTCTTCGAAAATCCGAAAATATTTGTTTCATTTTAACTTGTTCACTTTTCATTATCCCAAGTTTTAATTTACTAATCTTATTAACCTTTTCACATAAATCGCCATTTATATTTTCTATAATCTCTGTAAATTTAGAATTAGCTTTCGAATCCCATACATTTACACTTATCATACTCATTTCAAGACCAAACAATTCATGAATTAATTGTTCAGTCTCTTGAATCATTAATTCAACTTTCTCTTTTTTTTCATAGTTTCCACATTCAATACACTCTAAAATTTTCTTATATTTTTTTTCGCAATCCTGTATACATATATATGGATACATACTTATCCTGTTATCACCACTTTTTGACTCTTTATAATATAAATAAGTATCCACATTGGCATACATCATCTTGGGATTACAGCATAAAAAAGATAACAAAAACAACGCATCTTCCCCACTTACCATTGTTTCATCAAAAAGAAGTCCATTTCTTTCTAAAAAATCTTTTTTCCAAAATTTAGCGACTGGTCCATTGATTTTTCCATCCATTATCAACCTTTTGAGAACCATATCATATGTTGTTCCTAACATTTTTCCCCATCTGCATTTATGTTGACCATCAACCAATATCAAATCTGTAAATACTAAATCTGCGTTTTCATAACCGTGAACAAATTGGTCAAACACATCTGTAATAATTGTATCATCGGAATCAACGAAATAAATATATTCCCCTTTTGCTTTTCTAATACCTTCATTTCTTGCAGAACTAACGCCACCATTTTTCTTTCTAAAGTATTTAAACCTTTTATGATTGTATGAATAGTCTGCACAAAACTCTCCAATTTCTCCTTTTGATCCATCGTCTATCAATATACATTCGTACTCTAGTTTTTCAATACAATTTATAGACTCAAAACATCTCTCTAATATAAAAGGTTCCGTATTATAGATTGGCACAATAAAAGATAGCTTCATTAGTCCCCCTTATTTCTCGATAAAATCACTTTTTCTTTTCCATACATTATATATCAATATTCCGGGTAAAAAGGATATAGACACAAGCAGCTTAGTTTTAATATTACTATACAAAAATTTTGCCGTATATCCAGCAAATTTTCCGTACACAATATACTGAATTGCACCTTTTATGCGATATTTCCATTTAAGTTCCGGTTGCATAAACTCAATTGCCCTATTCATGCAACCAACTGGAGATTTAATATTATTAAATCTCCTATTTTTTGTAAGCCCATCTACTTGGTAACTTCCCACATAAACTACTTTATTAATATGAACCATCATATACTTTCTCGCCATTCTGATCCAAACAATATCTTCTCCAAGAAATTTTTCATCTTGATATTCCGGAAATGGGAACTCACGAAGGCACTCCGTTTTAAATACTTCAGCCTTATCCGCTTGGGTATCATCAGAATTAATCCTAGCATCTATGTATGATGCAATTCTTTCATCCGGAACAAACTTTTTCCCGTTTATCTTTCCATTTGGATAAGAGCGCAAAAAGGCATACCCACAAATATTGCTTCGATTTTCATATTTTCTATGACACCTTAAAATAGTTTCCACAGCATCAATCGTCAGTGTATCATCTGAATCCACAATAAAAGTCAATTCAGATTCAATTTTCTGAACCGCATAATTCAACGCAGTATGTTTACCACCGTTTTCTTTGTAAAAATATCGAATTGGAAAATCAGAACCTAATAGCCAAGCTTTCACAACTTCTTGTGTATTATCCGTACTCCCGTCATCTACAATTACCCATTCAAAATCTTTGCATGCTTGCTTTTTCAGTGAGTTGTACAGTTGCGGCAACATCCCCGCACGATTATATGTAGGGGTTAATATAGTTAAAAGCATCCTTTACTCCTTCATTTGCAGTTCAATGTCTGCATTTACAATTTCTTCGCCAGTTTTATACTTTAACTGCTCTTTACTGGCTTCACTCAGTCCATTATTAACAACACAATTCAAATCGCATGTGCTACATTTATCTAATTCCTCTTTTGTGACTTTACCATCACGATAATCTCGACAAATTTCAAGTTCATACATACTATATGGATATTTTGTAAACAAAGCTTTAAACTTATGTATCAATACCCATGCGGCAGGCTTCCAGATGTATTTGTGCATAGCAGGAGAAGCGGAACCAATCATCCAACAATCTCGATCACAACAACGAACTTTTTTTCGAACCCTCTCCGCTTGTTCACTATGCCATAATTCATCCCAACTTTGTGTATTCAAATTTCCCATAACTTCTTTATCTTTCGTTCCATTACACGGCATGACATCGCCGTACGGATCGATAAAGAATGTATCAAAACTCATGTCGCAAGGCAACAAACGTTTTTGCCCATAAATGTAGTTGATTAAACCGTGGTTAAAATAGGCACGAAACCATTTTTTAGGGCTATTGCTCCGAAGTAATTCATTAACTAAACATTCAAAATTCTTAGCAACCATTGGACGATCATATATGATGTTCTTTGCCTCAACAAAATAGAAACTATTATGTAAAGAAGCAGTTGCAAATTCCATCCCCATCTCATCAGAAATCTTGTATAACGGAACTAAATCTGGCGCATTCTTGTCCTGTACCGTCATCCCAAATCCTACATCCTTCATCCCCATCTCACGCAATTTTTTTAACGTACTATAACCACGTTGATAGCCATTCTGCAGACCGCGAATTTCATTGTTAGTCTGCTCCAGCCCCTCAATAGAAATGCGAATTCCAATCTGCGGAAACTCTTTACATAAATCGACAATGCGATCCGTAAAAAATCCATTAGTTGAAATAACAATCCGATCCGACTTCTTGTACAATTCACGTACAATGTCCTTTAGATCCGTGCGAATAAATGGTTCCCCACCAGTAATATTTGTGAAATACATCTTAGGTAGCTTTTTGATAGTTTCAATACTAATTTCCTCTTCCGGCTTGGAAGGCGCTTTATAGCGGTTACACATAGAGCACCGCGCATTACAACGATAAGTAACGATGACCGTACCATTTAACTTCTTTTCTTCAGACACGATTAACTCTCCTAACTCTCTCTTTTAAGAATATTTCGATTTTATTTAAGAACCACTTGGCACATACCGAGAACACAACCGAACCGCAGATAACTGCAACAGCCGTGAAGATATATGCCAACAGACCATTTCCAAATAGATGAACAAGGTGTAACTTCTCAAGTACACGATAAATTACCATATGGCACAGGTAAATCTCGAAGCAGATACCACCGAGGAATTTGGCAACCGGATTGACCAATACCCCCCCTGTATTACATCCGAGAGTATACACCAAACTCACAAAACAAAAGAACAATATCGTAAGTGTAGACGCACCTATCGCAAAATAAGCAGCTATAGCAAAGAACATAGTTACACCAACGACCACTTTATGCTTCAGTACAAAATTACCCAACTCCTTTCGATAGAGATAACATAAACCTCCAACGATAAAATAGATTGCATCATAAATAATATTTGTTCTTGCGCTAAACTTAATTACATGATTTGCATCAAAAAAATAACTACTGCATACCCAATTAAATACCAGTGCTACTACTGCCACGCTCCACGCTCGCTTTTTGTTTCCAATTAGAAAACAAAAAATGGAAATAACATATAGAACACAAATATAACAGCTAATGTCCAACTCACACCGATAACCGAAATATTTGCATTCGGTAACAGTCCCTGACACAAAGTTATGTTTGCAAAAACTTCAAACAAAGATTTCTTACTCGGCGAAATGATAAAGTCCAATATACACAACAAGATAAAATACGGCCATATTTTGGTGTATCGTTTCTTATAGAACTCCTCTATTCTAATTTGCTGGTCAATAATTCTCTGATAATAGCCGCAGCACATACCAAAACCACTGACCATCATAAAAAGGAAAACGAGGTTTGTGAAAGACGGAATAAGCCGCTCAAACACAAATCCTCCTATCCCATATTCTCCATTTACAAGGACATGCATCAGAACAATGCCTATAATAGAATATGCCTTCAAACCATCTATTCCCTCGTATCGCTCCACTTTTGTAGCCACAAGTTTCCTCCCCGCATACCAGCCTTATTGATACACCGTTATAATTTTTTCACAATACTCATCAATGGTATCGAAGCTGATGTTCTTACAGTTCTTGCTATATTCTTCGCACAACTTCTTATCACCCCAGAGCTTCTCGATCTTCTGCTTCAGATCTTTGGCATTGCCGCTCTCAAACAGTTCACCGGTCTTGCCAACCTGAATCAGTTCTGGGATACCACCAATGTTCGCCCCCAACACCGGCGCGCCGTACATCTGGGATTCCATCACAGAGAACGGACAGTTTTCGTACCACTCAGACGGGTAAATGGAGAACCGCGCCTCACGGATGAGCTTTTCCAACCTCTCGCCCTTCTGGAAGCCAACGTTTTTGATGTTTTTAATACCATTTACTGTCTCGTCCAGCGGACCAGCGCCGGCGAAAATGAACTGAACATCCGGCAGTTCCTTGCAGACCTTAATGAGTGTGCCAATGCCCTTTTCTTCAGAGAAACGGCCGAAATAAAGGACATATTCTTTCTTTTCCACGTCTTTAGGCTCTACTTTCTCCACGAAGTTGTGCATTGCAATTGTCTTGGTTGCAAACAGCGGATTCGTGTCCATCTTGGTCTTCAGGAACTCCGAGCAGCAAATAATCTTGTCAATATACTTGTATACTCCGTTCCCTTTCCAGAACTCCGCTTCCATCATGCCAACGATAGATTTTGCAGTAGAACCATGAACACATTTTCCCTTTACACAATTCATGAAATGACCGCCGAGACACTTCTCACAGTTTTCATGTGTGATAGGGTTCTTTAATTGATGATTCGGGCAGACCAGCTGGTAGTCATGTGCCGTGAAGATAATCTTACACTGCCTTCCGGTCTCCTTGCGCCACTTCACGATTTCCAAAATAATGGAAGGTGTCAGCTGGTAGTTAAAATTGTTCATGTGACAGACATCCGGCTGGAAGTCATCTAGTACTAGTCTTAATTTTTCTCTTGCTTCCTTGCTATAGATGGTCTTGATCGGGTAAGTCAGCTTACTCAGTTTGCTGCCACCGTGGAAGTCCATGTCACTTGTGTAAGCATTGACACGGTTGCCCACGCAGCGGCCTTCGTGCTCCATTCCGAAGTACTGAACCTCAAGGCCATGTTGCTCCAGCACCTCACCCAGCTTAAATATGTACGTCTCCGATCCGCCGTTGGGATACAGAAATTTATTTACTATCAGTACCTTCATTATTTTCTCCTGTACAGTTTCATCGTTTCCTCTACAACATCATCCCAGTTGTATTTTTTACAGATAAAGTCAGCTGCATGCTTCTTCATTTCCATAACCATTTCAGGATGGTCACAGGCATCTTGCAATTTTTCTTGCAAGTCCTCTACATTCGACTTTTGGAAAATCAATGCCTTATCTTCCACAACCTCAGCGCACTCTGGAATGTCGGAAACCAGACAGCAGTTGCCGTAGCTCATTGCTTCCAGTAGACTTAGCGGCATTCCTTCCAGATCGGACGGCAGCGTGTAGATGTAAGCGTTGCTGTATAGTTCATCCAACATTGCTCCCTGCACAAACCCGGTAAAGAAAATCCGATCGTCACCCTTCGCCAGTTCTTTCAATTCCTCCATAAAGGAATCCGTATCACTGGAGCCGCCTGCGATAACCAGCTTTTTATCCGTCTTGACATTCTTGAAGGCCTCAACCAGATATCGAATCCCCTTTTCTGGCACCAGACGACCCAGGAACAATATGTATGAGTCTTTTTTCAGCCCGAACTTATCTGTAATCAGACTTGCTTCCCGAATCTGCGGCCTATTCACGCCATTAGGGATAAAGTGCGTTTCTCTTCCATAAGTTTCCTTAAAATAGTCCTGCACTCCTTTACTCAGAACAATGACCTCGTCCGCATATTTCGCAGCATTTTTTTCGCCTTGGTGGATAAACTTAGAACCAAGTCCTGATTGCCATTTCTCGCGCTGCCAATCAATGCCATGGACGGTAACTACAACTCTTTTACCAAACATCTTCGGCAGCCATGTAAAAAAAGCTGGTCCTTCGGCATGAATATGTACTACATCATATCTTCCGAATGCGCTGTAAAGAGCTGCAAAAAAAGATGAACTTACAGCCGCAAGTCCACGCCGTTCAATGGTCGGAACAGACTTCTGACGGATTCCCTCGTACTCCGTTTTACCAGCATCGTCATATTCTGCACCACTCACATGATGGCCTGCTCTGTTGTAACAGGTCACGTCACAGCCATTCTGTGCCATTCGGGTGCAGAGCTCTTTGACAACGATTTCTACTCCGCCTTCTCTCGATAATCGCTTCTGTCCGAACATCGCAATCGCAAGTTTCTTACTCATAAATCTTTCCCACAATCCCACTCAATTTCTTCATCAATTTCTTCATCAATATCTCAGCCAACACAAAGAACGGATAGGCTTGCTCACCTGTCCGCTGGCTGTCACCCCACCCTCTTGGTCGAAATTTCTTCCTGTGCGGCATTTCTGCCGCTCAGAAAGATCATTCGTTCATTCCCATATGGATGACATCATATTGATTCAGGTGCAACTTAAAATCCGATGATTTACGGATTTCTAATCCCGAAAACATGTTTTCAGAATCACATCCTTTGCTATAATACGCGGCAAGCATATTTGCAGCATAGGATTTCCCAAACCTTCCCATAAATGCCCTCTCCTTTCCCATTTACCGCTCACATCGCACCTTCATGTCTCAGCACGACTCCCACTGTTTTGCACAATATTTTCACATCAAGTCCCAGGCTCCAGTTCGCAATATAACTGCGATCAAGTGCTACCACCTGTTCAAAATCCGTAATCTCACTGCGCCCACTTACCTGCCACATCCCGGTGATCCCAGGTTTGATTGCCAGGCGGCTTCTGTGGTGCAACTCGTATTTCACCCACTCATCTTCCGTTGGTGGACGTGTACCTACCAGAGACATATCCCCTTTGAGTACATTCCAGAACTGTGGAAACTCATCGATGGACCAGTCACGGATCTTATTTCCAAGCCCCTTTTTTATCGTCCCGTCCGGCAGACGCCTGCTGCCGATGATGCGCGGGTCAAAATCCAGTTTAAACATCATTCCGTCCGATACACGGTTTTCTGCAGCAAGTGCCGCTTTGCGTTCCTCCGCATCCAGATACATACTGCGGAATTTATAGCACGTAAACTTCTTGCCGTTCTTTCCAATCCTGGTCTGTCCGAAGAAGATCGGGCCGGGCGATTCATGATAGATCATCGGTGCAAGGATCAGAAACAGAATTCCAGTGAGGATGCAGCCGACGATGCCTCCGAGAATATCCATCAGCCGTTTGAGAAACAGTTCCCAGGTACTCACGGTGCGGATGCTTGTGGTCAGCACCGTATATCGTCCCAGTTTTTCCACAAACTGTTTGTTCGCCGCCAGCTCCATCCGGTTGG
>ERZ791734.1875-NODE-1875-length-15270-cov-2.662044_pt1 | contig 15270 bp, 8 predicted proteins | sample MGYA00509953_ERZ791734 | MGnify/ENA primary metagenome ERZ791734 (study PRJEB30046, sample SAMN00792038) | human gut metagenome | study: EMG produced TPA metagenomics assembly of the A metagenome-wide association study of gut microbiota in type 2...
CATGCAGGAAGAACGCCTTCGTAATTCATGCCATAACCGTAGTCATAGTTATGTCCTTCGCTGTCAATATAGGTTTCCATATCCAACGCACGGTCCTCACTCTGCTCCTCAACCGCATCCATATCCTTCGGCATCTGGATCGGCAGACGGCCGGTCGGGTTGTAACCGCCGAAGACAACGTCGAGCACAGCGGCTCTCGAAACACCGAACTCTGCGACGATCGCATCGGCTTCGGCTTCAAATTCATGCATCACCATCGGGTTGTTGACGGTTGCGCAGACGATCACCGGCTTGTCGCCCATCGCGCGGCGGCATTCGAGAATATTGTCGAGATCAGCCTCGTTGTAGGCAGTGTTTGTCTTTCCAAGATAGCTGCGGTTCGTGAAATTCTCGCGGAAATCACCGCCGGCAATGCTCACCTCACGCGCTTTTTTCGCCGTATACGGGCGGTACTGCAGTGTAATCGGCAGATAGCCGTTGCCGCCGTTCGCAAGATCTTCGGTGGAATACGGGTTGCATGCCGGGCTTTCGATAAATACCAGCGCCACATCGGCCTCCTCCGGTGATGCCACGCGTGTACCGTACTTGGACGGCAGTCCATCCGGCAGCGGATCTTCGGTTTTTGCCGGCAGATCGATGCGGAAGAACGCTTTGGACGGTCCGATCTTTCTCTCCGGAATATAAACCTTCAAACCTTTCTTCAGCGGCAGCACACCCTTCTGTCCTTCCGGCGCGCGTTTCGCACTGTTTTTCAGCAGGACGATGGATTTCTGCTGTGCCTCATAGCCATGGCGGCAGAACTCTTCGCATCCTACAATCTTTGCGGATTCTTCCGGATCAAGATACGGGCCCTCAAACAAGCCGCAGTGGAAAATGTTGATCAGAAGACGTTTGGCGGACAGCTCCATGCGCTCACGCATCGCTTTCTCGCCGTATTTCTCACAGCCGATCTTATACGCCTCGACAATCGGACCGGACTCGCTGTTTCCGCCGAACTGGTCAACGCCGTTTGTGATCGCCAGCAGACACCGTTCTGCCTCGGTCATATCCTGCACGCCGTAGCAGCGGCTTCCAAATCCCTCAATCGTCTTTTCCGGATCCTGGGTGATGCCCCAGTCGGTGCAGACAATGCCTTTGAATTCATATTTTCCGCGCAGCAGATCCTTGATCAGGTACTCGCTGTAGGAGTTTCCGACGTTCTTGCCGTTTTTCTTGTCCACGCCGTAGGATACGGTGTAGTACGGCATAACCGCGGATGCGCAGTCGGTCGGTCCGTCCAGGTGGAAGGCTGCCTCGGTAAACGGTTTTAAATGGTCCTCAAAATTTCCGGTCGGATAAACGGCAAACTGTCCGAATGCATAGTGTGCATCGCGTCCGGCCTCTCCGGTGCCGCCGCCCGGCCAGTGTTTGACCATCGTGTTGACGCTGTCTTTTCCCCAGCCGTCTGCTTCCCCTTCCGTTGTCTGCATACCGTCACAGTACGCTTTGGTAAGCTTTTTGGACATCTCCACTTCTTCGCCTAACGTATCGACAAACCGCATCCATCTCGGCTCGGTGCAGAGATCAATCTGCGGTCCAAGTGCCGTTGTGATACCGAGTGCCCGATATTCGCGGGAAGCATCTTTTGCAAACTGTCCGGCTACTTCCGGATCGAAGCAGGCTGCAAAACCAACGCCCTCCGGCCATTTGCTGATCTCGCTTCCGCCGCTCTTGAACTCCGCGCCGGAATCCTTTGCTCCGTTCCGCGGATCAGAGGAGAGGTTGATCGGAATACCATACGGCAGTGTCTCTGCCCGTTTCTGCAGCTCATTGCTCCATTTTGCGGAAATCTCCGGGCTTTCCACGTTCGTCAGCAGGATATGGCGGATGTGCTCGTCCTCCAGAAATTCCTTCTGCTGGTCAGAAATGGCATACGGCTCTTTGCCGGATTCGAGATACGTTTTTCCGTCAAACGTTCCCTGGAATGGTCCGCCCGGCATCGGCGGTACCGCCTGGTGCGGCGAGTACAGCATAAGACCTGCAATCTCCTCAATCGAAAGACGACCCGCAAGGTCTGCCGCTCTCTCCTCATCGGAAAGACGCCAGTCCTCGTACGGCAGCAGTTCGCCGGTTTTTGCAAGATCTTTAAAGTAATATCCATCTTTTTCCAATACCTTTACACCGGACTCCTCCGCCCAGGCAATCGTTTTTCCGCCTGCCTGTGTGATGCGGTGGATTCCGTTTTTCGTTGTTTTCTCCATAAGTTTTCTCCTTTTTCCTGTTGCATTTATTTCAGTGTAAATGCAGCACTGTTTTCCGTCGTGCTGCTGTCACCGACAAATACGGTAAACGTTCCAGGCTCGCTTCCAAAGGTTCCGTCGAGACGGTAGCAGCGCAGATCTTCTTCGGTAATATAGAAGGTCACTTCCTGCTCTTTGCCCGGAGCAAGCTCTACTCTTCGGAAGCCTTTCAGCTCTCGCACCGGACGAACCACATCGGAATAATCATCACGGATGTACAGCTGTACAACATCACAGCCAGCCGTATCACCTGTATTTTTCACGGTCACATGCGCTGCAATTCTACCGTTTTTATCCATCTCGTTCTGATCCAGTGTTACCGCGGAAATATCAAACGTGGTATAGGAAAGTCCGTAACCAAACGGATACAGCGGTGCGTTCGGAATATCGAGATATTTGGAGCGGAACCGCTCTTTCATGCCCGGCAGATTCGGTCTTCCGGTGGAATACTCGTTGTAGCTGACCGGCGCCTGGCCCACGCAGTACGGGAAGCTCATCGACAGATGGCCGGATGGATTTTTCTTTCCGGTCAGGACATCCACAACAGCGCTTCCGCCCTCGGTTCCCGGGAACCATACCTCGAGAATGGCTTTTGCTTTTGCACTGATCTCACGCAGATCGAGCGGACGGCCATTGAACAGAACAACAACAACATTCGGGTTAACGCACTTTTCGGAACAACTCCATCTGGATCTCCGGCACATCGATCATGGCACGGCTTGTCGCTTCACCGCTCTGCAGATAATGCTCGCCAAGCGGCATGACCACGAGATCTGCCTCTTTTGCAGCCTTAAGTGCGCTCTGCTCCATGACAGCAAGCTCCTCCCCGCTGTATTTTTTCGGCGTTGTCTCGGTAAATCCAATCAGCTCCACATCATTTCCGATCACCGGGCATCCCTCATCATAAGATGTGCGGGACGCATCGAATACCTTTTCCGCTGCTTCCCGGATCGTCACACAGTCTTTGCTGTCACCGGTAAAAGACCAGCTGCTCTTGATTTCATGATTATCGGTATACGGTCCGACAAAGGCAATTTTTTTCGTCGTATCGAGCGGCAGAATGCCGTCGTTTTTCAGCAGAACGAAGGATTCCTCTGCCGCTTTTTTCGCCAGTGCGCGGTGCTCCGGGCAGAGATTGTACTCTTTTTCTTTCTCTGCATCCGCATCTTTATACGGATTTTCAAACAGTCCCAGTTTGTTTTTCAGTTCCAGAATACGCATGCAGGACTCATTGATCAGATCCTCGGAAATCTTGCCCTCTCTTACAAGACGGCACAGGTTTTCGCAATAAATACCGGTCATCATATCAATGTCAACGCCTGCCTCTGCGGAGCGGACAGCTGCCTCCTCGCGGTCTGCGCAGTAGCCGTGGTAAATAATCTCCTCGATTGCTGCCCAGTCGGAAATCAGAACTCCGTCAAATCCCATCTCATCACGCAGGATGCCGCGCATCAGTTTCTTGTTTCCGGTTGCCGGAACACCGTTCACTGTGTTGAAGGAAGTCATTACCATCGCTGCGCCTGCATCGATGCCGGCTTTGTAGGACGGCAGATAGAAGTCACGGAAGGTATGCTCGGAAAGCTCTACGGTATTGTAGTCTCTTCCTGCTGTCGGAGCACCATAGCCTGCGAAATGTTTCACACAGGAAGCAATTTTGTACGGCTCCTTCAGATCGTCTCCCTGGAATCCGCGCACCATTCCGGCACAGAACAAGCTGTTCAGATACGGATCCTCACCGGTAGACTCCATGACACGTCCCCATCTTGCATCGCGAACCAGGTCGGTCATCGGTGCGAAGGTTACGTGAAGGCCGGAAACGGCTGCCTCTTTTGCAGCAACTGCCGCACACTTTTCGGACAGCTCCGGTTCAAACGTTGCGCCCTGTCCCAGCGGAATCGGGAAAATGGTCTTGAAGCCGTTGATGACATCCAGCATGAACAGCATCGGGATATGATGCGGGTGCTGCTCCACAAAATCCTTCTGGATTTTCTTTAACGTTTCTGCGCCCATGCTGCCCAGGATGGAACCGGAAAGCGCTACATTTTCCGGCGTAAAGCCTTTATCCGCCATCGGTCCCATCGCCGTGATGTCCATATCTTTATTGAAGAAGGCGCCCACCACCTGGCTCATCTGGTTTACTTTTTCTTCCAGCGTCATGTCGGCCAGAAGCTCTTTTAATTTCTGCTCGGTCATTTTTTCTCCTCCATACCTCGTTTTTGCTGTATCTGCTTCTTCAGAAACCCCTAAAATGTCAGAAAAATATCGTTTTTCCGTTTTTTCTGAATCTTATACTGAAATTTTACCACATCTGACCCGAAAAAAATATCCCCTGATCCGACCTTTTTCTTTCACTATTCTGACCTGTTTTCTGCTGTTCCAGTGCGTAAGAAAGGGCTAACGGACGCAATTCATTTCCCACCTTAGAGGTCGGAGTCTTCTTGCTGGAAGAGGATAAAATCCTCTGTTATTTCCCGGACATGTGAAGGGTGGCTTTCCGCTATTTTTCACTAAAACTTCTTCGGTATTCCAGCGGTGCGTATCCCGTATTATCCTTAAACATCTTCGTAAAGTACGAGAAATTGCTGTACCCCACATACAGCGACACCGTATTGATCGGCAGCGTGCTCTGTGTCAGAAGCTTTTTTGCCTCCTCCACCCGCTTTTGGATGATATAATTACTGATTGAAATACCCTTTTCTTTTTTAAAAATCCGGGACAGATAATCCGTATTCAAAAAGACAAGCTCCCCAAGCTCCTCCCGGTGAATCTCCTCCCTGTAATGTGCATCGATATAAGCGCATACCTGACTCGTGACCGAATCTGATTTGTTGATGTACTGTCTGTACTGAACTGCTTTCCGAACCAGTACCCCGGCATATTCCATCATCTCTTCTCTGCCATAAAGGGAATTCCGATGCAGGTTTTCCATATCCGCATCTGCAAACAGTGCATACGCCTTGATCTCCCGTTCCGAAAGCCATGCATACACCACCTGCGTCAGATCGGTACGGAGTGCTACCAGAAGCTCCCTGGTAATCATTCCTTCCCGCTCCGTCCGGTCAAGGTATTTCTGCAACCGCTCCAGCAGCTCCTCCGGTTTTTCCTCCGAAAGCAGAGCTTTCCACACATCCAGCTCCTTATTTTCGTAGCTGGTCTGCGGAGCCTGAAATTCGTTCAGAAACAGCACCTCGTTCCGCACGGAAAGGCTTCCCTCCCGCATTTTCTGAAGATTCCGGCTCTGCTTTTGCATCCCCAGTACAGATTCCCACTGTCCAACACCGCACCACAGCTCCAGATAGATTTTTTCATTCATCCACGCAACAAACTGCCGCAGAATTTCACAGTCCCGCTCACCGTCCTGCGGGAATGCTTTTTCCTTTGACTGTGTAACAATCCAGTAGATGCCCGGTTCCTGGTAAAAAACAGTATCTACCGCAATATCCGTTTCCTCATACAGTTCCGACAGCACATTATCGATCACAAATTCCATGGTCGCGGTATCCCACATCTCCCGCTTATTGCTCTTTATTTCCGGCATCAGACAAATCAGCCGGAAATAGTGTCCCGGTCCGTATGGCAGCTGACGCTGTGCTGCTGTTTCGCAGAATTTTTCCTCGGAGAAGCCGTCTTTCAGCACATTTTTCCAGATATCCTGCTGCAGAATTTTTCTGTTCCGGTTCCACTTGATGCTTTCCTGCCTGAGATCCTGTATTTTCTTTTCTTTCGCAACGGATTCCGCCGCACGCTGTACGGCCTCCTTCAGCTTGTCAAAATCGATGGGCTTTAGCAGATAATCGACACTGTTCAGCTGAATCGCTCTTCTGGCATAGTCAAACTCCGCATAGCTTGTCAGGAATATGACCTGGACCTTCAGCTCCTCTTTTCTGACCCACTCCACAAAGTCGAATCCCGTTCCGCCCGGCATCACGATATCGCTGATCACGATATCAATGTCCACCATTCCCATGATGTTTTTCGCCTGCTGTACGGAAAACGCAGTGTACACCTCGCTCACCCCGGTCTCTGTAAGATCGAGGTTTCTTTTGATACTTTCAATCACGTACTCTTCATCATCCACGAGCAATAGTTTCATGTTCTTCTCCCCCTGTCCTGTATGGAATATGGATATCTACAATCGCTCCGCCGAGCGGACTGTTATCGAAATGAATCTCTCCGGAATCGCCATAATAATAGTGGAATCGTTTCAGGCAGTTTTCAATCCCGATATGCTTTCCATGCTCGGAAATATCTTCCCCTGCTTTCAGCCTTTGCAGCGTCTCCTCCGGAAAGCCGTTTCCGGTGTCCGAAATATAAATGTTGACATACTTTTCGTCTCCGCGGTCCTCCGGGTAAACCGTCACGGAAATCAGCGGAACCGTCTCCAGCGTCAGGGCATGTTTTGCCGCATTCTCTACAAACACCTGAATCAGGAACGGGAAGATTACTGCGTTTTCCACCTCTTCATGAACCTCAAAATAATAGGTGAATTTTTCCGGATAGCGCAGCAGCAGAATTTTGAGATAATTTTCACAGTGGTTCGTCTCCGCCGTTACCGGCACCATCTCGCTTGTATTGCGGAAAATATACGCAAGATAATCGGACGTAATACGGCTCATCGACTTTGCATGGTCGTACTGACCGAAGTCGATCATGCTGTAGATAAAGTTCAGACAGTTCATATAAAAATGCGGACGGATCTGGATTTTCAGGTAGTCCATCTCAATTTTCTGTTTTTGCAGCTCCTGCTCATACAGCGTGATCTTCAACCGGCGGATCTGGTGAATCATGTTCCGGAATTTATCGTCAATCTGCTCCAGCTCTACCAGGTTTCCTTCCGACATCTGATAGGTGAGGTCCCCATTGTCATATTTCTGAAGATTTTCCGTAAACATACCGACCGGCTTCAGGATTTTTGTTTCCAGGTGGAACAACAGCACGGAACCGGCAATCACCATCAGAAAAGCAACGCCAAGAAGGGCAAACACACTTCCCGTCATCAGATTTAAGACTCCCGTCCAGGAGATTTTAATCCGGATTTCAAACGGCGCCTGCGAAAGCTCCTGCCGGAAGGTGTAATTGCCGGTATCAAGCTTCGAATTGTCCGTTACAATTCCTTTTTCCGTCAGTGTTCCGATGCTTTTTCCGTTCTGGTCAACGAGACTGACATAACCGCTCTTTCCGAGAGACAGTTCGGAGAACGGTTCCAGAATTGTCTTCAGATTGACGTAGCAGCCGAGTCCAACGCCCTGACTCTGCGCTACCTTGAGCATATAAACATCGTCTCCCTGGCACATCACGGTCCATTTTTTCTTGACTGCATACGTCTGCTGCGACAGGCTTTTGATCCTGCGCTTCAGCGCTTCCTGCAAATAGGGATCAACGGCGTAAAGCCCGTCGGAGGAAATGCTCAGCTGATATAAGCTGTCATCCTTCTGCGTATAGAGAAAAACATTGTAATCCGTTCCAAAATCCCACGCTGCAGATGCATAATTCCTTCGCAACTGCGTGATGACATATTCCTCATACTGATCCTTCTCCATCAGATCCATATATTTCCAGAACGCAGAATCCGGGTTGGAGCTGTCCATTACAGTCGAGAACAGGTTTCGGCTGATTCGAAAAAAACGGTTATCCAGCTCATCCGTATACAGCTTTGAAATCTCTTCCAGCTGCTCATATACCTGCCGCTGCGTCCGGTTCAGAATAAGCACGCTCCCAGCCAGAAAAAGCAGCAGCATACTCAGCAGGCAGATCAAAAGATAACGCCCCTGCTGCGCCAGTGTTGTTTTTTTCGTCTGTTTTGAAATACGCATGAAGTTTCCTCCTTTTTTCTGTTCCGGTACGCTCGAAATTTTTCCGTGTTTGATTTTACGAACTGATCTTTTTTTCTGAATATAATACAGCAGAAAAACAGTACACCTCATGTTTCCATGAGTCTGTACTGTTTTTCTGATTTATGTCGGAAACACCGAAATGTTTCTCTTTTTTATTCCTGCATGGAAAATCATCCCTTTACCGCACCAAGTGTGATACCTTCTGCGAAGTATTTCTGAAGGAACGGATAGATGATAAACAGCGGCAGCATGGCGATAAATGCGATTGCCATACGGATCGAGGTTGTCGGCAGCTTTGCCACCTCGGCACCGATATTTCCGGTTACTTTTCCACTTGCCAGGTACTGAATATCGGTGATCATCTGGTTCAGCAGGTTCTGGATGCTGTAAAGCTTCTGACCGTCATTTCCTGATAAATAGTATAAACCATTAGTCCAGTCATTCCAATAGCCAAGTGCGGAAAACAGTCCCATGGTTACCAGAATCGGTTTTCCAAGCGGCAGTGTGATGCTGGTGAAAATCTTCATGTGTCCTGCGCCATCGATTTTGGCCGCCTCGAACAGCGCGTCCGGGATACTGGTGTTAAAGTAGCTTCGGATCATCAGCACGTTGTTTGCGCTTAACAGGAAGCCCGGAACAATCAATGCCCAGATCGTGTTTTTGATGTGAAGATAATTTACATACATCAAGTAGGTCGGCACCAGTCCGCCGTTGAACAGCATCGTAAAGAATACGAAAAAGGTAATTGCTCTGCGGTACGGCAGTTTTTTAACAGAAAGCGGATACGCCAGAAGAGAGGACATCGCAATATTTGCAGCCGTACCAACGATCGTTACAAAAATGGTGATTCCGTATGCTCTCAGAATTTTCTCGCCCTGGCGGATGATATAGGAGTAAGCATAGAAGCTGAATTTCTCCGGGAAGAACGAATATCCGTTGCGGATCAGTGTGTTTTCATCGGTCAGCGAGGAAATAAATACGAGTACAAACGGCAGTACAATGGATAAGGTAATCAGAATGAGTACTACATTAATCCAGAACTGGAAACGTTTTGCTTTTTTTGAATTTGTCATACTTCCATCCTCCTAGAATAATGCCTGGTCTTTGTCTACTTTGCGGACAATCCAGTTGCTCAACATTACGACACAGAAGCCTACCAGAGACTGGTATACACCGGCTGCAGATGACATACTGATATTTCCCTGTTCAATCAGGGCACGGTATACGTAGGTATCGATAACGTTTGTGGTCGGGAACAGAACACCGGAGTTCATCGGTACCTGATAGAACAGACCGAAATCGGAATAGAAAATTCTTCCGATGCTGAGAAGCAGCAGGGTAATGATGGTCGGAACGAGACTCGGCAGTGTGATTTTTGTGATCTCCTGCCATTTGCTTGCACCGTCCAGTCTGGCAGCCTCATAGAAGGAAGGATCAATACCGATCAGCGATGCGATGTAAATCAGGCATCCGTATCCTACGCCCTTCCAGCAGTTCGCGATAATCAGGATCGCCGGCCAGTATTTCGGTTTCTGGTACCACTGAATCGGGTCAATGTGGAACAACGGAAGGATGGAGTTGTTGACAAGACCATTTTCTGCACTCAGAAGCGCATATACGATGTAGCTTAAGATAACCATGGACATCAGGAACGGAAGAAGAATCGCACTCTGATATATCTTTTTGAGCTTTGTGTTTCTTATCTCCGTAATCAGAATCGCAATGGCAATTCCGACTACCATGTTTACAAGAATAAATGCAATGTTATACAACAGCGTATTTCTTGTAATAATCCATGCATCCTTGGAAGCAAACAGGAATTTGAAATTTTTAAGTCCTGCCCACGGGCTTGCCCAGATACCTTTTGCAAAGTTCAGTTTTTTAAACGCAATCACCATACCTGCCATTGGGATATAGTTGTTAATCAGCAGATACAGAAGTGCCGGAAGCATCATCAGATAAAGCGGCCAGTATTCCTTCAGCGCGTTTTTCTTTTTTCCTTTTTTAACCTCTGCTTTTTTCATAAAGCGTCTCTCCTTTTATGAGGGCTGTTTTTTTCAGGTTCTTTCACAGAGAAAGCTCCACATCTTTTCTGGTAAGAGTGGAGCCTTCGGTTACTGTATCACACCGGATTTTTTTCCGCCCCGGTCGTGCTCTTTTTACAAATTATGGTGCCTATTTCTCTGCAAGAAATGCATCCAGCTGCTCCTGCTTTGCAGCAATGACATCGTCGATTCCCGCATCGTCCAGCGCCTCAAGGAACTGTGGAAGCAGTTCGTCCGGATCCCCGGAGCCACTGCAAAGTGCGCCGCTGTACTGGCTGATTACGTTGTTCAGAGCTGCTACCTGATCCGCATATTCACTGTTGTCAAAGACAAATCCCAGTGCTTTCGACTCGATACCGGAAGCGTTGAATTCTTCCATTTTTTCCCAGAGCTGCGGGTCAGATCCATCCCATTTGTATGCGATGAACTGGTTCGGAAGCTCCCATCCACAGTTGTAGCTGTAGCCTACGTTGTCTGCTGTTACGCCGTCCGGGTAGTTGATGATTCCGTTTTCTTTATCTTCTACTACGTAGTCGGTTCCCTCTTCGCCCCAGTTCAGAAGGTTCATTACTTCCGGGCTGCCATAGATGTAATCGAGAACCTGCATTGCTTTTTCCGGATTCTCGGAGTTCTGTGCTAAAGAATAAATAACTCCGCCGTAAGAGGATGAGTTGATGATCGGCTCATCATAGAACGGTACAATTTCAAAATCATATCCTGTAGAGCTCTGGAACTCAACCGGGGTACCTGGATGATAAGAGAAGAACAGGGAGAACAGGTTTCCTGCTTTGCATACAGTTCTCCAGTTTTCTGTGTTTGTTCCGGCATCCTTGCTGATATAGCCTTTCTGATACCAGTCATACAGCATGCTTGCGGTATCTTTGAACCAGTCTGTTGCAAAGTAGTTTTCTACGGTTGTGCTGTTTGTCTGATCCATCAGAGCGCCGGTGTTTGCATCGCCAAGTCCATCGCCACGGAACAGACGTCCCAGAGGCGTATCACCGCTGTTGGTGGAGTACAGCATGGTCATGTCAGGCTCGCCTGCCTGTACGGTCTCAAATACTTTCTCCATATCCTTCGGCTCTTTGATTTCGTCGGTATTGATGTTATATTTCTCTACCAGGTCTTTTCTCATGAAAACAGCCGGAATGCTGCCTCGCTCGATCTGAGTCGGAACACCATAGACAAATCCGCCAACCTGATTGGATTTGATAACATCCTCACCAAAAACATTTTTCAGATTTGTTCCATATTTATCGAGCAGATCAGACATATCCATGATCTGTCCGGAGTGCATGTACTGAATTGCTGTTGCTGCACCTGTGTACAGAAGGTCGATTTTCTCATCGCCGGAAAGCATCAGCTGTAACTGCTGAGATGCGCTTGCCCACGGAAGAACAACGATATCGAGCTTTGCGTTCAGCTCCGGCTCCAGAATCTCGTTGATTTTTTCTTCGATTCTCTCTTCATCCGGCTGTGTAGTTCCCTGCAGTACCATAGTTACGGTGTACGGCTCGCCTTTTTCCTCTGTCTTTGCCGTACTTCCGGAAGCTGCGGAGGAACCGGAATCAGAACCGGATCCTGTGCTTCCGCATGCTGCCATGGAAAATGCCATGGTTGCTGCAAGAATGCCTGCTAACACTTTTTTCTTCATACTTTTTCTCCTTTTCACGTATCGTGTTGTGTGACCTTTGATGATTGTAGTATAGCAGGACTTTGGCATCCATCTCTATAACTGATTTGACTTTGAAGTATCACTCTTCTGACCTTTGTGTTCTTTTTGTGTCTTTTTTCTGTCATTCTTGTGTTATTTCCGTGTTATTTTTACGTCCTTTTCTGTTACCCAGCACCCACAGAAGCGATTTTTTAAGCAGTTTCTTTGAAAAAGCGAAAAAAATGGCTCCTCCTCCACCTGTTTTGTGAAGGAGAAGCCATATTCCGTCAAAAATCTTCCACCATCTTTGCCCCTTCTGCCTCATCGAGTTCGGTCACGGTTCCATTCATGACACGGTAGACTCTCTGGCAGAGGCCGAGGACACTCGGACGATGCGTCGTAACGATACAGGTTTTGTTGGGACGCTGACGGATGATATTTCGAAGAACGTTTCGTTCCGTCGTGACATCCAGTGCCGAGGTGGCTTCATCCAGAAGCAGCACCGGGGCATCGCGGAGGACGGCACGGGCGATGGCAAGCCGCTGGGACTGACCTTCGGAGAAACCGCGGCCACGTTCCCCGACGCGGCTGTTGATGGTGTCCGGCAGATGCTGAACAAAATCCCAGGCGCAGGAGATTTTGAGCGCTTCAATGATCTCCTCGTCGGCCGCATCCTCTTTTACCATGCGCATATTTTCGGCGATTGTGCCGGAAAGGATCGTATTTCCCTGTGGAACATAGGCGAAGAGATGACGCGTTTCGGCGTTCATGGGAACCGTTTTTCCGTTTGAGGCAATGATCACGGTTTCCCCCTCCTGCGGGCGGATAAGGCCGAGAATCAGGCGAATCATCGTTGTTTTTCCCTCGCCGGACGGGCCAACCAACGCTACAATCTCGCCGGGGGCGGCCTGAAACTCCGATTTGGTAATTACTTTGTTTCCTTCTATATAAGAAAATTCTACCCCATGCATCTGTACCCGGAAGCCATCCTTTGCCAGTGGATCAAGCGCGGCACTCTCCGGGATATGGACCTCTTTTGGCAGCTCTACGAGCTCACGGATCCGGTGCGCCGAGACGGAGCTGTTGAGGAAGGACGGAATAATTGAAATTACGTTTCCAAACGCGCCAGAAAGGTTACTCCGCTGCTGCAGGAACAGCGTCATGGTTCCATAGGTAATGTCGTGCGTCCACAGACGGAACAGGCAGTATCCGAATGCCGTAAATTCCACCGCACTCCCGAGAATAGACATTACGATATTGGTTTTAATCGTAAACAGATTATATTTCAGGCTGATGTCCTTGAAGAGTCCCTGCCACCAACGCATCTTTTTGCTGTAATACGGTGCGATGCCAAACGACTTGATCGTATCAAAATTGTAGAACGCTTCTACCTCAAAGCTCATCAGATTACTGCTCATCTCGCGTACTTCTTTGCTGTATTCCCGCTGACGGCGGATCATAAACCGCGACATCAGAAGCAGGAACGGTGCGCTTAAAAAAGCAATCAGTGCCATGACCCAGTCATAATGCAGAATCACGAAGAAGGTGGCAATAAACCGATACACGGCAATGATAATCGTCGGGAGCCAGCTGATTGCGTTGCCGCTGACCGTTCCAATGTCGCCGTTGAAACGGTTGAGTACGTCACCGTTTGCGTATTTGCTGATTTCCAGCCAGTCCGCATCAACGATTTTGTCAAAAATATCTGCCTGGATGTCGTTGTTGATGGCGATACCAAGCTTCGTTGAAATGCGGTTGATGACACTCTCAAACCCAAGGCTGAACACGGTGCTTCCGATCATGATGCAAAGCAGCAGCGGGAGCTTCTGTATCTGGTATCCGGTGATGATATCGATCAGGTATTTTCCTGCCACGCTGCCGACAAGCCCAAGCGAAGTGCTTAAGATACCGAGAATCGTATAAAAAACAATCGCACCCTTATAGCGCGCGCTGTAGCCAAAAATCCATTTCCAGTCATCGATGATTTCCGAGAACGTTCCGTTTTTCCATCGCTCCGACAGGATGCGGAGAGACTCAAAGGAAACGTCTTTACTTTTCTCTTTGGATTCTTCCTGCATGCGCGTCTCCTCTCTTTTTCCCGTCTGCGGTACGGATCATATCGTATTTTTTCAGCAGCTCGACACGTCCCGCACCCACTTCAATGCTCGATTTCTGTCCTTTTTCTCCCTGCCCCAGCCATTTCAGGATTCGCTCCACGTATGCAGCCGGGAGCAAAAACGGATACCTCGCCGCATAGGGATACTTGTTTTTCATATAGGAAGCTTCCGGAACCAGCGATTTCCAGATTCCCCCGGCTGTGTGCTTTTCCGTTCCGGTTTCTGCCGCATACAGGGTAATGTTTGCACTGTGGATCCTTCCCACACTCGATTTCCCGAACGAACCGGCATCGAGAATATCGATCAGAAGCGCTTCGGAATCCGGGTGAAGCTTCTTTGCGGCACGGACTGCCCCACTTGCTTCATAGGAAAAGCCCAGATACCGCTCGCCGATATCCAGCAGATTGATACAGAAACACGTCATGTGATACTCTTCGCACAGCTGCCAAAACATTTCCCAGTCTATTTTTCTTCCATATATACGAATCATCTGTACCATATCACAGATCTGACGGATCCCGACGCCGCCGTGAAGAAAGTGCTTGAAGCTGTGACAGAGAAGATAGAAAAGATGATGCGTTTCTTCTAAGGTAAAGATGCTCTGCCCCTGCACTTCCACTTTGGATGGATGCGCGAAAACATCGGAAAATGCACGATTCAGATAACCATAGGCAGAGGATTCTGTGCTGAACAGCCTGGTATGTATTTCATAAAAGGCTCCTGTTTTCAGATGAATATAGCCCATCTCTTCCGGGACATCACCGTCTTTGGCACCATTTGGCATTGCGGCTTCTTTGTCCCGCACAAAGCCCTTCCGCATAAAATAGGCATCCACTGCTGCAAAATCCTTTTCCGGAATCAGCAGATCCTCATCCCCGGACGGGCGCAGATCCGGCTTCGGATAAAGATTTCTGCACACAATTCCTTTCATCACCAGCGGCTGCACGCCCAGCTGCGTCAGCTCCTTTTCATCGGAAAGAAACAGCGCTGTACGCGAAACCTGCTGCAAAATGCTCTGCATCGCCTGTGTTTTTACCTGTCCGCGCAGCTCCCCCGGAAGCTCTGCAAATTCCGGTGTTTTACCCACAACATCGTAGACCGCTGACAGCAGCGAATGCTGTGCTGCCATGACAAACAGATGATTCCATTGTTTTTCTGTCAGCGCCGCAAGTTCTTCCAAAGCTGCTTTTTCTTCTGTCAAAAACGCACGAACCACCGCAAGGAATGCGGTTTCTGTTTCTGTAATCATCTTTTTTTCCTTTCATTTTCTCTGCACGCATCATTTTTCTTTTTATCCACACCGAATAACCAGGCATATCCATGCATCAGAATCGGACGAAG
>ERZ791734.1907-NODE-1907-length-14994-cov-13.517371_pt1 | contig 14994 bp, 17 predicted proteins | sample MGYA00509953_ERZ791734 | MGnify/ENA primary metagenome ERZ791734 (study PRJEB30046, sample SAMN00792038) | human gut metagenome | study: EMG produced TPA metagenomics assembly of the A metagenome-wide association study of gut microbiota in type 2...
TCAAGAATTGCAGGGCAAGTAATGCACACGCAATAATCAAAAACATAAATCCCATTTCCACGCTCTAAGAGCCGCATAAATCAAGGCTTTGTTTGCCCTTACTGCGTAACACGAGGGCATAAAAAAAGCAGCGTTCCTGTTCTCCTGTGTAGGAGTGAGAAACGCCGCCTTATAGGTGGTGCTTATTTTATTTTTTCTTTTCGACGTGCCGCGTAAGGTGGTGCAGCGGTCTATCCGGCAGTCCGCAGGTGCTTTTTGCATATCAAGGCTCAATTCGTTAAAAGTAGTAAATGAGTAGTAAAATCAATCTGCAAACCTGCGAATATGCCTGCAAATCAAGCATTTTTCAAGACAATCAACTAATTTAAGAAAAATCATTAAAGAAAAAATTGCCGTTTCAGGAATGATATACATTTCTCATTTTACTGGAAAAAGAAATATTGCTATATGGGATGATAATAAATTTATTAAATTTACAGATGGATGCTTGAGGTTTATCGAATGAAAAATATGTTTGAATTGCCAGATGCATACAAGTTAGATGTCAATGTGGATTTGAAAGATTTTATACCCAAGGATTTGAAGCCTAATGATAAAAAGCGTATAAAAGATGCCGTTAAATATGTGAAGTTAGAGTATCAGATTGCAGGAGAAGAAATCCCGTCGGTAAATAATGAGGAATATCGATGTCAGGTTATACAGTTTTATGATATAGAAGTGGCAAACATCAAGGATGCCAATTTTCTAGCAACCATTTATCAAAAACTTATAAAACCTTTATGTGTAATTCATATGCACGATTCAACGGATGAGGTGTATTCATTTGCAATTAAAAGATTAAGCCAGATGGATAATATGCAGGTGATGATTGAGCAGAGCCTATTGACAGATAAGTTCATGGTCGGAGTTCCTGACAGTAGCAGGAATAGGTTGCAGGCATACATGGATTATTTGCAGATAAAAAATAAGACTAATAAATTAAATCTATATAGGGAATGGTTTTATAAGGCGTATATGCTGGAGCATGAGAAAGCATATGCCGACACTAATATGATTCTTGATGGAAATAGCTGGTATGATTCCGATAGAACTGTCAGATTATGCAAGAAATATATGGAACTGGTAGCATCTAGGGATGGATTGAAGTCAGCGGTTACTAATGCTGATAGGATGCGATATAATAAAGAAATAAAAAATGCAATGAATGATTTGACGGAGTTTATAAAATATTAATTGTCAATATATTTAATAGCAGGTGAGTACCTGCTATTTTTTTTGCATATTTTTATTTCTAAGATGAGTTATTAATAATTTCAAGATGGTGATATCTTCGCTTTCTAAGTCTGAAACATCAAGGTATATCTTTTCTGTAGTAGAAGTTTTTTCTAGCCCTAATAAATAATCTGTACTGACATGAAAAATTGATGCTAATTTCACTAGTATATCAGGAGAGGGGCTACGTTCTTGTAGTTCATAATAGGAAACGACAGATTTTGTTATCCCAAGTTGCAAGGCAAGCTGTTGTTGTGTTAGTCCATGTTGTATTCTTAATTCTTTCAGTGTTTTACCAAAATTCAATAAGTCCACTAAATTGCTCCTCCAAATCTGATTTAAGTTGATTTTACTAATAATCTGTACTAAAATGGTTGACGTATGCATATCAATTTAGTTGACTGTAAAAATGTAAATGTGAATAACAAATGAGGTTGATACTATGGAAAACATGAGAGTTCCAATGGGAATAAATGATATTGTTGGAGACAATGTTAAAAAGCTTGCACAGCTATTCCCATCTGCGGTTAAAGATGGAGAGGTTGACTTTGAAGCTTTGAAAGAAGAATTAGGGCAGTTTCGAGAGGTAGGTAGTGAAAAGTACGAACTTACTTGGGCTGGAAAGAAGAACGCAAAGAAGATAGCTCAGGAAGATGTTTTTGGAAGAACATTGAAATTCATCCCAGGGGATAGCAAGGACGCAGATACAACAGAAAATCTTTATATCGAAGGTGATAATTTAGAAGTATTAAAGCTACTTCGTCAGAATTATTATGGTGCGATTAAGATGATATATATTGACCCGCCATATAATACTGGTAATGATTTTGTTTATAATGACACATTTTCGATGAGTAAAGAAGAGGCTGCTCAGTCAGAAGGAATAAAGGGTGAAGATGGTGAGCAATATAGTGTGAATAAGGATTCATCAAAAAGATTCCATGCTAATTGGTTGAGTATGATTTACGCTCGCTTAAAAGTTGCTAAAGACTTATTAACTGATGATGGTGCTATTTTTATTTCAATTGATGATAATGAACAATCTAATATAAAAAAATTATGTGATGAGATATTTGGTGAGTACAACAAAGTGGCTGAATTCTGTGTAATAAGAGCAGAAGGTGGCGGTATGGCGAAGCAAGTTATAAAAGGACATGATTATTTGTATGTATATGCTAAGAATGTATCAGCATTTACTCCTTTAGGAAAGCCAAAAGATGTTAGAGGTAGAATAATTGAGCGAGATGGAGAAACTTACTGGATTCAGGAAGATTGGTTAAGAAAAGAATTTGGTAAGTATGGTAACTGTCATTATGAGGAAGTCTTAGAATGTAAAGGAAAAGATAAGCTTGATGAGATAAACGCAGGATTGACTGATGGTAAATATATACTTGTTCCAAAACCTAATGGGATGAATATTGTAGGTAAATTAAGAAATTTAAAAGAAGATTCATCTAAGTTTTATTCAGTAATAAAACACTTATCTAAAAATGGTATTGAGGAGCTTAAAACTTTAGGTCTAGATAAGCATTTTAGTTATCCAAAACCCGTATCGTTGATACAGGAAATGATGTCTGGAATTACTCTATTTTCTGGTAAGAATGGGGATATTATTCTTGATTTCTTTTCCGGTTCAGCTACTACGGCACAGGCAGTAATGCAACTTAATGCTGAAGATAAAGGAAACAGAAAGTATATTATGGTACAGCTACCAGAAAAATTTGAGGAAGATTCAGATGCAAAAAAAGATGGTTTTGGTAATATTTGCGAAGTCGGTAAAGAACGTATCCGCAGAGCAGGAGACAAAATAAAGTCGGAGCATCCTGATGCAGATATTGACATAGGCTTTAAAGTATTCAGAACTGCAGATACTAATATTAAATGGAATTCAAATATTAATGTCGGTCAGTTGGATGTAACACAGATGGAATATAACCCAGATCTTGTAGATTTTATGCCAGATGCAAAGGATGTGGATATTGTTTATGAATTGATGTTGCGTCAGAGGGATGTTCCGTTGTCGGAGGCGTTGGAGCAATTATCTGATATTGGCAACCGTACATATCTTTATGCCAATAGTTACTTGGTGTGTCTTGAGACTGAAATTACAGAGAAACTGGTTTCAAAACTTGCGGAATTAAATCCATTACCAATCAAATTTATTTTCAGAGATTCCGCGTTTAAAGATGATATAGCATTGAAGGATGAAACATTCCGACGTCTTAGAGCTTTGATTGAGAAGAATGCAGGAACGAATAAGCCAGCGTATACAGTTGAGTTCATATAGAAATGGCAGATGAAGATCTGCCGGAAGGAGGACCGACAGATGAATGATGTAACAAAAATTGATTATAATAGTATTATGAATAATTTTCAAAAAACAGATAATGTCTTAAATGATATTCAGAATATTATAGAGGTTTCACAAAAGGAAGCTTATCGTGCAGTTAATACAATATTGTCGCAACGAAACTGGTTGATTGGTTATCGAATCGCGGAGGAAGAACTTGCTGGTGAAAATCGTGCGGAATATGGAGCCAAAATAATAAAAACTCTTTCCAAAGAGTTAACAAAAAAATACGGAAAAGGTTATGATAGAAGCAATTTATATCATTACTTTAGATTTTATAAGGCATTTCCACAGATTGTCGACACAGTGTGTAGACAATCTTATATCAGACTTACATGGTCACATTATGGAGCGTTATTAGAGACGCAAAAGGCGATATTTTATTTACAACAGAAAGAGTCAGCAGAAAACGGAGGAGAAATATATGGCTAAGCGTATTACATTCCAGTTTGATGATGATCTTGATTACCAGATACAGGCGATTCGTTCTGTTGTGGAATTGTTCAGGGGACTGTCAAGACATGTAGATGGCATATATAGATCTAATCGTATTCGTAAATTTGGAGAGGGTGATCCGGTAAGAAATAGTGATATTGTGGTAGGTAGAAGATTGTTGGAAAACTTGCGTAATGTACAATTATCCAATAATTTGTTTGCGGACAATATTTTAGCTGATGGCAATAATTTTACTATTGAAATGGAGACTGGTACAGGTAAGACGTATGTATATCTTCGCACAATTCTTGAATTATATCATGAGTATGGATTTCGTAAATTTATGATTGTAGTTCCGTCTATTGCTATCCGAAAAGGGGTAGAAAAATCGATGGAGCAGTTGAATGACCATTTTAAGAGACTTTATAACATTGACATTGGTAAGCACAGCTTTATCTATGATAGTAATACTCCAAAACAGATTAGTTCCAAGCTTGTTGAGAATAATGATTTAAGTATATGTGTTTTGAACATTCAGGCATTCAACAAGGATACAAATAAGATTCGTAAAGAAGATGAGTATGGTCAGAATCTTTGGGAAGATATCAAATACATAAAACCGATTGTTATTATAGATGAGCCTCAGAAGATTGAAGGTACGGCAAAGAAAAAATCCAAGTCTTTAGTTGCCATAGAAGAGTTGCAACCGCTTTTCACTTTGCGATATTCTGCTACACACAAGCAGTTATACAATCAGATTTATAAGCTGGATTCTTATGCTGCATATCAGAAGGATTTGGTTAAGAAGATTGTTGTTAAAACTGTCTATGGAGTGATTCCAAAAGACTATCCGTATGTCAGATACTTGGCGTTTACTTCTGATTTAAAGGCGAAGATTGAAATATTTTCGCAGGATCAAGGCGGAACTATTCGATTTAAGACGTTTAATGTAGATGGTGGAGTACCCCTTGAACAGCTATCAGGAGGCTTACCTCAGTATAAGGATTATCGTATTGCAGAACAGCCACATAAATTAAAGCCATTGTCAGTTGCAACAAAGGAAGGATTCTTTAGCCTGGAGCTTGGACATAGCAACCATGAGATAGAGAAGAGCGAGGCTGTGCGGATTCAAATAAGATTGGCGATTCAGAACCATTTTACGAAACAGCTTAATATTATCCGTTCAGGAAGAAAAATCAAAGCATTGACATTATTTTTTATTGATTCAGTAGATAAGGTACGTGATGACTCAGCTCCTGATGGAAGAGGTGAGTATTTGCGTATTTTTGATGAGGAGTATAAAAAGTATGTAACTACTCATACGCATGAGCTGGAAATGAACAAAGAGTATTTTCCTGATTATATGAATGTGAAGGCTGTAAGAGAGGGATATTTTGCCAGAGATAAAAAGAATAATGTTGTGGACGTTGAGGACTGGGATTCTTCAGTAGATGATAGTGACGTTAAGCTCAAGGCGAAATCACAGGAGGATATTGATAGAGGTATCAGCCTTATTCTTGAAAGGAAAGATGAATTGATTTCTTTTGAGGAGCCACTTGCTTTTATCTTTTCTCATTCTGCTCTTAGAGAAGGCTGGGATAATCCTAATGTATTTACACTTTGCACATTGAAGGCTGGAGGTTCGGATATTGCAAAGAAGCAGGAGATTGGTCGAGGGCTGAGATTGCCTGTGGACAATACAGGTAATCGTTGTGTTGATAAGACAATTAATGAACTGACTGTAATAGCAAATGATTATTATGATAAATTTGCGTCTGCACTGCAGGATGATTTTAATAAAAATATGCATTTTGTAAAGGATGAGGTTACAGCGGATATTTTGATTGAAACTTTGAAGTCGGCAGGCGTTCCAAAAGAAAAAATCAGCCCTGAGTTGGTTGATATTTTAAAAGAAGAATTAGTGTCTGCCGGGGTAATAAATGCGGATAATGTGTTGAAAGGCTCTTCTCAGCAGATAACAAAGACTTTGGATAATATGTTGTTTGTTGACGATACTTTGAATGAGCATGCTCAGTTTATTAAGCATCAGTTCAAAAAATTGATGGTACAGAAAGGTACAAGAAAGATTGAGATTGTCAATGGTGACAACAAGCCATATGAAAATAGAGTGAGGGCATATGTCACAGAAGGGGAGTTTGAAAGGCTCTATATAGGACTCAGAAAAAATTTGATGAAACGTTCTATTTACAGATTTCGGATAAATAAAGACGAATTCATTAGTAATTGTATTGTTCAGATTAATCAATCGTTGCTGTTTAAGAAAGCAAAAAATGAATATAAAGTTGAGATGGGTAAGGCAAAATTCAATACATCACAGATGTTTGTTATGGAGGAGTCAACTTATGGAGGAAAGGAACTTGAGGTAGAAATTAGCTCTGCCCCTAAATCTGATTTTGAAATTGTAAACTTCATAATGTATCATACAATGCTGCCGAGAATTGCAATATTTAAAATTCTGAAAGGAATTAACAGACGAGAAATGCTTGATAATCAGGATATATTAGATGATGTAACTCAGCTAATTATAAGAATTCTTAATGACACTAAAGCATCTAATATTACTTCATATGAAGTAATAAATGGTTATGAACTGGATGAGCATAACATCTTTGAATTGGATACTATTACAGAGACAGATTTTGAACAGGAATGGAGGGTATTCAAGGCAAAATCTGATAGAAGTTCTGCTATGAATGAGTATTATAAACTGGATAGTGAGGGCGAGTCGGAGTTTGCTCATAAGCTTGAAAACAATGAAAATGTTTTACTTTTTACTAAACTGAAAAAAGGTGGATTTGTGATTGATACTCCATATGGCAATTATAGTCCGGATTGGGCTGTTGTATGCCGCAAGGATGCCTTGAAAAATCCGTCTATTGGCATTTACTTTATTGTCGAAACAAAAGCCGGTAAGACAAGTGCAGACCTTACTGAGGTTGAAAGAAATAAGATTCACTGTGGTGAGCTTCATTTTAAGGCTGTATCTAATGATATAAAGTTTGATTGGGTAAATAGTTACGAGGATTTTGTGAATAAATTTGGTGTGGCAAAGAACGATTAAGGGTAAGTTCAGTTTTCTTATAAATTCATAACCAATTTTTTAATTACAATTTGTATAAAGAAGGGATGTGAGTGTTATGTGTAATCTGAGTCAGGGAATTGTGGATGATACCAAGGTAGAAGTTATTACTGATGTTGTATTAAATATGTATGAGAATAAGTTTTCATTAGAGCAAATTGCACTTGCAACGAAAAAGAGTATTGCGGAAGCTGAGGCAATAATAAAAAAGAAAGAGTCTGTATTAGCATAAGAGTATATAGACATTATTATGAAAGTGAGCGGCAAATCAGAGATGGTTTGCTGCTTTATTAATGTCAGGTTGTTATGGATATGGGGAGTAAAAGGGGTTTATTCAAAAATCAGGTGTGGCAGTATATTATATGAAAAGAAGATTGGTATTTATATGGTGAAAAAATATAAGGAAACATATCATGGTTTTATGACTTTAGGGTAGATAAATGGGCAGGAATTTATGAAAAAACGTTAAATAATAAATTGGAATTTAGATATGCATTTTGGTGGATAAAGCAGGCTGTTATAAGAGAAATTGAAGATAATGGATATACGATAAGAATTACGGTTCATAAAATAGAGCAAATTTATTAAGTAGTAAGAAGTGATAAGAGTTACGCTTACGAAAATGATTACTTTAAGAGAATAAAGTTGATATCAGATGACACAGAAATTCCAATAGTAATTATTGAAGAAAAGGCACTATATAAATATATGCGTATAGCATATATAAAATATGATAAAATAAGCATATGAAAAATGCATATGCTTATTTGTTATATACGAGATATTATCAGGGGTGTATGCTTATATCAAATAGTTGTTACGGAGGTGTTATTCAATGTATAGAGCAGAAGAAAACTGCAAAATTGGCGAATACATAGGAAAATTGATTGCTAGAAAGTATGGCGCTGATCGCCAGTTTGCTATAGCTTATATAAAGCTACGAGATGGCATAGAAGATGAGCCCGAATCAGATAAAATTCAGCGAGTGGCAAATAAGATATGCCAAATAAAATATGGCAGCAAGGGAATACAGATTAGTGATTTACCACTTTTTTCAGAATTATTAGAGGTATCTGTTGATAGTATTCTTAGTGCCGGAAAGGTGACAAAACCTGCTCCAACCAGAACTACAAATTATTCTATTGCTCTTTCTAAGGATAAAAAGGTCTGGAAAGAATATATTGACAGACCTGATAAACTTATTCTTAATGAAGATGAGTATGGGAAAAATGTAATCGATTATGCTATTGAGTTTGGTAACTATGGTTTCATAAAATACCTAATCGATGAGGGTTACATATATTTAATAGATGAGGACCAGATGGAGTATTATGGCTCTTTTGGTTCAGGTACAACAATAGAGAGAAGGCGGCCTTCTGAGTACGATTTGCTTGATTATAAGATGAAGCAAAATGATAGCTTAAGAACAAACATTATTGCTTTAGCTTTAGAGAACAAAGATTACAAGATCCTAGATGAAACGAAGGCTAGAGAAATACCTTCCTTGTATGAAGCTTCTTATTTCTACAGTACAGGATTGGATATTAAGAAAAATTACAATCAACAGATGATGAATCAGGTTGCTGCTTCTTCAGATGACGTATTGGTTTATTTTTCTACCGAATTTGAAATTGAAACAAACAGAAAAGCGCAGTGTCAGCTGACATTTCCTTATCTTGGAAAATTGATTGATATGGTGTTAAAGAACAATCGCGAGGCCGTAGCATCCATGCTTAAGAATGCTCTAAAGCATAATAAAAATGTTTTGAGGGCGCTTAGAGAGATAGGTAAGGCTGCGGAAGACTCGTTCTCAGACATGCGCCAATATATGAATGAAGAAAGTATACTGAAAGGGATTATGCAATATTTTCACTTCTATGAAGACAGTGATACCGTTTGTTTTCATTCGGGAATCCATTCATCCGGGAATTTTCAGGGGATATTTTCAAATGTTGTACATGTTAGTGCCTCGTCTAAGGATGAGTATATAAAGTCTTTAATAGAGGATGTTAATCGTACTTATAACCTGGTAAAGAATTTTAATTACAAGGAGGTCTAAACTATGTGTAAGAGTTTTATGGATATGGAAGACGGAGATTTTTGCTTTTCTGTGTCTGACAATATGGCAATGGACTCAGAGGGGCATATGATGATGCGTATGGGCGATAACATGGCTATGGATATGGAGTCAGGTGAGTTACATATGGTTTCTTCGTGGGATGACGATGATGAATAGCTCCTTTCTAAAGCATTTCTGTTGATGCATACAGGAGGTGCAAGATGAAAGATTTGGAGCATATTGTACCGACCCCAAAAAGTTAGACCAAAATCTAACGATTTGAGGTCGGTTTTTTATGTCTAGGCACAATTACAAATAATGTAAAGGGAAATGAGCAGCATTGCTTAAATAGTGTGTCTGAGTGCTATTTGTTAGTATCATTAAAGGCTAATAGCTGTTTAATAATGTTGATTATAATTTTTTTCTCTTCATCGGTTCTGTTTTTCATCAATGTAACTAACTGCATAGTGAAAGCATCATCTTCACTTGGGATATTTGCAGGGCTGAAAAAATCAGTAATTTCTTTGCAAACATAAAAGACAGTAATTTTGAAATTACAAATGAATATATTGATAAAATAATCCGTGAAAAAATCGGGTTTGAAGCATGCACCGAATTAAGTAATGAGATGGATGAAAATGAATTGATTTTGTTCTTTACATGGAATTCTTCTGGATGATATGTTGCTTGCACAACGGAGCAGATAATATGGGCAGATAAGACATCTGGAGGAAATGTTTCAAATATAAATAGATTTTACTATGATGAAATTGTAAAGATAGAGACTGTTCAGGAAGCATCCAATTTGGCATCATCATCAGCAGCAACATCACTGACAGGATTTTTGGTTGATATGGCAGTTTCTACAGTTGCAGATGCGGCTATTGATTCATTCATGAAAGATGTTTGCGATATTAAGCTTTTGGTTCAAGGTTCATATAAGACCATGAGTGGTATGGTTAAGCTTGAGGCAGACCGTATTATAGCAATATATAATGGCTTCAAGAAGAATATTAGAGCGGAAGAAAAAGAGTTGAAAAAACAATCTGCATCACCTCAGGTTGTTGTGCAACAGCAGAGCCAGCCTGATGTGCTAGAACAGATAAAAAAGCTTGCAAGTCTGAAGGAAGCAGGAATATTGTCAGAAGAGGAGTTCACAAGCAAGAAAACAGAATTATTGTCTAAGCTATAATAGTCGAAAAATATATTATAGTAGTGTTAGATATGCTGTTGATTACATAAAATGATAATATGTGGAGGGTCAATAGGGTCAATATTCCTAAAAATGATTGTAGAAAAAAGATTTTCTATAATAACTCTCTAAATGTAGTAAACTCCACAGGCAGCTATTGCCGAGAATGCCGGAAAGTAATTAGTCCAATTGTAGTACATCTTACATTAACATCTGATTATAATTTTTCATCAGCCACACATTATTGTGGGGCTGATGTATATTCAGACTTTATAATATAGATAAATCAATAAAATCAAAGTTCAGGTCAAAATGTCTGTCTATAGGTTGTTCTCCAACCGTCTCTGGGCAGAGAAATTCCGACAAAATTCCAGAAAATCAATTGAAAATCAGTCCAAAGGAAGTACATTAGTCATCTATGGGCAGAAAAAAATTAAAATAGCAGTCAAAATATCAGTCCAAGTTGTTATATTTACCTGTCATAGGCAGAGAAATTACAAAAAATTTAGAACAATAAGCCGCAATATCAGTCCAACGGCAGGAAATTGAATTGTCTTAGGCAGAGAGAACAGGAGGAAAAGGTTATAGACGTTAAGAAAAGAATAGCAGAATTAAAGCATACATTAGAGAAAATAGAAAAATATTTGTCAAATGCCCCGGAGGGTGGTCTGAAAATCCAGAATCGCTGCGGAAAGACATACTATTACCACCAATATAAGAATATTGAAACAGGATTATATGTAAAGATATATATAGACAGGAAGAACGAACAGCTTGCAAGACGGTTAACCCAGAAGGGGTATTATGCGAAAGTAAAGCCTTTAATTGAGAAGGAGCTGCAGGCATTGGAGACATTTGCGCAAGCGAAAAATGATGAAGAGATTGATAATGTTTATGACATGTTGAAGCAGGAGAGAAAGCAGCTTGTGGTTCCGATTAGAATAAGCGTAAACGAAAAACTCAGAACATGGCAAAATGAAAGTTATGAGCCGTATCAGAAATATAAGGAAAATTTGAAATATGAGACAGATAACGGAGAAACCGTGCGCTCTAAATCTGAGGTAATCATAGCTAATATATTAGCTAAAAATAATGAGCATTTATTATATGATGTTGAGGTCAAAAGGTATTTTGACCTCAATGATATCGAATTGCTCCGCACTGCGTGCTCCCACAATTCTCAAAAACATTCGTAATTCGCACATTTTTCTATGAAAAATGGCTTCTTACTCATATTTTTGGCGGGTCACAATGTCAAAAATCCTCACGCAAGCAAGCTTGCATCGGACTTCTGACCTTTTGACCCTGATATCATTATATAAATATGAGCGTCCACTGGAAGTGATAATAGCCGGGCATACTCAGACTATCCACCCGGATTTCACGATAATAAATATTCATACCGGAAAGATTACATATTGGGAGCATGCGGGGCGCATGGATGATGCACAGTATGCCGATGATTTTGTCAGAAAGATGAATACATATACTGAGAATGGCTTATTTCAGGGCAATGATGTTATTGTGACTTATAAATCTATGAATTGTCCTCTAAATATACATAATGTGAAGATGATTGTTAAGAAATTGTTAATGGAATAAATGATAGAGGCTGCAGGGAAATTAATTAAATAGAAAATTAAGAAGGACAGAAGGGTGTAGTGATAATATTAGTGCACGGGAATGGGAGGGGAATGAACTTTAATGATATTTTCGTAATGCACTGATGGCAGGAACACCATTTACGCAGGTGGAAGCCGGAGAATTGAGAAGACTTGGAATTTTGATGATGGTTATTCCAACAGGTTGTGCTGTCTTAGCGGAAATCGCACAGGGAATCATGACAGGTTTTATGAATGTGCCAGCAGATGGATGGTCAGACTTAAACTTTGATAATGAGGCTTAGAGAAAATATTAATTGTGGCACTGTACCGACATTACAAAAGCAATAGAGATATTTTTGACTGTATTGTACAGCGTATGGAGCAGCAGATTGAATTATCATGCATCTTGGTACCGATTTTGTGCATGTTAGTTGTCTGTATATAGACAATGAATTCAATTAGCGATAGAATAATTATGGTGGTAAATCACCTGAAACGTATATGGAGTCAGCTGATATGGAAGAACAAAAATACGCCTATCGCGGCAATGATATTCCTACGTCAGATTTTATCATTGCTCTCTCAGAACCGGGAGACTATTGCATTGAAATCAATGCGAAAGATTTTCGGGGAAGCTATGGTATTTTAGATTGCCCGGAAACACAATAGATAAATATGGCTATCCGCAGGAGTGGAATAGTGAAGAAATATAAGGGTCGAATAGATAACAGGGAGATAACATGGAAAAATATAATATCAGCCTTAGGCAGATTATCTGTAGGTTTTAGAGTGTTTTTTGATTAGTGTAAACTTTGGTGTTAGAATATATATTTTGTACTGATGTTTCTGAATGTTTGATAAGTAGTTAACATAGAAAAAAGTAGGTATGTGGAAATACAAATACGGACTATAAGAATATGCATAGTGTAGTATAAGAAAAAGTGTTACTTGAGAATTAATTGAATAAGGAGCATTTATTATGATTTATTTCGATTTAGATAATACATTGATTGATTACAATTCTTCAGAGAGAAAAGCGATAGAGTTCATATTTAAAGAAAAATATGGACTGGTATTAAATAATAATCAAACAGATTATTGGAGTAAGATTTCTAGAAAGTATTTTGATTATTATTTATCAAAACAGATAACTTTCGAAGAGCAAGGAAAAAATCGATTTATTAAAATGTTAAGTTATTGTGGGTATGTGGAAAATGAAAAGATTGCAATGGAATTGTTTGAAGAGTATCAAAAACAATTAGAAAATAGTTGGATTTTATTTGATGATGTGGTTGATATGCTACATTCATTGGAAGGATATCGACTAGGTATCATAAGTAATGGGAAATCTATACAGCAAAGAGCAAAGTTGAGTTGTACGAACATTGAAAAATATTTTGAAATAATTCTTATTTCAGAAGAAACAGGATTTGCAAAACCTTCCGTTGATATTTTTTATGAGGCGGTCAAACAGTCAGGCGAGAAAATTGATTCAGTTATATATGTTGGTGATAATATAAAAACAGATATTTTGCCATGTGAAAAAATTGGAATGAAATGTGTACTTGTGGATAGAAATAGTATATGTGAGAAAAATATATGTAAAATTAAGAATTTATATGAAATACATAATGTATTACTCAACGACATTGGGCAGTATAATACTGAACTTTCTATAAGAAGTTCTGCTCAATAAAAAACAAGAACTAAAAACATCTAAATATTACTATCTCAAACTTCCCATACTGAAAAGTGTGCTGAACCTTGAAAATTCAATATTTTAGCCAATAAAAAGTAAACGATGAAACGAAGGTGCCTGCGTAGATAAAGGTAAACGCTCAAACGAAGGTACCTACCAAACCTAAATCAATATCGATATACTATGATCATAGTATATCTGTTAAAAAGTTGAGCCTAAACTTTTTTGACTAAGATATGGGAGGTACAGATTATGGCTACAAATACTACAGCAGTTGCAAAGCAGGTTCGCTTGCAACAGTGGGCTCAACAGATCACGGATTGCCAGAACCGTCCTGTCGGAATGAAAGTGATTGACTGGTGTGATGCTAATGGCATTATATTACCAAAGCTGACTACTATTACCGGTTTAAGCAGGTTCGGGCATTCTGTTTGGAATCTATGGAACTTTAGATAAAGAATATCAGCGCATTGCAGAGTTGGGAATAGGAAAAAAATTGCCCCCCATTCGATATCTTAATGTTTTTTCACCATATTGGTATTTTACTATTATGGATCCGGATGGAAATCCAATTGAAATTACAGGAGCACATGAGGAATAAGTATTATCAATATATAGAGAAAGCTTATATACAGGAGGTACGATAATGCAGGAGGTTATGAGCGTCAATCAAAAAGAATATGAAATTGTGAAGTTATTAGGACATGGAAAAGGTGGTTATTCCTATTTGGCAAAACGAGAAGGTAATTTATATGTGTTAAAGCAGATACACCATGAACCATGTGAATATTACTCATTTGGCAATAAAATTGAAGCAGAACAAAATGATTATAATAGACTGCTGCAAACCGGAATTAGAATTCCAAGAATGTTAGACATTGATATAGCAAATGAAAGAATTTTAAAAGAATATATTGATGGACCAACTATATATGATTTAGTGAAAAATGATGCAATGAAAGATTTGTATTTGATGCAAATGAGAGAAATGGCAAAGGTAGTATATGAAGCAGGCTTGAATATAGATTATTTTCCGACTAATTTCATTGTACAAGATGAAAAGATTTTTTATATTGACTATGAATGCAATAATTACATGTGTGAATGGAATTTTGAAAATTGGGGGATTAAGTACTGGTCTAAGACACAAGAATTTATTGATTATATGGAGCAACATGAAAAAGGAGAAAATATGGAATCAGATATAATTAAAATCAGCCACCTGAACAAAAGCTTTGGCGAAGTAAAGGCGGTAAATGATTTGAGCTTTTGTGTGAAAAAAG
>ERZ791734.1910-NODE-1910-length-14975-cov-3.152212_pt1 | contig 14975 bp, 6 predicted proteins | sample MGYA00509953_ERZ791734 | MGnify/ENA primary metagenome ERZ791734 (study PRJEB30046, sample SAMN00792038) | human gut metagenome | study: EMG produced TPA metagenomics assembly of the A metagenome-wide association study of gut microbiota in type 2...
CGGCACACTGCCAGCGCGCCCCGGGGGCTGACGCCCAGCTGCACCATGGGATGCTCCCGGCTGGCCTGGGTCAAGCGGGTGACGTATTCATAAACGATATCCTGAATTTCCGCCTTCGCCGCCTCCTGAATCAGCGCTTGCAGCTGCTCCCGGTCGACCACCGGCGTCACCCGGTTCAGGGGGTTTTCCGTGTGCCTGTCCCTTAAAATGCTGATCTGGCTTTCAAAATCGGGGTAGCCCATGCTGATCTTGATCATGAACCGATCCAGCTGGGAGGGCGGCAGCAGCTGCGTTCCCGCGGAACCCACAGGGTTTTCGGTGGCCAGCACCACAAAGGGCTGGGGCAGATCGTAGGTCTGACCGTCCACCGTCACATGCAGCTCCTCCATGGCTTCCAGCAGCGCGGACTGGGTCTTGCTGGAGGTACGGTTGATCTCGTCGGCCAGGAGCAGATTGGTCATCACCGCGCCGGGCTTATAGACGAAGCTCCCGCTTTCCTTCTCGTAGACCGAGTAGCCGATGATATCCGAGGGTACGGTGTCGGAGGTGAACTGGACACGCTTCGTGTCCAGTCCCAGCACCTTGGCAAAGGTCATGGCCGTGGTGGTCTTGCCCACGCCGGGAACGTCCTCCATCAGCACATGGCCGCCTGCCAGGATCGCCATCAGGATTTTCTCGACAATTTCGTTTTTGCCCACAACCACCGTTTCAATTTGCTGTAGGATTTCAGGAATTTTCTCATTCATTGTGATTCCCCCTATTTTTAATGCATTCTTGGGAAAAGCCAGTGCAAAAAGAGCATCTGCACGCTGTATGTATCCTCTTCGCTTGTCCGATAGTCCTCCGCGCCGCAGGCATCGCAATAGCGGACTTCCTTCCCGTCTCCCGCGGGCGACCATTCGCCCCAGGTGTGGCCGGTGGCCGGGAGGGGTTCCCTGTAGGAGTCCCCGCAGTCGCAGGTGTGCTGGATGTAGCCGTCCTCCGTGCAGGTTGGCTCAACCCGTTGCGTCTCGTGGTAGGCGTGTTCATGCGGCACATGATTGGGGTCTTCCCCGCCGCAATATTGGCAGATGCCGTCCACGTAGTCATGGTATTCGTCGAAGGTTCCGGGCTTCGTCATGTCATAGCCGCAGCTGTCACAGTGGTACACGATTTTCTGGCAGGTGGCTTCCTGAATCGTCAGGGCGCCGCCGCAGATTTCTTCGTGGAGCACATGGCAGATACGGCACTCATACTCGTCCCAGTCCTCACTATATGTGTACTCATGATTTCCGCGGTCAAATTCCTCGCCGCAGGTCGAGCATTTCTGATAATGCTCCGATGCTGTGTGGTTCCAGCGATTGTCCGTGGTGTGGCCTTTCGCTTCGACTTCTTCTTTCTTTTCCATGCCGCAGATGCTGCACTTGACGATTCTGACCCCCGGCTCGGTGCAGGTGGCGGTGTTGGTGCCTTCCACTTCCTTCCAGAAATGCTGCTCCGTCGCGCCGCACTCCGCGCAGACGTGGTTGTCCTCCGTGTCCCCGGTGGCGTATGTCCAGTTGTGGGGGAGCGGGTCGCCGATGGCCGCCTGACAATCCTCGCAGAGCAGAATATGGGTTCCGTCCTCCAAATCCTTGTAGGTCGTATGCGCATGGGGGCAGTCCTGAACCATGCCGCAGCAGCGGCACACGTAGTGAATGGAGCCGTCCGGGTCTTCCACCTCTTCCATCTGGTGTCTGGGAGTGATGTCACCATTGATTGCCGTAACACAGTAGCCCACAATATTGCCATAATTGTCGCTGCCGCCGCCGATGTCCCACCCGTAGGCCAGAGTGTAGCGCAGCGTCAGCACATCTTCGTCCTTCAGACGCACCGCAGACATGGACTGACCCGGGTAATAGCTGCCGCCTATCGAGTACATCCACCCGGAGCCGCTGGTATAATCGAACTCGCCGAAGGTGCTGCCGGAGCCGGCGCTTTTGTTCAGTCCGTTGCGGTACAGGCAGCGCCACAAAACTGCAAGACCAGTCCCCGCGCCGAACCGGGCGTCGATGGCATCCAGCACTTCCTCTTCCGTGCTTCCCGGCCAGACCGCATCTTCCAGTGCATCTGCGTGATAGTCGGTATTCAAACTCCGCAGATAGAAGCCGGTGTCCAGCGTCCCGCCGTAATCGCCCCGCCAGTGAAGCGTACCTTTTGTTGCCGCGCCGAAGGGTTCACCGGTGTCCTTTCCCATGATCGCCTTGGCGACCACATAGGAAATCGGCTCGTCCGCCAGAACCTCATAAGGGATAGGGCCGACAACACCGACCCCCAGCACCGTCATGTCCACATAAATCGTCGCGTCCCCGATTTTCTGCCCGGGTTCTACGCGGAAGCCAATCAGCGTCAGTTTCTCTTCGCCCCAGTTGCCGTATGCGTCCTCAGCGTAAACGTAGAGGGTATGTTCATTTCTATCCCCGGTCTCTGGGTTGAAGGGAAACAGGCCGTACTCCCAGCTGTCACCGGAAGAGGTAGGCTTTGTAACCTCAATTTCATCCAGCGTAACCAGGATAAATTCATTCGTTCCCTTCGCCGGAATGCTGACCGTATTCCCTGCCATGTCTTTTCCTTGCGCGGTAACCAAAAGATTGGTTATGACTTCGTTAGGAATTTCGTCTTGGTCTTCGAGGTTCAAATCGATATCTATACTCTTCGTTCCCTTGTGCTTATAGGGAACATTGATTTTGAAGGTATACTGATTCCCCGAATCGTCTTTTGCTTCGATCGTGAAATTATTCTGACCGGTTTTTCCGCCATTCAGGTAAAGCTGAACCGCGTCCGATGTTCCAAGGGTCAGGGTATTATTTTTGTTTCCGGGCTGAGTGCATTTGACGGAAGTGATCTTAGCGCTGTCGGCATCGGATCCGACAATGGACATTTCGTATGGCAGATTCCCCCCGGTCAGCTGGTCGTCATACACGGTATCCGCCGTTTTCGACTGCTTATTCTGGCAGAAAACCTTTCTTTCACTGCCGTCATCGAGGATATAGCGCATTTGCAGCGTTACATCATTTCCAAAATGCAGAATGACTTCAAAGTGAGCCGTATGCCCGTTCGCAAGGGCGGAAACCGAAATCCGATAGGTATTGGAGGTTTCCCCCTCCGGCATTTCCACATCCAACGGACCTTGTCCGTCCCGCCAATTCAGCTCGCCGCTCCCGGAGGGCGCATCGGAGGTATAGCTGGCGCTTATAATTCTCGCGCCCGCGCTCTCGGCGTCCGCGCCGACCAACTTCATCTCGTAGCGTATCCCGCCACCGGCCAGCTGGTTGTTCTTGATTTTATCCGCAACGCTGCCGCCCGGCAGGCAGAGCAGTGTGCCTTTGTGGTTTCCGGTTCCCTGCCATGAAAAGGAAAGCTGTACATCCGGTAGCTTCTGATACGTAATTTTATACCGGAAAAACACATCCCGTTCCGCAGTCCTGACCGTAAATGAAAAATTGTAAACTTCTTTGTCCGTTCCCGCTGCCGGATTCATGATCAATGAGTCGCTGGGCCACTTCAGTTCTCTTGCCGTCTGGGTGGATTCCGTAATGGAGATGCCATTCACGATCTTTGCATCCTGCGCCTGTGTTCCGGTCAGGCTTATGCGAAACCGGAACAAGTCCTCGTTCAGCTCATAGCTGCTTACGGAAAACGCCTGCGTATTGCCCGCGGCGCAGGCAACGCCCTTTGCGTTCCAGGTCAAGACCAGCGACAGCTCCGAGGGAGAAACTTCCCCGCCGTCGGCGCCCTGATTTCCGTTCTCCTGACCGTCGTCTCCGTCGTCCGGGGCAGAATCAGGCCGGTTCTCTTCCGGACGGGGTTCCGTGGAGCCTGACTGCCCGCCGTCGGGAACCGAAACGGCATTCAGCTGCTGCCCGTTTTCCCCTAGCTTCAGAGCCGTGATTTCCCGGACGCTCTCCCCTTGCAGGGGGTCGTCCGGTTGGGCTTCCTTCAGCCCCGTTCCCGGAAGCCACAGTCCCAGCAGAATCGCGGCGATCAGCAAAGCGCACAGTCCGCCCCGCAGATATTTGCTTTGAATAAACGAATTCCAATCCATACTGCCGTTCCCTTTGCCATCGGAATTTGCCCGCATTCAAGCACATCCGTATGAATGCACGCATACCCCACCCGGAAAAATCCGGGTGGGGGCGCATGATCTTACAGCCACTTTGCGTAGAGTGTCATACTGTCTTCAACCTTGTCGTTGTCAAAATCCCAGCGCTTGGTGCAGCTCTCGTCTGCAAACCATCCGGCAAAGGCTCTTCCCGGCCGCATCGGCTGCTCGGGGCGCGTCACCAGATTGCCCTTCTTCACCTTCTGATCCTTCACCTTGCTGTCACAGCCGGTCTCGAAGTGAACCGTCTTTCTGCCCAGCAGCAGAAGCAGCAGGAGCAGAAGCAGCAGACCGGGCAAGCCCAGACCCAGCAGCCACCACAGGCCGCTGCTGGTACCGTCGCCGTCCGTCTCAGGTGCGTCGCCCTTCTCCCATCTTGCGTACAGGGTCATATTGCCCTGAACGGTATCGGCGTCAAAATCCCAGGGATTTTGCAGATCAATATCCGAATACCAGCCCACCAGGTGGTAGCCCTCCCGGGTAGGATTGTCCGGCCGCTCCACGGTCTCGCCGTACCGGACGGTCTGACTGGGAACCGCCGTGCCGCCGTTCGGCTCGAAGGCGACCGTGCAGTCGGTGGAAATGATGACGGTCACGTCCTGACAGGAGGCCTTATATTCCCCGGTTCCGTCTTTGGTGGAGACCAGATAGTCCTGATTCGTGATCTTGGACACGCCGGACGTAGCAATCACCTTCAGCTTGAAGGAGCCAACCAGGCGCTTGGCTTCCCACGTTTCGCCGCCGGACAGGGACACAAAATTCATGTAAAATTCCCGGTAATTGTCCCGCAGGCCGATATCCGTGGTGGAAATTCCGTTGCTCAGCAGGGCGCTGCCCTCCACCAGCTGGAAGAAATTGCTGTCGTAGCGGATTTCGTTCTGCATACCGTACATGGTGTAGGCGTCCGCGCTGTCGGTTCTGTTCAGGTTAAAGTCCACCTGAATGATATCCCCGGGCTGAACCTCCTTCTTGTCACTGCCGTCCACGGACAGCTGGAAGAAAAAGTCCCGGGAGTTGTCCGCCGCCAGAGCCGCGGGAACACAGGTCAGAAAAAGCATCACGGTAAGTAAGCAAGCCAGCACTCTTTTCATCATATTTCGCTCCTTTTTTATGGGGTTGGTCGTCACCGACCGTTCATTACAATTGCGTAAATCGCCATCACATCGGCCACGTTGATTCTGCCGTCCTGATTGGCATCCACCCGGCTATAATCGTCTGCCGAGAAAGACTTTCCGTTCATGATCGCGCTGAACAGTCCCATGACGTCAGCCACGCTTACCTTCCCGTTTCGGTCGTAATCGCCCACCAGCGCCGCCGATACGGTTCCGCTCACGGTCGTAACGGGGATGGCGTCAAACACGGACAGCAGCCGTTTGTTGCTGCGCATATACTGCACCACCGGCTGTACCGCCGCAGTGCCGGAAAAGTCCTCACTGACCCGGAATGTGGCCGTAAACAGGATTCCGTCCTCCGTCACGGCATCTTCCAGGGCAGCCGTCACATAGCCGCAGGTCTTCCCGTCCGCGCCTGCCCACTGGGTATTCCCGGCGGCCACAGCGCCGCAGAGGTAGGGTGTTTCTCCCGCCTCCGTCTGGATGCTCAGCAGCTCCAGCTGCGCCCGGTCGTAATCCAGAGCAATGCCGAAATTGGTAAAGCCCCGGTTCCCGGTGATCCTGACGGGTACGGTCACGGTCTTCCCCGCCGACACGGAATCGACGGACACGGTGCATTCCGCGATCTCCGCCGCCATCGCCGTCACAGCCAGCGCGAATATCAGCGCGACAGCCAAAACAATGCTGATGATCTTCTTCATATGCCACGCTCCTTACTTTTCCCGGAGAATGCGGTTAACAATCCACACCGAATCCTGAATGTCCACCTTCCGGTCACCGTTGACGTCGCCGTTCAGGAATTTGTGCATCATCAGGCTTACCAGCGTGTATCTCGCGTTGTACACGTCGTGGGCAAGATGCACGTCATCCACGTCCATATGCCCGCTGAGATCCACGTTGCCGGAGTAATCGACGGAGGCGGCCGCCTTCCCTTCTCCGATGGTGATACTGTTCCGGGCAGTCTCCACGATCTCTTTTTCGTCGGCGGAGGAGATCACCAGCCAGGCGTAGGCGTTGTATACCTTCGACCAGTACATGTTCTGTCCGTCGTACATGGGGACATGCCCGTCCTCCACATTGCCGGTGTAAATCACAAGGTACATGCTCTGATTGTCCAGCGTGACGTATGTGCTGACCTCCACCGGAGCGTCCTTTGTGACGGTGACGGTGATATCTCCTGTGACCGCGCTGCCGGGAATGCGGTAAATGTCCTTTTTGCTGTCGTAGGTGCATTTGACGGTGACGCCGTTGACACTGGCGGATACGTCATAAGGGGTACCGTCCTTGCGGCTTACGCGGAATGTGTACTCCGCGCCCCGGCGGGTGCTTGTCTTTCCCGATGCGTCTCCCGCGCCGGAGCCGATGAAGCTCACCGACACATATTTGGCAGAGCTTCCGCCGCTGCTGCCGCCGCTTCCGGAGTTGATCTTGTTTTTCAGGGCGGTGATGACGATATCGCCCGTAATGTCCGCGCCCGGGATTACATAGCCGCCATTCTCCGCCTTGTAGCCGGTGTAGCTTTTCCCGCCGATGGTCATGCGCAGAACATAGCTGTATCCGGCCTTCCTACCCAGCTTGAAATGGTAGGGCGTGTTGTAGGTCGCGGAATTTTCGCCGGACAGGTCTTCCCCCTTGAATGTGACCTTATAGCTCTTGGGGGTTCTGTTTGCCTTGACCGTAATATTTCCGGTGATTTTGTCGCCGGGGATGGTGTAGGTTCCGTCGCCGTTATCCTTCACCGTGACGTCCTTGCCGCCCACTTTCGCCGAGGGCTTGTAGTCATAGTGAAGCGGGTCTGTCGCCCGGAAGGTGTAATCCTCTCCCGCCGCCGCGCTCAGGCTGTCGGCGGTCAGACCATCCTCCAGCGTCACGGTGTACCCCGGCTGGATGGTAAACTTTGTGGTATTTCTGCTGATCGCAGCCGGAGGCGCGTTTTTTGTCGGGGCGTTTGTGCCGGTGTCGATCTTCGCCGAGGAAATCACAACCTTTGCAGTCCCCGCCGCCTTTGTCTTGAATGTCAGGGTTACGACCTTCGTGGAAGCGGACTTATCCGCACCGTAGCCGATAACGCGGATGCTTCCGCTCTTTTCGGTTACCGAAGCCCCTTTATCCGCCGCCTGACCGGACACATAGGTCAGCCGCGCGGTGTCATAGGTCAGTGCCAGATCGTAGGCATTGTACTTTCCCCCGGAGACGGACACGCTCATGCTGACGGTCTTCCCAACATCCGTAGTCTGATCCGGCGAAGCGGCGACCGAATAGCGCGTTTCCGCGGCATAAACTCCCATGGGCAGGGCGGACAAAAGCATTACAAAAGCAATCAGACCAGATAAAACTCTCTTTTTCATAAAATCACATCCTACGGCAAAGGTGTCGGAAATTCACAGCTGTCCCCACTTTCCATAGGGACACCTGTGCCCCTCCGAATTCTGCGGTCTGGCCTCCCCCGCCGTGAAGCGGGGGAGGCGTTTGGTTTGGGGAATTACTTGATGAGGTTCACGATAGCGGTAGCGTCGGAAACATTGACCGTCTTGTCGCCGCTCACATCGGCATTCAGGAACTTCAGCATGGAGACAACATCGAAGCTGCTGTACTTGGTGTTGTACATATCGTAGGTCAGCTGAGCGTCGTTGACGTCGATCACCTTGGTGCCGTTCACGTCGCCGCTGTAGTCCACGGTTCCGGCGGCGGTGCCTTCCGCGACCTTGACCTTTGCGGCGGCTTCCGCCTTCACAGCCTCCAGATTATCCGCAGAGATAACCAGATAAGCGTATGCGTTGTACTTCTCGGAGAAGAACATGCTCACGCCGTCGTACTTGGCAACCTGACCCTCGGGGAGAGTGCCGGAAGCGGTCACCAGGTACATGACCTTGCCGTTCAGAGTGATGTACTCGGTAACGTCCACGGTGACGGCTGCGGTCTTGGTCACTTCGATGGTGATGTTGCCGGTGATGCTGGAGCCGGGGATGGTGTAGCTGCCATCGTCGTTCTTGACCAGCTTGTCAGTCACATCCTGCCCGCCGATCTTGACGGTAGGCTCGGAGTAATCGTAGCCGTCTTCCTTTTCGACGGTGAAGGTGTAATCCTGACCCTTGGTGGCGGTATTGTTGCCCTTTACGTAATCGGGCTTGGTGACGGAAACCACGGAGGAGGGCTTCACGGTCTTTGTGACGGTGATCACGATGTCGCCCTTGATATCGGTGCCGGGGATGGTGTACTTACCGTTCTCGGGAGCGCCCAGAGAATAGGTCTTGCCGCCCACGGTTACGGTGGTGTTATAGGTATAGTTGCCGTCCTCGGTTACGGTGAAGGTATAGTCGGTGTTGTAAGTGGCCTTATCGGCAGCGGTCACATCGCCTGCGCCGGTGCCTTCCACGGTGACATTGTAGCTCTTGGGCGTCATGGCGGCGTTGATTACCAGATTGCCGGTGACACCGGAAACGGTGTAGGTACCGTTGCCGTTATCCTTGGGGGTAACGGTCTCGCCGCCCATGGTGGCGGAGATGACGTAGTCGTAGTTGTCCGCGTCAGTAGCGGTGAAGGTGTAGTCCGCGCCGGGAGCGACGGTGGATTCACCGGACAGGCCCTCGCCCAGAGTGACGGTGTAGCCGGTCACCTTGATCACGGTGGTGTCGTCCAAAACGGTAGCCGCAGGGGCGTCGTTACCGACGGCCTGAGAGCCGATATCCACCTTGGCGGCGGTGAGCTTCACCTGCGCGTCGCCCACGCCCTTTGCCTGGAAGGTCAGGGTAGCGGCGGGGGGGTCCAGATTCTTGTCATCGCCGAAGCCGATCACACGGATGGTGCCTGCGTCCTCCGTCACGACTGCGTTTTCGTCGGCGGCGGTGCAGGAGACGTAGGTCAGCTTGTCGGTGTCGTAGGTCATGGTCAGATCATAGGCGTTGTAGGCAGTGACAGCGCTGTTGCTGTTGGAAACGGCGACCTTGACCTCGGCATTTTCGCCCACGGCGACGGTCTTGTCCTCGGAGGCGGAGACCGCGTAGCCGGTGAAGGCAGGGGCTTCCGCGGCGGTCACGTCCACAGCGCCGGGGGCGGTGGCAACGGTCATGATAGAACCGCCCGTGACGTCCACAATCACAACCGTGGTCAGTGCGAAGTGATAATTGCCGGTCTTCAGAACCCTGAACTTCAGCTCGGTGAACTGTCCCTGGGGGATCTCGGCTTTGCCTTCAAAGTTAATGGTGGTCAGACGGATATACCGGTCTCCGTTGTCGCCGGTGTTGTGATTGGGGGTATATGCCGTCTCGGCGCCCAGATACTCAAACAAGTTCTGGTCGTAGTACACATCCATCTGGAACGAGCCGATGGAGCCGATCGTGTCGCTGGCATTCAAGTAAACGCTGAACTCGTCACCGACGGTCAGATCGGTCTTGCTGGCCGTTAAGCTCAGGGTCGCCGTGGTTTCTTCAGCAAAGGCGGTGACCGCCAGGCTGAAGACCAGAAGCACCGTGAGCAGCAGGCTCATGGATTTCTTAAAAAGCTTCATAACTTCCTCCTGTCTAAAGTCGTCTGTTCTCTTTGGAACAGGCACTGAAAAGGGGTTTTTCCGGTTAAAACGCCGAATTTTGGCAGGCGAATGATTTAAGATTTGCTGCCGTTCTGGACAAACGCGTACAGAGCCATTACGTCGGCCACGTTAATAATGCCGTCGCCATTGAAGTCCGCCACAGCAGCATCCGGCTTCTCGCCGCTGCCGATCGCGGTATACAGCGTCATTACGTCGGCCACATCCACAGTGCCGTCGCCGTTGATATCGCCCTTCACGATGGGCTTCTCGTGAACGGTCACACGCACGCCGCCGGGGGTGGAGCAGATGGCGCCGGGGTTTTCCTTACCGGGCTGGCCGGCCAGAGCAAAGATATACTCGCCGGGAGCCAGAGTGCTGGTATCCACGACCAGGCTGCCGTCGGCTTCCGCATCTCCCACATTCTGCCATGTGGTCACATCGCCGGAAACGATATCGTTGACAGGCGTGCAGTAAACACTGGGGCTGTAGTCGATGAGGGTGTGGGCAGTGTTGTAAGTACCATACATGTCAGCGCCCGCATGGTACAGCTCCAGCTTGATCTTGTCGCCCTGAACGGGATCCGTCTTGTCGGCTACGATGTAATTAAAGATGCTGGTGGTATCGTTGAAGAAGCTCCAGTCGGAGAAGTGGCCGAGGGTGACGATGTCGCCGTCACGGAGCAGAATCTGATCGGAGGTGCTGCCCCAGCCGGGACCGGCCAGAGGATACTCATAGTTCAGATAGTAGTTCAGGTTCAGATCGTAGTTCCAGATTTCCTGCAGGAAGGTGGAGCCGGTGGAACCGGTGACGTTGAAGATGCTGCTGCCAAGACCGTTGTCCTTCAGGTAGCCCTTGCCCGCATCCGCAGGATCAATGCCCAGATAGTAAACCTCGGTGGCATAGATGAACAGATGGAACATGGTGACCTTGCCGTAAGCGAATTCCTTGGTGCCGGGGTCCAGAGCGCTGCCGGGGCCGCCGGTGGGATCGCCGCTGGCGGGGCCGTAATTCTCGGAGGCGAAGTAGAAGTCCTCAAGGCCATACAGCTCCAGGTCGAAGTAAGGAACGGTGACCTCCTTCAGTGCCATGGTTTCGCCGGATTCGTTGCAGGACTCGAACGTATCATCATGAGAGAAGGAGAAGTAGACCGTGACAGGCTTCAGAACCTTCTCCTTCACACCCTTGACGGTGATGACCAGATCGGTAGAAACATTCTTGACGGTGTAGACGCCCTTCTCGCCGGTGACGGTCTCGCCGTTGACCTGCACGGCAAAGTTCTCCCCCGCCTCGTAGCGGTAGTCAAGCTCCAGCTTAAAGGTGTAATCCTTGCCACCCTTGGCGGTCTTCTCACCGGTGATGGTGTAGCCCTCGCCCGTGGGGATGGTGACGGTGTAGTCGGCAATCTCAGCGGTCACGGTCTTCAGGCCGTAGTTCTCGTTGTCAAAGCCGTAGGTGTAGGACACGGTGTAGCCGCCGGTCTGCTCGTTCTTGGTGACGGAGACATACTTGGAAACGTCCCGCTCCTCGCCGTTTCTCAGCTTGGTAACGGCCTTCAGGCCGTCAACCGTCAGAGTGCCGTCCTCATTCTCGGTGATGGTGGGATACTGGGTGATCTCCAGAGATTCGATCTTGGAGGTGATCGCCATCATATAGCAGGAGTCATTCTTATAATAGAGGGTGCCGTACTGGTCGGCGATGGTGGAGCAGATGCAGTACTGCGCCAGGGGGGCGGCAGGGGTGAAGACCTCGCTGTAGCCGGAATTGGTGGTGGTCAGAGGCGCGGTCTGTCCCGGTCTGTCCTTCAGAACGGAGATACCACCGGGGGTATAGTTGTAAGGCAGGTAGATGTAGACATAGCCGTCCTCGCCCGCGTAGGCCGTGGTGACCATGGCAGAGGTCTGGGGATAGCCGATGATGCCATAGGCATATGCCTTGGTCATGGAGCCGTCGCCGTTCAGATCATAGACCGCGATGGCATGGCCGCTGTTGGCGCCGAACTGGCTGGTGCCGGAAACGCCGATGTAAATTCTTCCGTTATACACGGAGGGCGTACAGGTGGACATGGCATAGGTGTTGCCGTTGGCGTCAGAGATAACGGCTTCCTTGTAGTCCAGAATCTTACCGGTGTCCCAGTCGATCTTGGCGTTGCCCAGAATGCCGCCCTTGGTGGTAAAGAACACCCGGTCGGACTGGGGATCATGGGAAACGTTGGAGCGAATGTCGCCGCGGATACCCTCGTGGGTGTCGAGCTTCTCTCCGGTGAAGCGGTCGAAGACCAGCAGTGCGGCGGTTTCGGACTCCATGCCGCTGTCGCCGTCGTCGGTGCCGACGATGGCAAGCTTGTCGGTGACGTAGGCGCCCGCCCAGTAGAAGCCGCCCGCTCTGGTGTAAGTCCAGCTGGCGTACTTGACCTCGGTAGCGGAGGCGTGATCTTCGTCAATGGTATTGATGCAGGCGAAGTTGGCGTCTCTTGTATGACTGTTCCAGAAGCCCGCGTAGATGTAGCCGTCCTTGTAGGTGATGGGGCAGTTGGGCTGTCCGCCCAGCTCGTCGGTGTAGACCCACAGAGACTCCAGCGTCTTTGCGTTGAACGCCTGAATACGGCCGTCGGACAGGCCGACGAAGACCATGCCGTCGCCGTAGGTCATGGGGACGATGGAGAAGTTGGAGGAGCCGACCATGGTGCCTTCGGTCACCGTCTCGCCGGTCATGCTGTTGAGACGGCGGATGGTGCTTCCGGAGTAGGTGTAGATGTCGCCATCGACCATGATGGGAGAACCGGGGGCAGCCGCCCAGCCGGTGCCGTGCTTCACAGCCCACAGAAGCTCCGTGTCCTCAGGAGCGTAGGGGGTCTTGGCGTTGGTAATGCCCAGGTTATCGTTGCCGTTGCGGAAGTTGCCCCACTCGGCAGTGATGCTCTTGTCCAGGTTCGGGTTCTCCGTGGCCACAGCCAGAGTAATGTCGATGGTGCTGCTCTCGCCGAACTTGAAGCTGCTCTTCTGGCTGACATAACCGTCCTTCTGTACAAGGTAAGTGTACTCGGCGCCGGACATGACGGTGTACTTGCCATCCGTGGGAGCAACTCTGTCCTTGTTGGAATCCCAGACAGTTACCTTGGCGTCGGCGGGGTCAACGGTGAAGCCGACCTCGACGGAGCCCACTCTGGTAACGGTAATGGTGTAGGTATTGGTGTAGCCGCCGGGGTTGGTGACGACCACTTCGATCTCATTCTCGCCGACGGTCAGCGGAACGGTGGTATCGCTGCTGCCGTTGACGGTGACGGTGTAGCTCTCGTCACGGGGGGTCGCCGCAACGGTAACGCTCTCGGCGGCAGTGGTCGCGGTGTAAGCCATCTTGGTGGCGGAGAAGCTCTCCGCGAACCGGACGCCGTCCAGAGACAGCGCGGTCAGACTCGGCGCAACGCGGACAGAGGTAAGCTTGTAGGTGTCGGTGAAGTCGCCGTCCACAACCTCGATGGTCATGGTGTTGACCTTCGTGCCGCTGGGTGCGAAGCCTGCCAGATTCTGGCCGCCAGCTTTGCCGGAGGTCAGAGGCTGTGTCCTCTCGGTATCGACGTTGAGGTTTACCCACTTTGCCGTGATGGTCGTGCTGCCGCTTCTGTCGGTAGCCTGCGTCGCCCAGGCGTAGAACATATTGACGTTGTCCGGCACGAGCACGGTGTATTCCTTGACCGCCGGATCAAAGGCCGGGACCAACTGGAACATCTTTGCCATGGACTCGGTGCTTGTGTCGCCGAATTTCAGAACGGAAAGACCGGCCGTCTCCTGAACGACTTCGGTCACGCCCTCAACAGTGATGGTCAGGTCGGAGGAAACATTCTCAACGGTGTAGCTGCCGTCGGTGCCGGCAACCTCATTGCCGTTGACTTTGACGACCATGTTAGTGGCGTCATAGCCTTCGTTGGCAGCTACGGTGAAGCTGTAGCTCTCACCGACAGGCGTGAGCTTCTCGCCGGTGACGGTGTAGGCGGCGTCCTCCGTCCAGCTGACGTTGCAGCCCACGGTTCTGGTCACTGCAATGGGATTGCTCAGGTAATTTACGTCGTTTACCTTAAAAGACTCCAGGGTAACCGTCGCATCACCAAGTGCCTTGGTTTTGAACTGAACGTCAAAGGAATAGTCCCCGGCGTTAAGTGTGCCGCTGTTGCCGCCGACGCGCAGAATCCCCTGCTCGGCATCCACTTCCACCCCGATTCCCGGATCCTGAATCCAAAAGAACTCCGTCGTCTCGGGGTTAAACCGGAAGGTTCCCCAGAACGATTCGACATCAGCCGTGCCGCTGGCGCTGAAGGTGTAGGCATGACCGAAGGAATCGCCTACGGCTAGGTTGTCCTTTTCACCCGCATTTTTCGCAAGGCTGGCGGTGTAGACGATATTCTCCTCTGCCTGCTCTGCGACAGGTGCCCCGTCGTCCGCAAGCAGCGCAGCCGGTTCGACCGTCGTTTTCGCCCCTTCGGTCTTAACGGCCTCAGCCGATGCGGTGACTTCCGTACTGCTGCTCTCCGCAGCAAACGTGTTTACCGGCACAAGGCTGAACGTCATCACAAACGCCAGCAGGAATGCCAGTAGTCTTCTCTTCATAAATAAACCTCCTCATTATATGGTATTGCAACGCCCGCAGGCGTAAAGCGGAATTCATTCCGGCCAGCTCCGGCACGTCGGATTTCCCGCTGCCAGGGCTTTCTGCTTATGCTGCGCACTTTTCAAGCGCACAGTTTGTAGGTCTTCTGACTAACACGTTCGGACGAAACCGTCCACGCCGCTTCCCGCCTTCTCAGGTTTCCCAATGACCCGCTTTCGCGGAAAGGAAGTCGGCTTCGTGCTTACAGCACGGCGGGTCTGCCCGCCGTGTTCCGGTTTTGCACCGGATTCCCTTGTTCAGCCGAACAAGAATGCGTGTCTCCCGTTTCCGGTCGGTCGCGCATTTGCCACAAAATAAGCCGGATTTCTATCTGCACCGCCGGAAACCCGGCGGATGGTCTATCTTTCTTAATACCGCCGCCTCTGCTCCGACGGCGGTATTAAGGGAGGATAAGCTGTTCCTTGGGCAATCAAAACAGCTCACTATATTACTACAGATTCGCGCAAGGGGGTTACGCCAATCAGGTAATATCGGATGGACGGTTTTTCCTTCTTTTTTCTTCTTGTGCCTTCATGCGCTCCTTCGCCCGCTCCCGTTTCCGGGCTTTCTTCTG
>ERZ791734.1922-NODE-1922-length-14903-cov-3.053812_pt1 | contig 14903 bp, 10 predicted proteins | sample MGYA00509953_ERZ791734 | MGnify/ENA primary metagenome ERZ791734 (study PRJEB30046, sample SAMN00792038) | human gut metagenome | study: EMG produced TPA metagenomics assembly of the A metagenome-wide association study of gut microbiota in type 2...
TGTGGAAACCCACAAGCAAAAACAAAAAACAACAAGGCCGTCTCATGACAATTCCGGGCTATGCCTGTAAAATATAGATAAATGAAACGTAAATAAAACGACTGTCGGAACGGCAAGAATAGGAAAGACGGGTGAAGAGTGAATGGCTGCAAAAACCTCCGAACGTCTGGAGCCAAGAGTCAAGTCCCCGAGCTGGTTTGAGAAGAACAAGAAAACCCTGGTACTTCTGACCATGGTTGCTCCCGTGGCGATCTGGCTGCTGCTGTTGCGCTACCTGCCTATGGGCGGTATCGTGCTGGCGTTCAAAAATTACAAGGTCAATCCCCGCAATCCCTCCTTTATCAGCAACCTGCTGAGCAGTAAGTGGGTGGGATTCAAGAACTTCGAGTTCCTGTTCAAGACCGACTCCGCCTGGGTCATGATCCGCAACACGCTGGCCTACAACATCGTGTTCATCGTTCTGGGCGTCATCATCCCTGTGGCCTTCGCCATCATGATGAACGAGATCACCAGAAAGTTCTTCAAGAAAGCTTACCAGACCATGATGTTCTTCCCTTACTTCCTGAGCTGGGTCGTGGTCAGCTACTTCCTCAATGCCTTCCTGGATGCCCAGTACGGCATGATTCCAGCCATGCAGGAAGCCGCGGGACACGCCCGCACCTCCTGGTATACGACCCCCGGACCCTGGCCGTTCATCCTGACGTTTGCAAACCTCTGGAAGAATGTAGGCTACTCCACGGTTCTGTACCTTGCGGCCATCACCGGCATCGACACCAACCAGTATGAAGCCGCCGCCATGGACGGCGCGACCAAATGGCAGCAGGTGCTCCACGTCACGATTCCCCACCTGCGCACCATGATCGCCATCCTGTTTATCATGAACGTCGGTAAGATCTTCGCTTCTGACTTTGGCCTCTTTTACAATGTTCCCATGCAGAACGGCGCGCTGTTCTCCGTGACACAGACCATTGATACCTACGTCTACCGTGCCTACATGGCCACCGGTGACCCGGGACAGTCTTCCGCGGCCGGATTGCTGCAAAATGTGCTTGGCTTCGTCTGCATCCTGACGGCCAACGGAATCGTCAAGAAAATCGATTCCGAAAGCAGTCTGTTCTAAGGGGGGATTCCAAATGGCTGAAAAGAAGAACCTCCGCCTGAATTGCGTCAGCGTGGGAACCGAAGCGGTCTTCCATGGGATCATCGGTCTGTTCTCCGTCTGCTGCATCATTCCCTTCGTCTTCGTTATCATCATTTCCTTCTCGTCCAAGGAATCCATCACCACCATCGGCTACTCCTTCATGCCCATCGGCTGGAGCGTGGACGCCTACCGGTACGCGTTCAATAAGCTGCCCCAGATCTGGCGCTCCTACTTTAACTCCATCTACATCACGGGCATCGGCACGGTGCTGAGTACCACGATGTGCGCCATGTACGCCTACGTTCTGTACCGTCCTGACTTCAAATTCCGCGGCTTCTTCAATTTCCTCAGCTTCTTCACCATGATCTTTGGCGGCGGCCTGGTGCCGACCTACATCGTCAGCAAGCAGCTGCTGGGTCTGAGCGAGAACTATGCGGCGCTGATCGTGCCTCTGCTGGTCAGCCCCTTCAACATCATCGTGATGCGCTCCTTCTTTAAGAGCAGCGTCCCCCTGGAGCTGATCGAAGCGGCCACCATTGACGGAAGCGGCGAATATTCCACATTGTTCCGGGTGGTCGTCCCCATCGCCAAGCCCGGCATCGCCACCATCGCGCTGCTGAACGCTCTGGCCTACTGGAACGACTGGTTCAACTCCCTGCTGTACATCCAGCAGAAGAAGGTGTTGCAGCCCTTGCAGGCGCTGCTGATGGAGCTGCAAAACAACACGGAATACCTGAACCGTATGGCAGGTATGCTTGGCCCGGACGCCATCGCCGAAGCGGCGAAAATGCCGTCCCAGGCTCTGCGGATGGTTCTGGTGGTGTTCATCGTCGTTCCCATCGCCTGCGCCTACCCCTTCTTCCAGCGCTACATCGTTTCCGGCCTGACGGTCGGCTCCGTGAAGGGCTGACGGTGCAAACACATGGCTAACGCAGCCACGTTTGGCTGTTTAGTAAATAACAAACTATTTGGAGGAAGACACATGAAAAAGTTACTGGCCCTGTTGCTGGCTCTGGTAATGGTGCTCGGTCTGGCCGCTTGCGGCTCCGGCAATACCACGCCCACCGCCGCCCCCGACAATGCTCCCGCTGCTCCTACCGCGGCTGAGCTGGAGCCTGTCACGCTGAAGATCTGGTTCCATGGCAGCACCGTCACTCCCGACGCTTCCGCGAAGGTCATGGAGTCCGTCAACGCTTATCTGAAGGATAAGATCAACGCTACCATCGAACCCATCTGGGGCACCTGGGGTGACTTCGATCAGGCCACCGTTACCGCTCTGGCCGGCGGCGACAAGGTCGACATGTACTTCACCTGCAACTGGTCTGCCGACGAGTACAACAAGTACGCCAAGGACGGCTACTGGGTCAAGCTGGACGACATGCTGGACACCTACGCGCCCGAGCTGAAGGCCACCATTCCTGAGGGCATCTGGGACTGCGCCAAGACCAACGGTTTCGACGGCCTGGGCATCTATGCCGTTCCCGGCCTGAAGGATACCGCTACCCAGAACTGCTGGGATGTCAACGGCACCCTGCTGGCTCAGCTGGGCTACGACGTGGACGCTGTCTGCGCCGCCGGCCTGGACTACTACTCCGATGAGTTCGCCGAAATGCTGCAGAAGGCTAAGGATCTGAAGGGTAAGGATTTTTACCCCCTGCTGATCGAGCCTGTCGTTCTTGAGAGAATGGTCACCCATTCCTCCATCATCACCGGCGACCTGTCCTCCGGCGCTGTCCTGTCCTACTACTACGACGCCGAGCATCCCTCCAAGGACATCGGCAGCACCATCGTGAACAAGTTCTCCACCGATGCGTTTGCCAAGTTCGCCGCGAAGACCTACGAGTATGCCCAGAAGGGCTTCATCTCCCCCAGCTGCCAGTCCACCGCTACCGCCAACGACTACCGCACCGCTACCCAGTCCGCCGGCGAGTACCTGTTCGGCACCCAGTCCTATGCCTTCGGCTGCGAACTGGACTTCTCCACCGCCCGTAACATCGACGTCCGCATGGTTCCCGAGACTGCTGCCTACATGGACTGCACCTCCGGCCAGGGCGCTATGATCGCCATCTCCGCTACCTCCGCGAACCCCGAGCGCGCTCTGATGTTCCTGAACCTGCTGAACACCGATCCCGAGCTGATGACCATGATGAACTATGGTACTGAGGGCTTCACCTACGACAAGAACAGCGACGGCACCATCACCTTTATCGCTGAGAACCGCGCTAACTACTCCCCCTGGACCAATGGTATGGGCAACGTCCGTATCCTGCCTCCCACCGATGCGCAGGGTGTTGACTTCTGGGATCGCTTCTCCGCTTACTACGACGCGGCTGAGGCTCTGCCCATGGGCGGCTTCATCTTCGACTCCTCCGAGCTGAGCACCGAAGCTGCTGCTCTGTCCAACGTCTACGCCGAGTACGCCTTCAACCTGATGTCCGGTGCTGTCAACCCCGACGATGTCCTGCCCACCTTCCTGTCCAAGCTGGAAGACGCTGGCATCAACGACTTTGTCGGTGCTGCTCAGGAGCAGCTGGCTGCTTACATGGGCTAATCCCCCTGTATAGGCTGACTAAGGAATAATTCCCTTGCCCCGCGCCATTCAGGCGCGGGGCGTTTCCTTTTTCCGACAGAAATTCCCATCCTCCCTTAATGAATCCTTAATGGCAAGATAGTTGATTTCTGCAGGCATTTTCGCTATAATATGGATTACAAAATGAAACATTTATATGTGGAGGACAGAATTATGAAAGTTCGAGCATGGCTGGCTTTGGCGCTGAGCCTGTGCCTGACCGTTTCTCTGGCGGGCTGCGGAAGCAACGATACGGCAGTGTATGTGCAGTCGGTTTCCGATTTGACGGGAATGGGCGGCATCGCGGCCGGCGACCGGTTCCCCGGCATGGTCGTTTCCGAAAACGTGACGGAAATCAAGAAGGATTCGGAAAAGACCGTCAAGGAAGTGCTGGTCAAGGAGGGCGACGACGTCAACAAGGGCGACAAGCTGTTTGAGTACGACACCGAGGAGTTACAGCTGAGTCTGGAAAAGAAGCAGCTGGAGCTGGAGCAGCTGAACGCATCCATCGAAAGCTACCAGCAGCAGATCAAGGAGCTGGAAAAGGAGCGGGGCTGGGCGTCCGGCTCGGATAAGCTCCAGTACACCATCCAGATCCAGACCACCCAGGTGGACATGAAGGAAGCGGAGCTGAACGCCAAGGCGAAGCAGACCGAGGTCACCCAGGCGGAGAATCTGCTGAAAAACGCCACCGTGGTGTCGCCCATCAAGGGCCGCATTCAGTCCATCAACGAAAGCGGCACCGACAGAAACGGCAACCCCGCACCGTACATCACCATTCAGGAGGTCGGCTCCTACCGCGTCAAGGGTACCATCGGCGAATTGCAGCGGGGCAGCATTATTGAAGGCACCCGCATTAAGATCACCTCCCGGACGGATCCGTTCGCTGCCTGGACGGGCACGGTCAAGCTGGTGGATTACGAAAACCCCTCTCAGGGGAGCAACACCGACCGGTATTATGGTATGTCGACCGATTCCATGTCCGCGTCCAGCAAGTATCCGTTCTACGTGGAGCTGGACAGCACCGACGGCCTGATTCTGGGACAGCATGTTTACCTGGAAATGCTGACGGAAGAGAATGGCACGTCCTCCGGTCTGCCCCTCAGCAGCGCCTTCATCTGCTTTGAAGACGACGGCTCTGCCTACGTGTGGGCGGAGAAGAAGGGCAAGCTGGAAAAACGCAGCATCACGCTGGGCGAGCACGATGAGGCGACGGACACCTACGACGTGCTGGACGGCCTGACGCTGGAGGATTACATTGCCTTCCCCGACGAGCAGCTGTGCCACAACGGCGCGCCGACCACCCATGAAATGACGGCGTCGGAGAATGCGGACACGCCCATGGACAACATGGGCGAGGGCGGCATGGATATGCCCATGGAAGACATGCCCATGGAGGACATGCCTGCTGAGGGCATGGATAGGATGCCTGAGGAAAGCATCTCCGGGGAAACCGGGGAGATGCCCGGTGAGGATGCGGCGGCGACCGAGACCGCGTCCACGGAAGGCGGGGTGGGCTAAGTGGCCATCCTGAAACTGACGGACATCTGCAAGGATTATGTGCAGGGCAAGGAACCTGTCCGGGTGCTGAAAAACGTCAACCTGACCATGGAGCGGGGCGATTACCTTGCCATCATGGGGCCTTCCGGCTCCGGCAAGACCACCCTGATGAACATCATCGGCTGTCTGGACGTTCCCACCTCCGGTACCTATGAGCTGGACGGGCAGAACCTGAAGGACATGGGCGACGATGAACTGGCGGATATCCGGAACAAGCACCTGGGCTTCGTGTTCCAGAGCTTTTACCTGATGCCCAAGCTCACCGCGCTGGACAATGTGGCGCTGCCCCTGCTGTACGCCGGGGTGAGCCTGAAGGAGCGGCGGGAGCGGGCGGCGGAAGCGCTGAAGGCTGTGGGACTGGAAGAGCGTATGGACTTTTTCCCCAACCAGCTGTCCGGCGGCCAGTGCCAGCGCGTCGCCATTGCCCGGGCGATGGTGGGAAAGCCGGATCTGCTGCTGGCGGACGAGCCGACCGGCGCGTTGGACACCAAGGCAGGCAACCAGATCATGGATATTTTCCGGCGGCTCAGTGACGAGGGAATGACCATCCTCATGATTACCCACGAGCTTGCCATTGCCCAGTGCGCAGACAAGATTTACCACATTCTGGACGGGCAGCTCCGTACTTACGACGAGCAGCAGGAGGGAGGTGCCGGAAATGAAGAAGCAGAATAAGAAGAAAACCATCATTACGGTGACCGCAGTGGTTCTGGTGGTGGTCATCGGCCTTGGCGTGTGGTTCGGCGTGAGCCGGGGCAGGTCGGAGCCGGTGAAGGTGTTTGCCTTTAACTACGTCGGCATGACGGAATATTGGGGCGACTCTCAGGAGAGCTACGGCCCCGTTTCCACGGATAAAATCCAGACCGTGTTTCTTTCCTCCACCCAGACGGTGACGGAAATGAAGGTCGCCCAGGGAGACATGGTGAAAAAGGGCGACGTGCTGATGACCTTTGACACCAGCTTGTCCGACCTCCAGCTGGAGCGCAAGCGGCTGGAGGTGGAAAAGCTGAAGCTGGATCAGGAAACCGCCCGGAAAAGGCTGAGAGAGATCCAGAATATGACGCCCATGTCCGCCGTAGATGTTGACGATTCCGGCGACTACGGGGACGAGGGGGATCCGAATGCCGGCGACAAGCTGATGGGCAGCTATCAGCTCTCCACCAACTCCGACTACGACGGCAGCATGGCGGAAAAGGCGCTGATCTGCTGGCTCAACACCGCAGCCGCCGTGGACAACGGTATTCTGGAAGCGGCGCGGCAGAAGGCGGAGGAGTACCAGAATAAAAATTACGTACCCGATCCCACGGAGGAACCTACCGTGGAAACAACGGAAGAAACGACGGAGACTACGACAGAAACTACGGAAAGTCCGTCAGAGAAGCCGTCGGAAACTCCGAATCCGCCGGAGAATCCCGGGGAAGGTTCTTCCGGCGGGAATCCCGGGGAAGGTTCTTCCGGCGGGAATCCCGGGGGCGAGGACGGCGAAAATTCCAGCGCCTCGGCGGCGGAAAACCCCGATGAAAAGCCTACGATTACCGTGAGCGATTACTACATGGTCTTCAAGGTCACCGAGGGCAATATGTCCCTGGGCAACCGGCTGACCTGGCAGGGGCTGCATATCTACCGGCAGGGCGGCGGCTTTGTGTTCAAGTTCTTTGACGCTTCGGTGGTTCCCGACCATTCCATCATAACGGACGACCCGGACAACACCGATCCCACCGACCCGGATATGCCTGACCCCGGCAGCGGCTATACCGCCGCGCAGCTGGCGCAGATGCGCTCCGAGCAGGAAAAGAAGATCAAGGAGCTGGGCTTCAAGATCAAGGTGGCCGAAGCGGATTACAAGATCAAACAGACCGAAATGAGCGACGGCAATATCTACGCCGACTTTGACGGCAAGGTGGTCTCCGTTCTGACGGAGGAGGAGGCTAAGACCAAGAGCCAGCCTGTCCTCAAGGTTTCCGGCGGCGGCGGATTCTACATCCAGGGCAGCGTCAGCGAGCTGGACAAGGACAAGCTGCAAATCGGGCAGGAGGTCACGGTCAACGACTGGAACACCGGCATGACCTATCCCGGCAAAGTCGTGTCCATGGGAGATTTCCCCAGCGACAACGACAGCTATTACGGCTCGGGCAACCCCAACGTGTCCTACTATCCCTTCACGGTCTTCGTGGACGAAACTGCGGATTTGCAGGCGGGAATGTACGCCAATATCCAGTATTCCTCGGCTACAGGCGAAAGTGGCATCTACCTGGAGAACCCCTTTGTTCGCAGTGAGAAAGGACAGTCCTTCGTTTACGTCCGGGGTGCCGGCGGCAAGCTGGAGAAGCGGTTCGTGACCACGGGGAAGGCGCTGTGGGGCAGCTACACCGAGATTCTCAGCGGCCTGACCGCAGACGACCTCATTGCATTCCCCTACGGCAAGAACCTGAAAGAGGGCGCGCCCACGGTGGAAAGCGACCCGAGCGATCTGTACAGTTATTAAGGAGGGCAAATTTTATGATAGAAAATATCCGGCTTGCCTTCCAGGGAATCTGGGGACACAAGATGCGAAGCGTGCTGACCATGCTGGGCATTATCATCGGTATTGCGGCCATTATCACCATTGTTTCCACCATCCGGGGAACCAATGAGCAGATTAAGGAAAACCTCATCGGCGCGGGCAACAACGTGGTTACCGTCCGGCTGAATCAGGCGGGGTATTCCTATGACATGGGCTGGAATGCCATCCCCGAGGGCGTGCGGGTCATCACCGAGGAGACCCGGCAGGAGCTGGAAGAACTTTCCGGCGTGGAGGAAGTATCGCTGTACAACTCCCGGAACAATTCCAATTTCGTGTACTATCAGAACACGAGCTTCAACGGCGAGACCTACGGCATTGATATGCACTATCTGCCGGTGTACGGCTATCAGGTCAAGTCCGGCAGAGGCTTTACCCAGGCGGATTACGACAACTTCCGCAAGGTGGCGCTGGTGGACGCCAACACGGTTTCCACCCTGTTCGGCGGAGAAAACCCCGTGGGAAAGTCGCTGGAGGTCAAGGGCGACGTGTTCACCGTGGTGGGGGTGGTTGCCCTGTCCAAGGAGTTCACCCCGACCATTGAGACATTGCAGGACTACCACCTCTACGCGGACACCTCCTCCGGCTGTCTGTACATCCCCAGCACGGTCTGGCCGACGGCATTTCAGTTTGACGAGCCTCAGAACGTGGCCATCAAGGTGAAAAACACCGACACCATGGCCACGGCGGGTAAGGAAGCGGCTGACCTTCTGACCCAGAAGCAGATCGTGGATTCGGAAAATACCGACTTCGATTACCGCAGTCAGGATATGCTGGAACAGGCGCAGCAGCTGCAAAAAATGTCCCAGTCCACCAACACCCAGCTGATCTGGATCGCCAGCATCTCCCTGCTGGTGGGCGGCATCGGCGTCATGAACATCATGCTGGTGTCCGTGACGGAGCGGACGGCGGAGATCGGCCTGAAAAAGGCCATCGGCGCGAGAAAGAAGCGCATTCTGCTTCAGTTCCTGACGGAATCGGCGGTGCTGACCAGTCTGGGCGGCATCATCGGCGTCATCAGCGGCGTGATTCTCGCGGAGCTGATCTCCAACATGATGCAGATTCCCGTGTCCATCAGCGCGCCGGCCATCATCGTGGCGGTGGTGTTCTCCACCTTCATCGGCGTGGTGTTCGGTATGCTCCCGGCCTACAAGGCGGCAAACCTGAACCCCATCGAGGCACTGCGCAGAGATTAAAAGCAAACGCCGCCGGTTCCCTTTTCGGAAACCGGCGGCGTAATGCTGCTTTGAAGCTATGTGGCAGGTTGCTTAACTGCGAATAAAGCCATGATCTGCCTCCGGTACATCATCTGAAAGAAAGCGAAGGACCTTCATGTGCAAATCATACTTGTCCCGAAGTGCAATGATTGTTTGCATCATTGGGGTATGGTGGTGTTCGTCAATAGCGGCCTGACTTTCCCAACTGTCAATCAACAGGACTGTTTCAGGATCCTCCGCAGGATAGAAATACGCATATTGGAGATTCCCTTTTTCACTTCGAATGGCAGCTACAGTGCCGGTTGCCATCATTTCTTCCGCAAATTTCCGGGCGGAACCGTTTGTCCCTGAATAGTATATGTTAACCGTTATGCTCATATTGTACCTCGAAAAATCCCAATTTGTACTTATGTGTTCCATTTTCAACGTCTATGCCGCACCCAGATATTCCTCCAGGCACAGCCCGGAGTCCTTCATGTCCATGGAGACTTCCTTGCCCACGTACCGGAAGTGCCACGGCTCGTTGGTGATGCCGGTAATCTCCGCTTTTTCCTCGGTGTAGCGGAGGATGAAGCCGTATTCCCAGCAATGCTCCCCCAGCCAGGCGTTGGCCTCCTCTCCCACAATGTCCACGGCCAGACCCATCTGATGCTCGCTGGTGCCGGGGACTGCCACGGTTTCCAGCGCCATTTTTCGGGCCTCGTCAAAATCCAGGTCAAATTCCTCCATGTGTTCCCGGGTCCGCTTTTCCAGAATGTCCGTCTGCTCCTGAAGGGTGCGGTAGCCGCAATTGAAGATGTACTCGATCCCCGCGTCTGTGCAATCAGAGAGCATTTTCATCAGCGGCTCGTAGCACCGCCGATCCACCCGATGCCAGTCCTCAACGATCACGGGGTCGGCGGTATAATAGTCCGGAATCGGATGGGCGGCGTTGACGAGGATGACCTCCATGCCCTTGGGGGTGAAATAGTGTGTCTCGCCGTCAATCTCCGTGGGGCCCACGGCGGCGGAGCCGTCGGGCAGGAAGTAGTAGCTGTATTCGCCCTCCTGATACCAGCCGGTGGCGGCAACGCCGTTTTCACCGAAATAATACCGCTTTCCGCCGATCTCCTGCCAGGCCGTCGCCATGGTGCCGTCGGCCTGATAGTAGTGCATCCCGTCCTCCGCGGTGAGCCAGCCGGTGTGCATGACGCCTTCCTCGGAAAAGTGATAGCGGTTGTCGCCGATCGATGTATCCCCGGTCAGGGGCTGACCGGCTTCGTCAAAGCAGTAAATGTCGCCGTCCACGTTTGTAAAGCCGGTTCGCATTTTGCCGTCGTTGCCGAAATAGTACCGCTTCCCGTCAATCTCCTGCCAGCCCGTGGCGAGAATGCCGTCGGGAAGGTAACAGGGAATGCCGTCCAGCTGCTGCCAGCCGGTGAGCATCCCGCCGTCGTCACCGAAGCAGTAGGTTTTTCCGCCGATGGTCTGCCAGCCGGTCAGCATGACGCCGTCGCTTCCAAAGTACCGGGTAACACCGTCCTGCTCCAGCCATCCGGTGGCGGGAATGCCGCCCTCCAGGAAAAAGTACCGCTGCCCGTCTATGTCCAGCCAGCCGGTGACAGGCTTGGCGTGAAAATCCCGGTAATACCGCACGCCGCCTTTTTCTGCCCAGCCGCTGCGGTCGACCTTGGCGTCGTACACGAGCCACGCGGCGCAGGCCGAAAAGGCGAGCAGCTGAAAAATCAGCGCCACTGTCAGAATGCGGCCGGTTTTTGTTTTCATATTGCTTCCTCCGCGAAAAGTAACCCAGGGGAACGCGCGCCTTTTCGGCGTAATTCCCCTGTATATCTCAGTATATCATCGGACAGGACAAAATGCAACCCGCTTAATAGAACCTTCATAATCTTCCAGCCACATTTCGGCCTGTAAGTGTTGCTTTTTTGGGCGAAATATGGTATTATAAATTGCAATTTGAAGACAGGGGGCCGCTTTGGTCGCAGACCCCGAACAGGAGGTAAGAAGCTTGGCAAAAAAAGTACTGTGGATTCTGTTTGCCGTGGTTTTGGTTCTGGCACTGGCGGTGGCCGGTGTCACGGGGTATTTCTGGTATCAGAACAACCACATTTTCGTCGAGGACGCGGTCTACCCCATCAACGCGAAGACCCTGGATCTGCGGGGGCAGGACATTTCCTTTGAGCATTATGACGCCGTCCATTCCCAGCTGCCGAACTGCGAAATTTACTGGGACGTACCCTTCCAGGTCGGTAAATATCCCAATGATACCACGAAGCTGACGGTTGCGGATTTGACCGAGAAGGATATCCGGATTCTTCTAAACTATTTCCCCAAGCTGAAAACCCTGGACGCCACCGCTTGCAGCGATTATGCGGCTCTGGAATCCGCCAAGCAGCAGCTGCCCGGGTGCGAGATTCTTTACGAAGTCAATCTGGGAGGCAAGTCCTTCGCGCCGGAGGTCACCGAGCTGACGCTGGAGGTGGGGGACTATGACTACGATACGCTGATGGAGAATCTCCAATATCTGCCCGACGTGCAGCAAATCACGCTGAAAAAGCCGGAGCTGACCCTGGAGCAGATCGACGAGCTGAAAACGGCCTTTGGGAACATCACCATCGACTGCACGGTGGACATCGGCGGCACGGAGTACACCATGGACACCACCGAGCTGAACCTGTCCGGAATCAGTTCCGGGGATGTGGCGGGCGTGAGCGAAAAGCTGGGTATGCTTTCCGGGCTGACCAGTGTGGAGCTGATGAAATCCGACGGCACCAGCAGCCTGACAAAGGAGGACGTCAAGACCCTGGAAGAGGCTGCCCCGGGGGCGTCCTTCCACTACGTCTTCGACTTCTACGGCGAAACCCTTTCCACCACCGAGACCACGGAGGTTCACATCAAGAACGTGAACATCGGTGACGAGGGACTGCCGGAAGCCCGTCTGGCGCTGGATTTGCTGGAAAATTGCAGCCGCTTTGTGCTGGAAAACTGCAAAATCTCCAACGAGAGCATGGCGCAGCTCCGGGAGGACTACCGGGATAAGACCAAGGTGGTCTGGCGTGTTCCCTACGGCGGCGGAAGCTGCATGACCGATTCCGAGGTCATCCGCTGCACCTACGAGCTGACGGACAAGAACGCCCAGAATCTGGTCTACTGCGAGGATGTGCGGTTCATGGACGTGGGACACAACGATGTGACCTTCCTTAAGGATTTCTCCTTCCTGAAGGGAATGCCCAAGCTGGAAGCCATCATCATTTCCAGTGCCTATGTCTCCGATCTGACCCCCTTCGCCAACTGCAAGGAGCTGAAATTCTTCGAGGCGGCCTTCTGCGGCAATATTGAAGACCTCACCCCCCTGGCGCAGTGCGAGAAGCTGGAAATGGTGAACATCAGCTTTACCAAGGTCAAGGATCTGTCCCCCCTGGACAATGTTCCCATCAAGACCCTGTTCGCCCAGAACTACAGCGCCAAGCGAATTTCGGCGGAGGAGCAGAAGCGGTTTGCCGAGGTTCACCCCGACTGCCTGACCCAGTACACCGGCGATCAGCCCTACGGCCGGGGCTGGCGGTACGACGAGCACGACAAATACCTGCCCTACTACGGGATGCTCCGGAAGGTTTTCCGTCTGGACGACAACATCATCCCCAACAGTGTCGGCTGGTATTTGAGAGAGGGCGACACCGACCTGCCCACGGCGGAGTCCTGAAATGGACAAGCAAAGCTCTCCCGGATTCCGGGAGAGCTTTTGCTGTACGGTTGGCGGAATGCGCGGCAAAAGAAACAGCAATACTTCTTTGCAAAACCCGAATCTTATGGTATAATCGATACAAAAGGAGGGATTCCCATGAATCTGGAAGAATTAAAAAGAAAGATGGACAAGGAGCACTATATCTATGACGATACGCTCTCGACGGTGCTGTACGTGGCCTTGCAGCTGGGCAGGCCGCTTTTGATCGAGGGCGCCGCCGGCGTGGGCAAGACCGAGGTGGCCAAGGTCATGGCCGCCGCTCTTGACCGGGAGCTGGTGCGGCTGCAATGCTACGAGGGGCTGGACGAAAGCAAGGCGCTCTACGAGTGGAACTACCAGAAGCAGCTATTGTCCATTCAGGTGAACATGAACGCCCAGGACAGGGAAGCGCTGACCCGCTCGCTGTTCAGCGACGAATACCTGCTGGAACGGCCGCTGCTCAAGTCCATCCGTTCGGAGAAGCCCGTGGTGCTGCTGATCGACGAGATCGACAAGGCCGACGAGGAATTCGAGGCGTTTCTCTTAGAGCTGCTGTCGGAAATGCAGGTGACGATCCCGGAGGTGGGGACGATCAAGGCCAATTCCGTCCCCTTCGTGGTGCTGACCTCCAACCGGGCAAGGCCCCTGTCCGAAGCCCTGCGGCGGCGGTGCGCCTATCTGTATATCGAGTACCCGGACATGGAAAAGGAGCTGGCCATCCTGCGGGCGAAGCTGCCCCACGTGGACGACCGTCTCTGCGCCCAGGTGGCGCTGGCGGTGCAGAAGCTCCGCTCCAACGAGGTCATTCTGAAAAAACCCTCCATCGCCGAGACGCTGGACTGGGCGGCGGCGCTGGACGCTCTGGGCATCCGGGAGCTGACCCCCGACGCCCTGCGGAAAACCGCCGGATTCGTGCTGAAAAACAACGAGGACATGGCGGCGCTGGAGGAAGAAGAAACGAGCGGCTGCCGCTGCGGCGGCTGCGAGGGGCATCACCATGGCTGAGCCGGACGTCTACCTGGAAAAGCTGTCCGCTTTTTCCCGGATGCTCCATCTGGAAAACCTAAGCGTCAGCCCCAAGGAGACGGAGGACGCCGCCCGGCTGCTGATCGCCCTGGGCATGGACGACCGGGAGCGGGTGAAAACCGCCCTGCGCACCGTCTACGCCAAATCCCGGGAGGAGCAGATTACCTTTGACCGGGTATTCGACGGCTTTTTCCTGTCGGAGGAGCAAATCCGCCGTCAGGCCAAGGAGCAGATGGAGCGGGAGCAGGAGCTGGAGCAGCACCGCAAAGAAGCGGAGGAGGAGCTTCAGCTGAACGGCCAGCCCATGGATTTGAGCGAAAAGCAGCGGGAGACCTACGCAACCATGCCGGAGGAGGCCCGGCAGCGGCTGCGGGGCTTCATGGAAAAGTACCGCGGCACCGCCGAGCGCAACCCCAAGCTCTACGGGGATTTCATCCACTCCGTATTCACCCGGGCGATCATGGAGCAGCAGATGCTCATGGAAAACGCCGGGGTGGGCGGGCAGGAGATGGATCCGGAGATCGGCATTCTCTACCGGGACATTTCTCAGTTCCGGGACACGGAGATTCCCAAGGCCATCGAGCTGATTCAGGCCGTGGCCAGAGAGATCAACGGGGAGCTGGCAGCCAAGGGGAAATCCGGCGGCCACATGGGGAAGTTGGATTTCCGCCGCACCATCCGCAAGGGACTGGAAACCGGGGGCAGCTTTTACCGCCTGCGCTACCGGAAGAAGCGCGCCAAGCGGAAGCGTCTGGTGCTGCTGTGCGACGTGTCCGGCTCCATGGTGCAGTTTTCGGAGTTCGCTCTGCGGTTTATTCAGAGCCTGAATCAGGTCTCGGAAAGCTCCCGGGTGTTCCTGTTCTCCGAGACGGTGGTGGAGGCGGACGCATTCCGGCTGCAAAACATGGATTTGTTCCGCAGCTATGTGAAGGATTCCGGCATCTACGGCCGGGGGACGGATCTGGGCGCGGCGCTGGAGACCCTGTGTACCATGCGCCCAAGCGTGCTGGGTGCCTCCGCGACGCTGCTGATTCTATCCGACACCAAAACTATCGACCAGCCCCGGGCGTTGGCGGCGGTGCGGGAGGCGAAGCGTCAGGCGGGGAGAG
>ERZ791734.1944-NODE-1944-length-14790-cov-23.466508_pt1 | contig 14790 bp, 12 predicted proteins | sample MGYA00509953_ERZ791734 | MGnify/ENA primary metagenome ERZ791734 (study PRJEB30046, sample SAMN00792038) | human gut metagenome | study: EMG produced TPA metagenomics assembly of the A metagenome-wide association study of gut microbiota in type 2...
CCACATATCAATGAAAAAGCCAAGCATTTCTGCTTGACTTTTTCGACGGACTGAGCCTCGCAGATCTCTCTGCGAGGCTTTGTGGTGACCCGTACGGGAATCGAACCCATGATTCCGCCGTGAAAGGGCGATGTCTTAACCGCTTGACCAACGGGCCGTAGAAATGGTAGCGGCAGTCGGATTTGAACCAACGACACCCTGGGTATGAACCAAGTGCTCTAGCCAACTGAGCTATACCGCCATATCTTTCTGTTTTTGTCGCTCTGTATCAGCGACTTTTATATTATATCACAGCGCTTTGCGTTTGTCAACACTTTTTTAAAATTTTTTTCGATTTTTTTCGTTCTTCAAAAACGCCGTGATATTTTATATAAAAATCCTTAAATCAGACCTCTGCGTACTGCTTTCTGCCGGTTTCAAAAATGTTACCGCCGATAGCATCGATTGCAACGATAAGAGGGAATTTGTCGAAAGTCAGCTTTTTCACACTTTCACAGCCCAGATCCTCAAAGGCTATTACCTCACACTCGGTTATGCACTGACAGGCGAGTGCGCCTGCACCGCCTATGGCACAGAAGTATACCGCACCGTTGCGTTTTATGGCGTCTACTACGGCAGGCTTGCGTTCTCCCTTTCCTATCATTGCGGATAACCCCATATCGAGCAGCAGGGGAGCGTAGGGGTCCATTCTGCCAGATGTCGTAGGACCGCATGAGCCTATTGCCATACCTTCTTTAGTGCCGGTCGGGCCTGCGTAGTAAATAGCCGCACCGTCTATTTCAAAGGGCAGTTCGCCGCCTTCGTCAATAAGCTGTTTTATACGCTTGTGTGCGGCGTCACGGGAGGTGTATACAGTACCGCTCAGCTCTATCTTGTCGCCGGCTCTTAGCGTTTTTGCCTTTTCTTTAAGTTCGCTTGTGTTAAGTTCCAAGTTTGTACTCCTGTTCGCATTGAATTTATTATGCCGGAAAGCATACACTTCCCGGCATATGATATTTACTTTTGATTAAAGGTCGAAGAATCCCACGTTATCCGAGCTCATCTCGTCGTCGTCATCGTCATTGTCGTTAAGACCTTCCATCATCTTGAGATCCCACGAAGGATCGTACTGTGCCGTGTTGGTGGTCATATTGTCATTAATTCCGCCGAGCATGGATGAATAATCGGACATATCAATCTTTTCTTCCTTAGCGGAAGCTGTGGGAGCGGTAGGATCGTCAAACGAAGAAGTCATTCCGTCATCGTCCGTCTGCTTTTGTGCAGGGGGAGGAGTGATCGTCATGCCGTTCATCTGTGCTTCAAGATCCTTCCAGGGATCGTTCACCTTTTCTTCCTTGCCGGCAACACCCATTGAACGACTTTCATTCAGCTTTTCCTTCGGCTTATCACCACTGCGGTCGACAGCCCGTTCGGTCTTAGCTGCGGGAGCGGGAGCAGGCTCTTCTGCAAGCAGGTCGCTGAAATCATCGGGTGCGGGAGCAGGCTCTGTCTTAGCTACTGGAGTGGGAGCAGGCTCTTCTGCAAGCAGGTCGCTGAAATCATCGGCTGCGGGAGCAGGCTCTGCCTTAGCTACAGGAGCGGGAGCAGGTTCTTCTGCGAGCAGGTCGCTGAAATCATCGGCTGCGGGAGCAGGCTCTGCCTTAGCTACGGAAGCGGGAGCAGGCTCTTCTGCAAGCAGGTCGCTGAAATCATCGGCTGCCGGAGCAGGCTCTGCCTTAGCTACGGGAGCAGGGGCAGGCTCTTCTGCAAGAAGGTCGCTGAAATCATCCGCAACGGGAGCAGTATCGGCTTTGGGAGCAGATGCTACAACAGGCTCCTCTGCAAGCAGGTCAGCCATATCGTCTGCCGCAGGAGTTTCCTCAACGAGCAGATCGCCCGTATCTACGTTATCCGCAGAAATATCATCGTCACCCGATACTATCTCAAATGAACTGAGCAGGCCGTTGTTGTCTGTCAGCATATCGTCGTCATCGTCATCGTCCGTCTGAGCAGGCATATCCAGCTTAAGCTCGAATGTATACGGCTCGATCTCCATCGGAGCGTAGGCGTCAAGCTCGCTCTCGTCAAATCCGCCGATATTTTCAAGCTCGCTCTTTGCGTTGATAAGTTCCTCATCATCGGACAGCTTTTCTTCGGGAACGTCAGCCGTGTTATCGGCGGTTGCTTCTGCCTGTGAGGCTTCTTCAACAGCCTTAGCGAGTACATCGTTCACAGCCTTTGTATCTTCAACAGCCTTTGCTACCGCATCGTTTACGGCATTCGCTCCGGCAAGTGCCTTTTCAACGGCTTCATTTACTGAGGCGGTTATGTTGGCAAGAACAGCCTGAATATCTATTGCGGGAGCAGCCGCCGCACCTGATGTAACGCCGTTTGCGAATGTGTCTGCCTTTTCAAGCACAGACTGCTTGTAATCGTATGTTTTCTTTACCGTATCGGCAAAATATGCCTTTGCGGCTGTGATAATCTCGTTCGCCTTGCTCTGTGCGTCATTTATTACAGCGTTTGCATCGGCATTTGCTTTTGCGGAAATTTCTGCAAGCTGAGCGGGGTCAATTGTTCCGCCGCTGTGCTTTGCTTTATCTATTTTTGCTGCTGCCTGCTTTTTGAATTCTGTGAATTCTTCTGTCAGGGCAGAGTATTTGTCTTGCATAACGTGCAGTTCTTTTTCGGTCTGCGCCAGCTTGCGTCTTTCGTCAAGGACCTGCTTTCTGCTTTCAAGGATCTGTGCGTCAAGCTCAGCCTTTTTCTTTTCAAGCTCGGCTGCAAGCTCATCGTTCTGACCTTCATTTGTCTGCTGTTTTTCTTCAAGCGCTCTTTTCAGCTCGTCATTTTCTTCCTTAAGGGCTTTACGCTCTTTGTTGTGCTGTACTATGTATGCCATTACTTCGGCTTTGTCGAAGCCGAGCGGTGAGGTTTTGAATTCGCCGTTTGTAGATGGCGCTTTTTTCTGTTCTGCCATTATTGTACCCCCTGAAAAATCTGGTTATTGTTATTATACCAAAAATTATTCATTAATTCAATAGTGAATTGTAAAGTTTTATCAATTACCCAAAAATGAGAGCCGCTATTGGTGATTTTAACGAAAATTCGCTATCGGCTATTGTATTTTATTGAACGGTAGTGTATAATAGTATAACAACCTTAAAATAATTTCGGTTTTTTAAGGCAACACCGCACAAAGACCATATTTTGTATTTTGTACGCATCTTGCTTGCATATTTTCCGTCATCTCGCACAATTCGTCCTTGCAAGGCGTCAGCCTTGCTGTGTCCTCATTGTACAATCTGACGAAAAATCTGACTGCGCAATACGCGCACAATCTTTGTGCGGTATCACCTTAAAGATATTAACGAAAGGACTGATATTGATGATCGACAAAACTATGCCGTTTTCGCTCAAGGATGAAAGAGAAAACGAGATGAAGGAAATACTGACAACGGTTTACGGTGCGCTCAAGGAGAAGGGCTATAATCCTATAAATCAGCTCGTCGGCTATATTCTGTCCGAAGACCCTACCTATATAACTACATATAACAACGCACGTAGCCTGATCCGTCATATTGATCGTGACGAACTTTTACAGGCAATGGTCAAGAATTATCTCGGCAGCTGACGAAAGCCGCCATTTATTTCAATGAATTACAACCGCTCCTTTACGGATACTATATCTGTAAAGGAGTGATTTTTTTGCACAGAAAAATATCTGCCGCAGTATTTACGGTATTGACGGCAATGTTCATGTGTGGATGCACGTCCGATAAGAATACTGTCGGACAAAGCGCCGGACATAATAACAGAGGTGGCAGAACGCCTGCAGAAACGGCTTTTCTGACGGACGGAAAAGAGAAGGTCTGCTACGGTCAGGGCTATGAAACCGATAGCGATAACCGTCCTGTAGGAGCAATACAGGCACAGGAAAAATATGGGTCATACGGCGGAAGATTCATATTCGGCAAAGACGACAAGACAATCCGCCTGACGTTTGACGAGGGCTATGAAAACGGCTGTACCGGAAAAATACTGGATATTCTGAAGGAAAAGAAGGTTACGGCAACGTTCTATGTGACGCTTGATTATGTAAAAAGCAGTTCTGAGCTTGTACAGCGTATGATAAACGAGGGTCATGAGGTGGGAAATCACAGCTGTACCCACCCGTCACTGCCGGATATAAGCGATGATATGGTGTTTGAAGAAATACACGGACTTGAAACTTATATTTCCGATAATTTCGGCGGATACAAAACCGTTACGATGCGTCCCCCCCGAGGAGAATTTTCGGTCAGAACATTACGCATTGCCAAAAATATGGGTTATGATACTGTGCTGTGGTCCTTTGCGTACAACGACTGGAATACGGACGCTCAGCCCGACAGGGACACGGCGTACAGGCGAATAACCTCCGCAACGCACAATGGGGCTGTATATCTTCTCCATGCGGTATCCGAAACAAATACGGCGATACTGCCCGATGTCATCGACTACTGGCTTGATAACGGATATACGGTAAAAAGCATTTCGGGATAAAAAAAGAGCATCGGCACATAATAATGCAAGCCGATGCTTTTGTATTACTGCAATTAACACAAAAAAGAAAACGCTCCCGCAGGAGCGTTACGTTAAATCGTTATTCTCAGGAAACAGCGTTTAACTTCTTAGCAAGCTGAGATTTCTTTCTGGCTGCAGCGTTCTTGTGGATAATACCCTTGGCTGCTGCCTTATCAACTGCTTTAACTGCAACCTTAACGTTGTCAGCGTTAGTATCAGCGTCAACCTTCTTCAGAATAGTCTTAAGAGCGGTCTTGTCAGCCTTATTGCGAGCCTGCTTTGTAGCAGATACTAAAACTCTCTTCTTGGCAGATTTAATGTTAGGCACTTACGGCACCTCCTTTATACAGATCTACATATAATCATAGTTATATTTCACAATACGCTTTATTATAGCACGTCCAAAACGAAAATGCAATACTTTTTTACGATTTTTTTGAAAAAATTCTTCGGGAGGAAATTTTATGCAGCTTACGGGAAGAACAGATATGGCGACCGAGTTTGTAAAGGGCAAAAACGGAATAAGATGTGAAAGCTATGAGCTTTACGGAGAAAAGATAACCGAAATAATCGTTTCCGAAAAGGAAACCGCTCTTTTTAACCGCCCCTGCGGAAGATATTTTACCGTTGACAGTACAGACGTTCCTTATGCGGACGGTCAGATCCATGCGCTGTGTACGGTGCTTAACAAGCTCCTACCGGAAGGAAAATGTCTTGTTACGGGGCTTGGAAACCCGTCTGTAGCGTCTGACAGTCTTGGCTGGAGAGCGGCAGGCAGGGTACTTGCGACCTCGCATTTTATAGAAAGTATGCACAATGCGGACGGAATAGGGAATGTGTCGGTAATAAGGACGGATGTTTCGGCAAATTCCGGCATAGACAGCGTCTGTCACGCAATATTCTGTGCGGAGAAGATAAAAGCGGACTATATTGTAGCGATAGACAGCCTTGCGTGCAGTGAGCCGGAGCGCCTTTGCAGGAGCATACAGGTCACGGATACCGGCATAACTCCCGGAAGCAGTACCGCAGGCAACAGGAACCGTCTTGACAGAGCGGCGGCAGGCATACCGGTAATCGCTGTAGGCGTTCCTACCACTATGGAGTATGAAAGCGATAACGACAGATTTTTTGTGACAAGATATGATATAGATGCCGAGATAAGCAGGTACGCACATATAATATCCTGTGCACTCAACCGCAGTCTGTGTCCGTCACTGTCATACAGCGACATATCAATGCTGATGAATTATTCCTGAATATTTGCGGAAAATGAATCATAAGCTGTAACAAGAAAAATCCAACCGAGAAAACACTTGGCGAAAGGAAAGGCTTATGAGAGGCAATAAAAACAAAGGTATTGTAAAGGTTCTTGGCATAGGGCTTACGGCGGCGGTATTATCGTTTACCCTGACGGGCGTGGCTGAAAACGCCGTAACCGGAGCGGTAAGCGGCAAAAGCGTTTCAGACGGACTAAGACAGCTTACCGCACTGAGCGTTATGCTTGCTGTTCCTGTAAACGAATTTGACGGCAGTGATGAAGATACGGTTTCATCCGAGCCTTGCACAGAGAAACCAGACAATGAAACAAAGACGGAAAAGCAGGAGCAGAAAGCGCCTGCGACCGATAATCCGTCAAGCAGTACGCAGGATATTTCCGGTGAAACACTGGTGCCGGTCGACGCTCCCGCCGATGTAAAAACACGGCTGATTTCCGTCAACATAAGAAAGGACAAGGACGATCTTACACAGTATACGGCAAAGGACGGTACGGTCAAGGAAAAGCACTACGGGAAGATAGGCGGCGACAATGTAATAGACCTCGAAAACGGTCAGATAAGAAACTGCACCAAGCTGCCGTCAGAGCTTATAGGTGCTGAGGCTGAGAAAAAGCCTTCTGTCACGCTGTCGGACAGCAACGAACCTCAGGTGCTTATAATACATACGCATACGACCGAAAGCTACGAACGTGACAGTGACGGATATTACGATACCGATTATGACGGCAGATCGCTTTGCCCTGCAAACAGTGTTGTGGGAGTAGGGGCGGTGCTTGCGCAGACGCTTGCTGATAACGGAATAAGCACGCTGCACGACGGAACGGTCTTTGACGATCCCGTTTACAACTACTCTTATTCAAGAAGCAGGGAACGAACAGAGGAGTTGCTGAAAGAGTATCCGTCAATAAAAATAGTGCTGGACATTCACCGTGACGGAATAGCGGACGGAGATGTGAGAATAGCTCCCGTTGCAGAAATCAACGGCAGAAAAGCGGCACAGATAATGATAATATGCGGATGTGACGATGGCACGGATATATTGCCGGATTATATGGATAACCTCCGCTTTGCGTCATACTTGCAAAATGCAATAGAAAAAGATAACAAAGGCATAACACGGCCTATGCTTTTCGATTATCGGTTTTATAATCAGGATCTGGCTGAGGCTTCACTGGTTATAGAATTCGGAGCGTTGGCAAACGATATTGAGCATGTGCGATACTCAGCCGAGCTTGCAGGCAGGAGCATTGCAAATTTGCTGAAAAATTATGAACAATAAAAAAGCATACTGCCGTAAAAAGCGTATCGGAAAGATTATGATAAGAATCGGAACACAAGCGTTATAAACAGATAAACCGCCCGGGCATTAAATCCGGGCGGTTACTTTTATGGAGCTTGTGACGGGACTCGAACCTGCGACCTGCTCATTACGAATGAGCTGCACTACCAACTGTGCTACACAAGCATATTTATTCTGATATTCTGATATATTTACACACATTTTCCGTTTTCCGAAAGCGTCCGCTTCACAAGTCAAAACATTGCATAATGCACAATAAACACTTGAAAAGAGCGAGGCAATGTGGTAAAATAGATATGGTCATATTTCGGAATACAGTTCCAAAATGACTATATTATTATATCGTATTTTTGATTTGTTGTCAATAGCTTTTTTGACGGAAACGAGGAAAATTTGATAAAAAAAACTTCTGTTGCAAGGTGTATCGGTGTAGTTATCGGCGTACTGCTAATTGTTTTTGCAGTATTTCTCGTAGTTACATCAATGCTGTTTTCATTCGGCGGCTCTGCTGCGCCGGATATTTTCGGATATAATGTTTACATAGTGCGTGACAACGATTTCTATCAGCTTAAGGCAGGCACAGCCGCTATAGCGCAGAAGGTGTGGCCCGACGAGGTAAACAACGGAGAGCTTATAATATATAATCGGTATGAAAACGGCGGAGCACAGCTTGCGAAGGTAAATTCCTCCACGCTTAAGGAAGGCGTTATGAGCTTTGATGTTGAAACTCAAGGCGGAGAAAATATCACAATATCACAAAGCCAGCTTGTTGCAAGAGTTAACTATTGCAGTGATTTCTGGGGTGCTGTTATCGGATTTGCAATGTCGCCGTTTGGCGTTATGGCTATCGCTATACTGCCGTGTATCGCAATAGTAGCATTTGAGATAGTGAAGTTCATTATGTCAAAGCGTCCGGTACCGCAGGTGGAAACGGTCAAGTTGCAGGAAGAAGCTCCGGTGTATGTTCCCCCTGAAAGCGAGGAACACAAGCTGCCAAAAGCAAGCAAGGCTGATGCGAAAAAGGCCGCTATGCCGTCTTTATCCGATAACGTAAAAGTGCCGCATAATCGTGTCCCCGACAGCTCTCACGGTAAAACGGATGATTTCACGGAGCATCTGCGCAGTAAAAAGAATATAGCGGCAAGTGCCGATAACATAAAAGACCGAGCGGATTTTTCCGCCGGAGCAAGAAAAAGGATGGAATCGGACAGAGCAGAGCAGCAAAAGGAAAAGAAAACTGAAGCCGGAAATGTTAAAAACGAAAAAGCCTTGCCCGAAATGACGGAAAAAACGGGTACGGCTGAAGTAACGCACGGCGGTTCCGAGCCTGATATATCGCTTGTGTTCAGAGATGACGAGGACAAGAGATATGATATAGACGATATTCTTGCCGATATAGAAAAACGGCATCATTGACGGGCAGAAAAGCAGAAAGAAAAGTAAGAACGAAAGAGAGCACTAACAATGAATAAAAAATCAGATACTGTGAATTCAGAGCTTCGTGACAAGCTGTTCATAGTATTGGCATTAACCGGCTGTATATCGAATATAGCGGGATTTACCGCAAATGCGGTGATATTCGGATTTACCCCGCAGACCTTCTTCTGTGCGGCTTGCGCACTTGTAATTATAGTATCGTCACTGGTCGGTTTCTTTACCGGAAGAACCTATGTCGCTACGTTTATAATACTTCTTGTGCTTGGGTTTGTCGAGTTTCCGATGTTGTATATTTCATACGGCGCAAGCACGGCAGTGTATATGCTTGTTGCGGAAATCGGTATTATTACTTTTATGAAGCCGGTGCACAGAGTTATAATGGGAGCGGCGGTGTTCATTGCAGATATAGCCGCATTTGTTGTCAGAAGCAAATTTCCCCAGCTGAATATGGCTAACGACAATATGGAGCTTGATACGCTGTTTTCGTTCATTATAGCGTTTTTAGGCATAATGGTTGCGGTCGCAATAGTGATAGTGCAATTTGAGCGTCAGGCAAAACAGCTCAGTGAAATGGGCGAGGAGCTTACGCTTGCTGTGAATACCGATCCGCTGACCGAGATAAGAAACCGCCGTTATCTTATAAAATATCTTGAAAATCAGCTTTCGCAGGACGAGAAAAAGAAACACTGTGCGGTGCTTATCGACCTCGATTTGTTCAAGTCGGTAAACGATACATACGGACACGTTTTCGGTGATAATGTGCTTAAACATTTTGCGTATGCTGTCAAAACAAATATCGGAGAAAATGACCTTATAGCACGATTCGGCGGAGAGGAATTCATGATTCTCTTTGATACGGATAATATCGAAGCTGTCATGACGGTTATGAAGCGGATACGCAAAAGCTATTCGGAGTTTTCCGAGAAAGAAAAAGGAAAAGAATTTACTTTCAGTGCAGGCGTGGCTGTGTACGGAAGCAGTAATTCGATAACCGAGATATTCACAACTGCCGACAAGCGACTTTATAAGGCTAAGGCGGCAGGAAGAAATAAGATAATGATAGATTGAGAACTTTGGTACCCTACCGTTTTGTGACGGCAGGGTATTTTACATTTCGTGAACTGCATAAAGCTGAATATATGTCTGAGGAAATAACAGGAAAATATTAACATGATATTTTCAAAAAAGATTAATTATATATTGATTTTAAGATTTGATAAGACTATATTGCTATTCTGACTTGACAAAGCATCAAGAAAATTGTATTATAAATTCAGCACATTAAATTGTTACTATATAAAAATAAATGGGAGATATTATGACAGTACCTGTAATAGTAGAAATAATTTTCAGGTTCATACCATCTGCTTTGCTTGTATTCGGATTTATCGAGATCAATCTTACAGCTAAGTATAATAAGTATATTCAGTTTATCGCAATAAATACGGTGTATTTGTTTGCGGGTCTGTTTGGGCAATATATGAGAGAAAAGTACAAGCTTGAATTTTTCGATTTTGTGCTTGCGGTAGCACTGGTTCTTATTTACAGTATATTTTTTCATACCGATGCGGTCGGATACCGTATTTTCATAGGAACGCTGGTCTACCTTTCGCTGATTATATTTGATACCATCACAACTGCTGTAATATTTGTCATATTTCCGGAATTTTCGTTTGACATCGGACACTTAACATATCCCGCACTGCTTTTTGCGGATATTGATCTGATTATATACGGCATTCTGATGTATTTTGAACATTGTATTATCAAAAGAATACATGACAGAAAATCTATCAACAAGCGTGCAGTGATTTTTATGCTTTTCCCGGAAAGCCAGGTGTTGATTTTATGTGTGATAATGAAGCTCATTATGGCTAACACCGATAACGCAACACCGGAAATTATGTATTTCACACTGATTTGCGTTGTAATCTGCGTAATAAGCGACATTCTCTGCTATCGTGGCCTTATCCAGAATTCACAGCTGTACGAAACGAAAATGAGAAACGAACAGCTTGAATATGAGCGTAGCACGCAGTACCGCTATTACGAAAAAATCAACGAGCTTCAGCACGAAATAATGAAGTACCGCCACGATTTCAACAACGTTCTCACAACGGCGATGAACCTGTACACCTATCCCGATACAGCCGAAAAGGGAAAGGAAATGCTTGATGAGCTGAGCCGTAAAAATCAGAGCAACAAAATGCCGTTCTACTGTGCTAACAATATCGTTAATGCGATTCTGTGGGATAAGTCGAATACCGCTAAAGAATCGGGTGTGACGCTTGACTGTGATGCGAGCCTTAGTAATGACATTCCGATAGATGACGTTGATTTATGCTGTCTTATTGTCAATATGCTCGACAATGCGATAAGGGGAGCGAAAGCGGCGGAAAACGATAAGAGCATCGGCATAAAGATAAAAGAGGAGAACGGGAGAATATATATTTCTGTTTCAAATTATGCCGATATGCCCGACTTTGAAAGCACAGAGAAACTGCCCAGCACAAAGGCAAACAAAAATCACGGCTACGGCACGGAGATAATACGGAACATAGTGCAGAAATATGACGGCGATGTGCTGTTTACCTGTAAGGATAGGAAATTCAGCACGGCTCTTTCGATAAGGAAAGGCGAACGTGAAATAGAAAATATATAAGTTTTAGGGGGAATCAGTATGACGACAGTACCGCTGATAGTGGAACTGTTATTTAGATTTATTCCGTCAACGCTGTTGGTGTTCGGATTTATCGAAATCAATCTTACGGCTAAGTATAACAAGTATATTCAGCTGATTTTGGTAAGTGCGGTTTATCTGACTGTTGGTATGTTCGGATATTGGATGAGAGAAAAGTATAATGTAGAAATACTTGATTTTGTAATTGCTGTTATTCTTGTTATCTGTTATAGTCTGTTTTTTCATACTGATTCAACAGGATATAAGGTGTTTATCGGAACTCTTGTATATCTTTCGCTGATTATATTTGATACCGTTACATCGGTAGTGATTTTTGTGCTTTTCCCGAATCTGAATCTTAAAATGGGGCATGTTACATATCAGTCTTTGCTTGTAGCCGATGTTGACCTTATAATATACGGTATTCTGATGTATCTTGAGTATTGTATAATCAGAGGAGTGCGCAATAAGAAATCTATCAACAAGCGTGCAGTGATTTTTATGCTTTTCCCGACAAGTCAGGTTCTTATATTGAGTGTAATAATAAAGCTCATTATGGCTAACACCGATAATGCAACACCGGAAATTATGTATTTCACACTGATTTGCGTTGTAATCTGCGTAATCAGTGACATTCTCTGCTATCGTGGCCTTATCCAGAATTCGCAGCTGTATGAAACGAAAATGAGAAATGAACAGCTTGAGTATGAGCGTAGCATGCAGTACCGCTATTACGAAAAAATCAACGAGCTTCAGCACGAAATAATGAAGTACCGCCACGATTTCAACAACGTTCTCACAACGGCGATGAACCTGTACACCTATCCCGATACAGCCGAAAAGGGAAAGGAAATGCTTGATGAGCTGAGCCGTAAAAATCAGAGCAACAAAATGCCGTTCTACTGTGCTAACAATATCGTTAATGCGATTCTGTGGGATAAGTCGAATACCGCTAAAGAATCGGGTGTGACGCTTGACTGTGATGCGAGCCTTAGTAATGACATTCCGATAGATGACGTTGATTTATGCTGTCTTATTGTCAATATGCTCGACAATGCGATAAGGGGAGCGAAAGCGGCGGAAAACGATAAGAGCATCGGCATAAAGATAAAAGAGGAGAACGGGAGAATATATATTTCTGTTTCAAATTATGCCGATATGCCCGACTTTGAAAGCACAGAGAAACTGCCCAGCACAAAGGCAAACAAAAATCACGGCTACGGCACGGAGATAATACGGAACATAGTGCAGAAATATGACGGCGATGTGCTGTTTACCTGTAAGGATAGAAAATTCAGCACGGCTCTTTCGATAAGGAAAGGCGAACGTGAAATAGAAGATATATAAGTTTTAGGGGGAATCAGTATGACGACAGTACCGCTGATAGTGGAAGCAATATTCAGGTTTATTCCATCGGCTTTAGTAGTGTATTTATTTATTGATGTTAATCTGACATCCAGATTCAACAAATATATACAATGGACGTGCGTCAGCCTTTTATATATGGCTGCGGGATTGATAGGACAGTATCTCAGAGAGGCTTACAATATTCAGGTAGTCGATTTTTCACTTGCACTGATATTGGTTACTTGCTACAGCTTATTCTTTCACACGGATTCAGTCGGTTTCCGCATATTTATCGGCTCGTTTTCTTTTCTGTCACAGATACTCGTAGATACAGTTTTTGCCGCAATTATATTTGTTTGTTTCCCGGACTTCAATTACGAAATCGGACACCTTTCGTATCCTGCACTCCTTGCGGCTGATATAGAAATGCTTATATACGGTATATTTCTGTTTGCCGCAACGATGGTTATCAAAAGAGTACGGCTTAAAACCGGTATCAACAAAAAAGCCCTTGTCTTTATGCTGTTTCCTCTGAGTCAGGTTCTGATATTATGCGTTATAATCAAACTGATTATGGCAAATTCGGAGAATGCTACCGCTGAAATTACATATTTCACTCTTGCGTGCGTTGTAATCTGCGTAATCAGCGATGTGTTGTGCTACAGAGGCCTTATCCAGAATTCACAGCTGTACGAAACGAAAATGAGAAACGAACAGCTTGAATATGAGCGTAGCACGCAGTACCGCTATTACGAAAAAATCAACGAGCTTCAGCACGAAATAATGAAGTACCGCCACGATTTCAACAACGTTCTCACAACGGCGATGAACCTGTACACCTATCCCGATACAGCCGAAAAGGGAAAGGAAATGCTTGATGAGCTGAGCCGTAAAAATCAGAGCAACAAAATGCCGTTCTACTGTGCTAACAATATCGTTAATGCGATTCTGTGGGATAAGTCGAATACCGCTAAAGAATCGGGTGTGACGCTTGACTGTGATGCGAGCCTTAGTAATGACATTCCGATAGATGACGTTGATTTATGCTGTCTTATTGTCAATATGCTCGACAATGCGATAAGGGGAGCGAAAGCGGCGGAAAACGATAAGAGCATCGGCATAAAGATAAAAGAGGAGAACGGGAGAATATATATTTCTGTTTCAAATTATGCCGATATGCCCGACTTTGAAAGCACAGAGAAACTGCCCAGCACAAAGGCAAACAAAAATCACGGCTACGGCACGGAGATAATACGGAACATAGTGCAGAAATATGACGGCGATGTGCTGTTTACCTGTAAGGATAGGAAATTCAGCACGGCTCTTTCGATAAGAATAAAAGGGAAAGATCAAGAATGATAATATTAATATGTGACGATGATAAAAACTGCCTCTCAAATGAAGAAAAATACATAAGGGATAATACCGAAGCAGTACCCGAATGCTTTCTCGGCGGTAAGGAGCTTTTAAAAAGGCTCAGCGCAGGCACTGAGGATATAGCGGCTGTTTTTATGGATATTGAACTTGACAATTCGGAAAACGGAATTGTGGTTGCCGAGCAGATAAGCAATCTGTATCCGGATATAAGAATAATATTCCTGACGGCATATTCGCTCAAATACTGTGAGGAGATTTTTCTTACAGGGAAGAATCTCGTTCCGTTTGCATTGGTTGACAAACAGAATCTTGATGTGAATCTGAAAAGAGCAATGGATAAGCTGAGAACGGCGCTTGATTCCGATAAGGAGAAAAGCAGGATTTCCGTAACGGTTAATTCGGAAACGCTTTTCATAGAGCCTATGCAGACTTTATATCTTGAGAGCAATGCCCACACCCTTATTATAGTTACATCGGGCGAAAACAAGTCTGTCAGAAGCAAGCTGTCCGATGTGCTTGAGGCTTTTCCGCCGTATTTCATACAGTGCCATAAAAGCTATGCGGTAAATATCCATCATATCGTTTCGTATTCAACAAAACAGATCGAGCTTGACAGCGGTGTAATAATTCCTGTAAGCCGTAAATTTTCGCTGTCTGTCCGTGAAAAGATGCTCAGGCACGAATGCGGGATATGATAACAGACCGCTTTTAACTGTTGATTTTCATTCGACCTTATACATAAAAAATAACCGCCCTGCTTTCGCAGGGCGGTTCAGTCCGTCGAAAAAGTCAAGCAGAAATGCTTGGCTTTTTCATTGATATGTGGT
>ERZ791734.1950-NODE-1950-length-14752-cov-3.504593_pt1 | contig 14752 bp, 10 predicted proteins | sample MGYA00509953_ERZ791734 | MGnify/ENA primary metagenome ERZ791734 (study PRJEB30046, sample SAMN00792038) | human gut metagenome | study: EMG produced TPA metagenomics assembly of the A metagenome-wide association study of gut microbiota in type 2...
GAGATTTTAAGAGCGGATAAGGGACATTTGCGACGTATTAAGATTGAATAAAGATAACTGCGTCGGAACGATCGAGATTCCAACGGTGCTGCCCCTGCCGATCCCGGAAGTGTCCGTAAATACAAGAAAAGGCGTAGTCGTCAACTACGCCCCCTGTGAACTCGCTGTATAAAAAGCGAGTGTTCTTACAGCCTTTCAAATGCTATAAGAACACTCGCCATGGTTGCGGAGGCAGGACTCGAACCTACGACCTCCGGGTTATGAGCTGCTTATTTTCTTTGAAAAATAAGCTTAAATAGTTTCAACTAAGCTAAAAAACATTGAAATGGTTCGGTTTAGTTAGTGAAAAAGTTCAATTGGATTTGAGCAATTTCGCATAGGCTATCCCCAAACTATCCCCACAGAATTGGGCGAAAAAGTTCGGAAAATTCGAGGTGGCGGCACATCCAGTTCAATGGAGCGGATGTGCCATTCTATTTTCAAATTATGCGGTACAGCGGTTTATTGTTCAATTCCGCGGTAGCCATGTTTTTCCGCATTTCCAAGTAAATAAAGGAAAGCAAACGCAGGAATTCGCAGCAAATCCTTGCCACACTTTGTATTGTGAACGCCAAAATCGTCTGCATTCTTAGTGATGATAATTGCTGCCGACGATTCCTCACACAATTCCACAATGGCATCATCATCCGCAATTGGCGCGCCTTCCCGGTATTTGACTTCAATCAGGATATTGTTTGTGTTCGGGTAATCCACCACAATATCAATTTCTTTTCCCTTTTTGCCGCCTCTGAAATAGCCGACGGAGGTGGCGTACTGATAGTAAAATGCGGCGACATGCTTGTAAACGGCAGTTTCAACGATTTTACCCATCTCAACAGGGTCTGTCAGAACGGAGTCATCCATCAGAACGGCATTTCGGATGGCAGCGTCTGCAATGTAGATTTTTGGCCGCGCTTTCAGCACCTTTTTCCCCGCCATATCCACCGGCCAACTCTGGTAAATCAGATTTGCGCTTTCCAGATACTGAATATAGTTTTCTACGGTTGTGCGGGATACGCCGTTCAGTTCTTTTGTGATCGCCTCGATGGATACAATTTCCGAGGATACATTGCAGAGATACAGAAAAATTCTCTCAAGCTCCGTTGCGTTGCGAATATTGTACAGGGAGGGAAGATCACGCTTCAGCACTTTATCCACAACATCCTCCCGCATGATCTGCTGTGCCATCAAATCGTTATCAGCCAGTGCCAATTCCGGGAAACCGCCAACCTGCAAATACCGCATAAAGTGATTTTGGACTTTGGAAAGCTGTATCATGATTTGCGTCCGCTCAATTTGGCTCTTGTGGAGCAGTGTCGTGACTTTCAAATCGGAAGCAATGTTAGGCCTGTCTAAATTCAGCAGTTCACAGTATTCATAAAAAGACATGGTGGGAACCTGGATAACCGTCCAGCGGCCGGCACCGCTCTCTCTGCTGCCTTTCATCAATGCCGGGCTGGCAGAACCGGTTGCAACGACATGGGTATCCGGCTGCGTATCGTAAATGATCTTTAACCAGCGATCCCAGTCCTGTGCATACTGCACCTCATCGAAAAAATAATAAACATCCTGTTCTGCGTAGATGTTTTCGTGATAGCACTCCAAAACATCCTGGAATTGACTGAGTTTCAGCATGGGATGATCCAAAGAAATAAAAACAATTTTCTGAGGTGGGATCCCAGATTTTAAAAGTGCCTCGATCATCTGGTACTGGATCGTTGTTTTCCCGACACGTCTCGTTCCCGTTAAGACTACGGAACGACGGATCCCCTTATCCGTCAGCCGCTTCATCGCTTCGTAAAACGCAAACCGTTTATAGGTTTTTGACATTTGCGCGCTGACCATCCCGGTTTTCCACCAAGGGTTATAGGCACTCAGGACTTTCAGGATACTTTCCTTTGTTGTAATTGCCAATGCGATCAACTCCTTTCTTATAAGAATACCCTGAAAATCAATTTTTGTCAATAAATATTAGAAGTATACTATAAATATTTCTTCATAAAGATTGACTTTTAAGCTGCTGTATCTGAATATTCCATCAGGCATGCAAATATTCTGTACCATGTTCCTAGGCAATATATCTGGCTGTAGATATTCTAGGATGGAGAGGAAAAATATAAGGTGCATTTGTTGCTGCAAAACTGTGTATTTTTGTCAGGCGTTGTAAAGAATCAGGGGTCACATGAAGAAACGATAGTCGTAAAGTGATCCTTCAAATTGGGATAGAAGCCATCCGATTCGTGCAATTTCATTCGAAGATTCTATCGTGCAGGGCAGTTTTGAATACAGTCCAAAACTGTTCCAGTTCATTTTCGACAACCCAAGAATTTCCGTTGCAATCTGTGCCATATCTCCAGAACCATAGTGCTTGACGACTCTTAGAGGAAGTGGAACGCTTTTGCCACCCTGGAAATATCTCCTGTTCTGAGAAATCACAGATGGGGCAATTCCATGGGTAAAAAGATACATGGTGTTTTTGTCAATTGGAAAGCACATCCCTCGGCGTACAGGATATCCGTCCACCTGCGTGCAACGCTCATTTAATGCAAAGCACTTCAGGTTATCCTCGTATGTTATCTCAAGAAGCTCTATATTCTTGACTCCCGCAGATGACAGGCTTTCCACCAATCCTTTGACTTCCTCTTTTCGGAAAGGTGTACGTTTGTGAATAACGACCCGCTTCGGTAGTTCAGAAAAAGATTTGTAGAACAATTCTTTGATATTGAGGCCAATCCTGTATGCTTCTTCTTCGGATAAATACGGATTTTTCTTTCTGTCAAACGTATAATCTTGAATTTTGGAAAGCTTGTACTTCATACCACAACCATCAGAAGAGTATATATGGCTACATCCAATCACCACATTGCTATCCGACGGTCCATTCATAACACTGTATCCAATTCCAGCAAAAGCCGTATCTGGCTGGATTCCGTTCACCACCCAAGGAGTCCGCCCGGACTTTACATATAGCGCCAAAGAAAGCGCCCACATAATTTGACAATGCAGATCGCTCTCAATCGTTTTTTCACGAACAAATTGTGTTGCTACCTGTTTTTGCGCAGCGTAAGCTTTAATGTAATCGTGTAAATCATAATTTACCGTTCCATCGGCATATGATGTGAATACTTCGTACTCCTTGGGAATGTAAATCAGTATAACATCAATAGAGTTTGCGCTGAGCTGGTCAATTTTTCTAGTTATTGAATCACCAAACTCAACAGCGGCTTTATGGACATCCCACTCACTTGAAGCGGTAATTTGCTTCCACTTGCTGCTGTTGGGATCCGGTAAATCAAGACCTGTCTTGAAGGCCCGATAGAAACCTGGAAAGGAAATTAGATAATCAGTATTGTGCTTCGCTTGTGACTGGCGATTCAAACCGGAAATGAACTGAGCAAACTTTTGGTTATGCTCACATGGACAAATAACCCCTACCGAGATTGCAGAATGTAATACGCCGCTATTCATGGCATAATCTACAGGGGCATTCGAAATCAACCCGCGCATTGGATGGAAATCTTCTGCAACACCGCGCATAGATATGCCGCAGAATCGAAGTGTTGGATCTCGATATTCTATTCCATAAAAAATAATCCGTTGTGGCAAAACGGCATCGGGCAATTGTATCGAAGCTTGTTTTCCGAAGTTCACGCCAACCAACGCGCTGCTATTTACAACCGAAAATGTAAAGTTCGTTGTACTCCCTAAAGGATAATTGGCTGAAAACCTTTTGTTGCCGATTACTTTTCTGACCCATTTTCTAATGTACTCATTCGCGTTTTGGTTTGGCCGACCATTATTAACTCTCGCATTGAACCAGTCCGCAAATTGCTTTTTTTCTTCCCTGGTTAGTACTGCGTCATCAGCGTACATGAAACTCGGAACAAGTGTGAGATAACTGTATCTGTTATCAAATAACAACGCAAGCCGAACTCCAGAATATGCTGTAACAGTTTTGGCTCCAATACGGTACTTCAGCACTTCTTTTGTATCCCAGATTTTGTCCTTTGAATGTCCCAGGCCATGGCTAACACCAAGAATATGAACTAGTGTTTTGAGCAATAACTCCCGAAATATACTATTTCCAGCGATTGTTGCTCTGCTTAACGGGCATAACTCAATATTGGTCTTTAGCTTGCCTTTGCATGCTTCCTCGATGACGGATTTCGACCCCCACGCATACACAAGATTCTTGTAGGGCACAGCCATAACATTATCTCTACCCAGCATTTTGCAAAAATCCCACTGTTTTTCATTGGGAGCAAGCAAAACCTCAAACTGGTAGCACTGATTTGGAAATGCGATCGGGAACGCATTGGTGCTTACTACTTTATTAATAGTTAGATTAGCTTGCAAAAACCCACTATGCTGTGGCTCAAGTGTAATAGACAGCTTCTTTTTGATATCGTCCACTTTCTCCAAAAACTCTCTACTTTCACTCATGCAGTGGCGGGCAATTGCATACATTGTACTGTCAAAGCCCTCAGTTGGAATATAGAAAGCAAATCTTCCATTTTTGTTAGCCATCTCAACCAACGCTTTAACTTCTGATGAAACCCTCGTTCCGTAACCACACCAAAAAAGTTTACCCGCACCTTTCGTCGAATAAACTTGCTGCAAAGCATTCATAAGTGACTGGTCACGCCCGCTGTATCCCATAACAATTAAATCTCGGTTGGTCAGTTCATGTAGCAATGCCTTTACCAGTTCACCGTCTTGCGAGTCAAGTTCTTTCTCTGTATTTTTTAGCGCCCCATATTTATAGTCACCATGTAAAGCGATGCAGAGGAGTTCCTTGTCTGCATCGCCACGGTATATTCTGTCTGAGGTTCCCGCAGTTATTTCTACGGGGACAAGGGGGCTGTATTGATGTGCACACTTTAGTGTCATACCATCAAAATTTGTTGTCCACACACTTTTAATTATATTTTCTAATGCGAGCAAAGAAATCAGATGATATCCCAAGCTTGGGTCGTGGTTTGACGTCAAGTGCTGAAAGTATTTCCGACGGTCATCTTCTATTGGGTATGCCTTTTCCGCAAAATACGAGTACTCCTCTGCGCTATTCTCTGCCGGATATATATTTTGTGAATCGATCCACCGCTGAATAACTCTGCGGACACTCTCAGACTTGGAATTGTCAAAGTTTCCAATTGCACCTGGGTTTTGCGATAAATAGATTTCACGTTTCCAATCCCAAATGCAGTCTGATGCCGATGGGATTCCCGACTCAATAGATGCACCTGCCCCGAGCAGCAAAGAATGTGGAGTATCTATATTTTGTTTTATTGACCTTAAAAACTCATCTAATTGAAGTATCTGCATATCCATACCCCCATTCGTTGCCCTAAAATTTTGCTTTATATCCTGGCTTCAACAGCAAACAATAATGCAAGTTAAAAAGATACATCGTGTTATTCTTTCCTCAATGCCCTATACAGCTCCTGCGCCATTGCCTCCTGCACCTTTTGATAGAAATCCGGATCGTTGAACAGTTTGGCGAAGGAATCGTTGTTATTCAGGAAACACTGGGTCACAATATCCCGGAACTTGTCTGGAAACAGGGATTGCACAAACATTTCTGTGCTGTTATCCTTTGCATAATTGCGAAATTTTTTGACATCAGCGTCCTTCATGAACATCTGGTAGATTCCCTCGATAATGACCCGGTCGGCATCGGTGAAATTGCCACTGAAGCGTTCGTTCACCTTGTCGATGATGCTCTGGAGGGTATCTTTCTTCTTGCTAGGTACCTTCGGTGCGGTGCTGCCACCGGGCACAAATACGGGAGGCTTCTCATCCAGGACGATTGCCCCACGGAAGGTCTCGGTGAGGGATGCGTACTCCAGCTTGATTTTGTCCTCAATATCCACAAATTCATCGCCGCCGCTTCTCGGAAGAAGTCGAACAAGGTGCAGGGTATACTGATATTCGTTGAACAAATCCCTGTCATGGAGACGCACCAACTGCGTAACGAAAGCGTATGCCTTATTAAACTTGCGCACATAGTCACGGACGGTGTAGCGGTCATCCTCGTTCAAATCCATGTACCGCGCAATGACAGGACGGAACATCCCTGCCAGTCTGCCAAGAGCGGCGGCATCCTGCTCTTGGCCTGCCTGGGTGGCCATGAATTTGTTGAAGATTTCCACATCCTCAAAATTGTAAAGCATGAAGTCACGGATCTTGTTGCGGAAATCATAGACCCTATTCAAATCCGTGCTGCCTTCGAGGGTGGTAGTCTCATAGTACGGCAGAAACGCATCCTTGATGTCCTCCTCGGTGTTCTCGAAGTCCAGAACAAAGGTGCTGTTCTTTCCGGGAGCCGTGCGGTTCAGGCGGGACAGGGTCTGCACCGCTGTCACATCCCGCAGTTTCTTGTCCACATACATGGTGTGGAGCAGCGGTTCGTCAAATCCAGTCTGATATTTATTGGCAACGACGAGGATGTTATATTGGCTGCCGTGGAACGCCTTACGGAACTTCTTGTCGGTGGTGATGTACTTGCCGTTCTCGTCCAGATTCATGGTAGCTTCGGTGAAGGGCTTCTCGCTGGGATAATCGTCCAAAGTAACCTCACCGGAGAATGCAATCATAACATCACATCCGACACACTGCTCGGCATGATCAGCAATGTATTTTTTGATTGCGAGATAATAGCGGACTGCGTTTGCGCGGCTGTCCGCCACGACCATAGCCTTGCCTTTCCCGCCAATCTGATAGTGGCAGTTGTCCAGAAAGTTGGCCATGATCATTTCCGTTTTTTGCGCGATGGTATACCCGTGCTGCTTGTAATATTTGAACAGGGCACGGGAAGCCTGTCCCTCAATGAGTTCCGGGTTATCCTCCGAAACACGGATCAGCTTGAAAGCCTCTTTGATGGTGGTGTAGTTGGCCAGTACATCCAGAATATAGCCCTCTTCAATCGCCTGACGCATGGAGTACACATGGAATGGTGCCTTGATGGGTTCACCTTCCGGGGTTATTCCCACCACGGTACCAAAAGATTCCAGAGTTTGCCCCTTGGGGGTAGCGGTGAAAGCAAAGAAAGACTGATTGTCATGTCTGCCCTGGCCGATGACTGCATTGACGTACTCGTCAGTCAGATCCACTTCTTCCTCATCGATTCCCGCTTCTTCGGCATACTCTTTGATGGCAACGCCAATATCAATCAGGCTGCGGCGCAGGGCCTTTGCGCTTTCACCATTTTGTCCCTGGTGTGCCTCATCAATGATGATGGCGAACTTGCGTCCACGGAACTTCTCCATATCCTTCTTGGCAAAGAGGAACTTCTGAATGGTGCAAATGATAATACGCTTTTTATCACTGATGGCTTCCGCAAGACTACGGGAGTTCTTTTTGTCATCAATGGCTTCCACCAGCCCAACCTGATGTTCAAAGCTGTTGATGGTGTCCTGTAGCTGGCTGTCCAGCACCACACGGTTGGTGACTACGATAACAGAATCGAACAGGCCGTTGTTGTCCGCATCGTGGACGGAGGCAAGGCGATAAGCAATCCATGCAATGGAGTTGGACTTACCGGAGCCAGCGGAGTGCTGAATCAGATAGTTTTGCCCCACACCGTTGTGCTTCACGTCGGCCATGATTTTTCGCACCACATCGTACTGATGGTAGCGCGGGAAAATCATCTTTTCCTTGGTGACAGTTTTGGAAACGCCGTTCTTGACGACTTCCTCTTTTTCCTTCACAAAGGAAATAAAGCGGTGGATGAGGTCCAGCAGGCTGTCGCGCTGCAGGACTTTCTCCCACAGATAGCTTGTAGCATAGCCATTGGGATTCTGCGGATTGCCTGCGCCACCAGTCACACCGGCACCATTGGAGCCTTGATTGAAGGGCAGGAACCGGGTTTTGCCATCTGCCAGTTGGGTCGTCATCCATGCTTCATAGAGGTCAACTGCAAAATAGACCAGGAATCGGTGATTCAAACGAAACGCAAATTCCTTGGAGCTTCGGTCGTTCTTATACTGATTGATGGCGCAGATATAGTCCTGCCCGGTAAGTTGATTTTTCAATTCCAGTGCCGCCACAGGAATCCCGTTGACGGACAGCACCATGTCGATGGTGTTGGTGTTGGCGGTGGAGTAGCGGAATTGCCGGGTACAGCCGAGAATGTTTGCCTCATAGCACTCCAAAGCAATCGGATTTAAGTCGGATTCCGGTTTGAAGAAACAGACTTTCAGCTTGCAGCCCATATCCTCGATGCCGTTGCGCAGCACATACAGCAGGCCCTGGTTGGTGATGGTGGTTTCCAGCCGGTGGTACAGCTTGTCCGGGGCGCTGTCACCGTAATATTTGGTATACTTAGCCCAATCCTTGGGCTGAGTCTTGGCGATGAATTCACAGAGGACATCCATATAAATGCACTTCGCCACATCATGTTGACGGGTATGTACCCAGTTCCCTTCAGCATCCTGACCGCTGAACTGGGTGTAGCCGCCCGCCGGGGAAATCAGAAAGGATTCTATATCTCGCTCAAATCGTTTCTCGCTTTTATCCACGATATAACACCCCCTTACATCCTAATGATTTTGCCTGCAAGTTTAAGGGCACTCTTACCAAGGGTTTTCAGATTGTCCTTGTTTTTAACTATCAAGACTAAGGAACCAAGCAGTCCAAGGCCACCCTTCAGAGCTTTTGCGCCCTGTTCCATGCCTCTGTAATCATCACTCTTCAGTTCCTGCTTCTTGAACCGCTTCTGCTTGTCCATTTCCCAGTACCTCCAACAATTTCTCTCCACTGACCTCAAGGGCAACATAATCGTAATGTTTTGCTTCCTCTAAGCAGACAGTTCGCTCTGTGGCAATATACCCAGCTGGCGCCGAATAGAACATATCTGTCAACCCCTTGTGCTGATAGCGTATGGTTTCAACTTTGCTGAAATCGATAGACCGAATGGTGGATTCACTCAATCGGAAAGTTTGCTCTGCTGTTTCCAAATTTCCGCATAGGGCATAGGAAGCTGCAAGCAGCTTGGTTGCCTGTAAATACAGGTCATAATAGTCTTGCATTTCCTGTACATCTCTGCGTTTTTCTGCCAGGTAGCCACTGTGGATAACCTCACGCACGAATCGAACGGGGGCTGCCTTTGGCAGAGGTTCGAATTCTCCAGCACGGCGTTCAAGCGTTTTTTCAATCTGCGCTTGAGCAACAAGTAGGTTCTGTCTGCTGGAGTCTATCTGGCGATTGCGTTCCTCACCTTCCGGCATGGACATAGCCAGAATCAAACCGTTCTTACCAGCTTCCAGCAGCCCAATGCGGTCATCCATTTGCCCATGTTTGATTTGCTCGACCACACGATATGTACGCTCCACCATCTCAGTCAACTGCGCCACCTGTTGTTGCATCAACATATTGTGGTGGCTGCTTGCAAGCTCCTGTACCGGATTACCTTGAACAATTGCCTGCTCAGCAATAGGTAGAGGTGTCACAACCTGATGCTTCCCATCTTCGGTAATCTTCATCAGACTTGGCCACTTTTTTCCGGTTTTTATGTTTTCCATGATAAACATCTCGCCGGATTCATACGCTGCTTGGAATTCTGCGGGAATTTGAACCACATACTGGGTTCCAGCCTTGATCTCAGCCAGGATTTTACTCATGTTCACACACTGAACAACTTGCCCCAGCAATGCGTGAAAATTAATGTTTGGGCTTTCCTGTGTAATGTATAGGCACTTACCCTCTATAGGAACAGGTGGAGTGTCATGCTTGGCTTCTATAGGTGGACTATTTGCTTCGATAGGATTTAATTCTTCCACGGGGATACCTCCAGCAGTTAGTATTTTCTTATAGCATGCCTCTTTTTTGCGGACGTATCAGTCAGCGAGCAGCAGAAAAAGGGCATTACTGTAGCTGACTTTTAAACATCAATCAGTTGCAAGCAACAGCTTGGAAGCAGAGAGATGCTTTCATTGTCGTGGTGTATCTCCCCTCCTAATAACCTGTGCACAAATCAGTGTCAATGATTGTCATCCCATTTCAGCAGATATACCAAATAAGTGAAGATTGCCAGCAAGCCCACACTGAACAGAAGCAGAAACACTATTTTTGTTATAATAAAGGCCAGATAGCTATTTACAAAAAACGGAGAGAACACCAATGGCACAATAATGCAGAATATCGTAAACAGTGCGAAGATAACCAGACCAGATTTCATACCACGGGGCTTCTTAAGTGCCTGAATTTGCTCGGTGCATTGCTTCTTCTGAAGCTCCAATAATGCAATGGCAGTATTCTCTTCCTGAATGGATTCACAATTTTTGTGATATGCGAAGCCGCTGCCAGAAAAAGTAGTGGTATTGAACTCATAGTCACTTATATCCGGTGCGACAAGGCCAAATGGATTACTTGCCTTTTCTCTTGCGCGTTCAGCGGCGCGAATCCGCTTCTTTAGCTTTTTCCCTAAAGCTCGCAGAACTTCATACCCAAAATCGTCTTCTCTGACAGTAGGAGTTAGGCTTGTTGGAATATAGTCATCGTTCAACTGGCTCTTCTTTTTAACCTGCTCCTGAAACTGTTCATTTAATGTTACTGCTCTGTCCCAGTACGGCTTTAGGCACTCAATTGAAATGTCCGGGTGATCCACATTTGAGTAAACATTCTCAAGGCTATTGCCGGCCCAGAGGTCGTCTATAGCAGTCTGGATAAAATCGAGGGCATCGCTTTCATCGTTTTTAGCCTGGATTTTATCTCTTTCAGTTATGTGGAACTCCAGTTCTTCGTTGATCTGTCTAAGACGATCCAAGGCAGCGGACCGTTCACTGTTAATTGCAATCAACTTACTGGCTATAAAGCCTCCTAAAATGGCAACGATGCTGGCGGATGCCGCCGCTATTGTTGTCAGTACCGTTGTAAGATCGTAGGACATCGTTACGCCTCCTTCTTCCCGGTGACATACTCGTAAATGAGAGAGCGCTTATACTGTTCCAGCTTTCCGATTTTTGCCTGTTTGATGGCTATGAGACGGTCAATATTCTCGGATTTTCTGTTCAAACATTTAACAATCTGTAGTTGCTCGTCAAGGGGAGGACACGGAACCGTTTGCTGTCTTAATTTAGATGCCGTAATCAGTGGTTGTGCTGTTCCAGATGACATTATACAAAAATTCAAATTAGGAATAGCGTAAGCCAAAAAGGAGATGTCAATCCCGTCAACAGTAAGTATTAATGCATTATCGGTAATCCACGCCTCTTCAATGATGTGGGTTGTTCCAATCGAGCCTACACGTCCTGTAGTAATGACCCTGTTATTGTTATTTTTCTTATCAACACGTCCAATCTCTCCGTTAGAGCCGATAATAGGATATTTGCCATCATCGACATATTCGTCTTTTGAAATCATGGTGCCTGAACGAATGGTAGAAAAGTGTTTTATAGGCCTGCACATCCAATGTCTCGGAATGTTTCCTATCCACTCCACTCCACTATTTTTCATCGGCACAGTAGGGTCAAGTCCCTTGGTGACAACCTCGATAATCACGCTCTGCTTGTAGGCTTTCAGCTTTTCAATCTGTGTCTGCACATTCCTGATAAGGGCATCTACTTTTCCAACGCTATCATCAATGGCAGAAACAATTCGCCGCTGTTCCGACACAGGAGGCACGGGCACATCAATTTTGCTAAAATTGATCGCAGGTAATCTCCAACGTCCAAGAATAGCCACGCCCTGACCAAAGCCAAAGAAAATCTTGTTTGCATAGTAATACTGGAAAACCTTAAGAAAGTATTCTGCTGACATCTCTTTGTCATTTATGGTGAATACTCTATAGTCGGGACTTGTAACGCCTTCATATTGAGAAATGTCTATCCATCCAGTAAGCAAGTCCATGTGGTTCATGGCAAAATCGCCAGCACTGACAATTTGGTAATGTGCATAGGAGCTTGCATTTTGTCCATTATTTGAGGAGAGGTCTTTGGGCTTGATGCCTGTTTGGGTTATTGAAAGGACTGTTTCAGGCTCATGACCGATAATGTCTTTTTTTATGGTAAAGAGCGACCCGATGGATGCAGTTTTGTAATTAGACGGAACGCTACCTAACCAAGCAACACCGCTGTCTTTCATCTCACGCATGGCCAAACAACTCCTTCATCAGAATTGTTTCTTCTGCCTCCAGAGCCTTAATCTCCTCAAAAATGGAATCAGAGGATGCCGGTGCCTCAAACTTATAGAACAGGCGGGTGAAAGGAACCTCATAGCCCACCTTGTTCTTGGAACGGTCGATGTAGGCCAGCGGATTGTACGGTAGCACATTCATTTCCATATATTCGTTCATATCCTGCCCCATCGGGATGATCTCGGTATCAGACGCACCCTTGACCGGCTGCTTCTTGCCCTTCTTCAAAACAGGCTTGCCTTTGGCATCTGCCTGGGCGGTCTCCACCGTCACCTTGGTAAAGCCGAAGAAGCGGTTGTCAAACACCTTGGACTCCACCACAAGACCGTTATCCTCGTAAGTTTCGTTGCCGAAATCCTCATATGCCCGGAGAATCAGGTCAATGCAGGCATCATCCAGGTCAACACGTTTGGAGCCAATGTTCTTGCGGCGCTTTACAAAGCACTTGCTGGCATCGATTAGCTGAACCTTGCTGCTGCGGTGCATGGCCTTGCCTTTGGTCAGCACCCAAATATATGTAGAGATACCCGTGTTGTAAAACAGGTCGGTGGGCAGCTGAATAATGGCTTCCACCAAGTCGCCCTCGATAACATAGCGGCGGATCTCGGATGCACCGGAACCGGCATCACCTGTGAACAAGGAAGAGCCGTTCTGAATGATCGCCATTCTGCCAGAGCCTTCCTTCAGCTTTTTCACGCCATTCAGCATAAACAGCATCTGACCATCGGAGATAGCAGGCAGGCCAGGACCGAAACGACCGTCAAATCCCTTTTTAGCTTCTGCTTCAACCTGGGTCTTTTCACGCTTCCAATCGATGCCGAAAGGCGGGTTGGAAATGATGTAGTCAAACTCATAGCCGGTGAAGGCATCGTCACTCAGAGTGTCACCGTACTTCATACCGGATGCGTTGCCGCCCTTGATGAGCATATCTGCCTTTGCGATGGCATAGGTTTCCGGGTTGAACTCCTGTCCGAAGCAGGTCAGCGCAGAATCCCCGCTGATGGCCTGCAGACGCTCGGTCAGACAACCAAGCATCTGGGAAGTACCCATTGCCATGTCGTAGGCGGTCTTGGTGCAGCCCTCCGCCATAATTTCTTCTCTTTCGGGAGCCACCAGCAGCTCGGTCATCAGGTAGATAATGTCCCGGCTGGTGAAGTGAGCACCAGCCTGCTCGTCATAAGATTCGGAGAATTTCCGGATCAGTTCCTCAAAGATATAACCCATGTCAGCGGAGGTGATTTTCTCCGGGGACATATCGCCCTTTGCGGAGTTGAACTCCTGCAAGGTCACGAACAGAACGCCGCCCTTGACCATCAGCTTCACGGTGTTGGTAAAGTCAAAGTTATCAATGATGTCCTTGATATTGGTGGAGAAGCCCTGCAGATAGGCTTCAAAGTTGATTTCCACATTGTCCGGATCAGCAATCAGCTTTGCAAAATCGTAGTTGCTGGTATTATAGAAATCATAGCCAGAGACGCGGCACAGGATACCGTCCCGGGCAGCACCCTCCACGTGCTGGGCATCCAGCTTCTTCGCCATCTCTACAACGGCCGTTTTGGTGGACTTCAGTGCGTCATCAAAACGCTTCAGCACGGTCATAGGCAGAATCACTTTGCCATACTCATGCGGCTTGAACAAGCCCACCAGATGGGTGGCAATCTCCCAGATTAGATTGGCTTTTGCTTGTATATTGGTATTTGTCTGCTTTTGCAGTTCGGTCATAGACATAGATTGATTTCTCCATTCTCGTAGCACATTGGGACACCCCGTTTATTATGGCGTGTCGGAAAATCACTTAATTGATCGTATTGTGACTGGTCGGATTTTGACGAATATACTCCATAATGTCCCCAAAGTCCGCATCCAACGCACCACAGATCTTTTCCAGCACACCCATTGCCACAGGTTCGTCTCTGCGGAGTTTGGTCATGGTATTGGGCGCCAATCCGGCGGCTTTTCGCAAATCAGCCTTGCTTATCTTCTTATCTACCAACAACTTCCACAGTCTGTTATAGGATACGGCCATATTGGAAACCTCCTGATAATATTGCAAGTATATAGGGAAATTATATCATAGAATGCGATACTTTTCAAGATACTGTCGCAAGGACGTGCGATTTTTGGCAGGAGGACGGTATTGGAGCCTAATACTAAAATTGGCACATTTGAGAAATACTATGGTTGCCCTTACAATACGAATACCATCAAAAACAGGAGGTTCCCATATGACCATCACCTACACCCAAATCGGTGACTACCTGCTCCCCAACCTCATTCCACCGGAAAGCCCCAAAGTAGGCCGCTGGGGAATGCTGCGGTACAGCTATCTTCGGAACCATCGAGAAGTAATCTATGCCGGAATGCTTATGAAAGGTACGCTGAATGCACACCTGGAAGAAGTAGACCAACAGGCCAATGAAATGGAGCAGCAACTTATTTCTCAACTGGCCCAGCGGGAGGGCGTTACCGAGCAGCTGAAAGCGGAGAATCAAATGGAATGGGTTGCCCGGATGAACAGCATTCGGAATCGGGTAGACGAAATTGTTTTGAGCGAACTGATTGATACCTAGAAAGAACATA
>ERZ791734.1980-NODE-1980-length-14517-cov-2.373531_pt1 | contig 14517 bp, 10 predicted proteins | sample MGYA00509953_ERZ791734 | MGnify/ENA primary metagenome ERZ791734 (study PRJEB30046, sample SAMN00792038) | human gut metagenome | study: EMG produced TPA metagenomics assembly of the A metagenome-wide association study of gut microbiota in type 2...
TCATCCCGATGTTTGAGACTGGTGATACTCAGACTGCTACCGCAGGCGGCGTCTCCAGCAACCGCTGATAGAGTCTCCGGACCTAATATAAAGCAAGCCCAAATGTAAGGGTTGGCTGTCGAGTGACCTGCCGCTCGGCGGCCAACTTTTGTTAATAACAGCTCAGTCAAGAAATTGACGGAAAGGAATTGAATATCATGGCAACTACAATGACGACCCCTGAAAAGAATTCGAAGAAGAGCGGTAACAAGCTCCTGCATCGGACCGTTACGATTTGTGTGATTCTCCTGCTTCTCCTGTGCGTGGGTCTGTTCTTCTGGCACAATAAAAATGCTACTGCTTCCGACAACCGCCTGGAAGATTCGGTCGCTGCACAGCTTGGCCAGCTCGAAGGCAAGAGCGAGGCAGAGATTCAGGAAGAGCTGAACCGCGTCGTGGAAGAGGGTACAATGGCCATCTCCATCAACGTCAATCCGGTGTTTGATTCCGGCGATTCTGAGGGCACTCTCGAAATCGAGAACGCTCCCGGTAATAAATACGCTCAGGTTGTGAGCATTACCCTGGATGATAGCGGTAAGGAAATCTACAACAGTGGACTTATCCAGCCCAATTATCACATTCAGACAGATAAGTTGTCAGAGGCTCTGGCTGCTGGTTCTTACGACTGCACCGCAACCTTTACGGCTTATGATACCTCTGATGCCGAGAATCCTGTCGAGGTTGGCACTGCTGCTGCCAAGATTACGATTTCTGTGCTGTCTTAACGATTCGCCCCGGTGCAGACTTCGGTTTGTCCCGGGGCTTTTTTGGAACTTGTGATGCTGCAAAGGAGGCATTTTCGTGAAACAGTTTGCGAAAGTTCTCGCGTCTTTTTCGCTGGCCGCAACGATGTGTTTGGGCGTTGGCTTTGCAGCCGATTCTCCGCATCCTGGTGAGCATGGCACGGTTGACAAGGCTATGGTCTCTGAAGAAACCGATAAGGCTTACGATGAGAAGCCGAATATGGGTACAAAATTCAATTTGTATCTTGCGCCTGACATCCCCGAAACGGTTCCTCCTATTAAAAAGGATGTTCCTAAGATGGGCGATACCGGCATTCCTCAAGAATCCTTGCTCCAGGCCCTGCTGGTAGCGGGTGGCTGCTATCTTGTGAGCGATGGCGTGGCTGTTGCTTGCAAGGGTGGACGCCGTAAACCTAAGAAGACTGCGGAACTGAAAAACGCATAAGAAGAGCCCCGGTGCTGAAATGCATCGGGGCTTTTCTTTATATTAGGGGGCTTATTACCAGTTTACCGGGAATTCATAAATATCGTATTCATTCGAGTAACGGTCAACTTCGTTCTTCTTAAATGCTTCCAGACTGTCATATGCTGTCATCGTGATGCTATATGCATGGCCGTCTACATCGACCTCACCGTTTTCATCGATGATAACATTCTTAATCCAGAAGCCGAGAACTGCGGTGCCGGTTTCATCTGACCCATCCTTTTCGTAATCGACTTCATACGGAATAAACAAATCGTTGTATTCTTTGGAGAAGTTCTCTTCGCCATCTTTCCAGGAAATCAGGTATCCAGTATTAAGCCAGCGAGGTTCACCGATATTGGTTCTTGCGAAAGCAACCTCGTTCTGGTCAGCATCAAACACAGACGTTCTATCAACATTGTAGCTGGAACTGTCTTCGAGTCTTGCGGCTGCAATGGGCTTGATAACATCAAGAACCTCAGTTGTCACCTCATCGGCAGAACGGATGTATTTGGCAGCCCCTTTAACGGGAATTTCAATCGTGTCGCGGGAAAGCGCATATTCTTCGGAGAAATTCGTGAGAGCTTTTACCTGAACATGGAGTGTGACGGTATCATCTTCACTATAATCTTTGCTCTTATCAGTGTCATCCATGTAGTAATTCAGCATCGAATATGGACTATCAGAAGAAGCACCATTTGTTAAGGAGAACGTCAAATCAGGAAGGGTGCCAGTGATTTTGAATGTGACTTTCCCGGTTTCGGTATCTCCGCTAAATACTGTTGCAAACATCGACTCATCGAACGGGTCAACCATCTCGGGCTCTTTCAAACCCGATACTGTGATTTCCTTGCTTGCTGCTTTGGCGGTTACTTTGTTCTCTTTTTGGAAGTAATCGGAAACCTCAACGCTCAGGGTAACGGTATCGCCGTTTGACAGGTTCTCGGATGGCGTGACCTCGTAGTTCACTTCGCCCATCATGGCCGTTTCCGTGCGAGCTTCATCCATGTCAGTTTGACTCTTGCCTTTGCCGAAAACATCCGTTCCGATTTTATTGTAATCGACATTGACGGTTGCAGTTGCCTGACCATTCAACCCATCGAATGTGACATCCGCATATTGCAGGAAATCAACAGTCTTAGAACAGCCGGTGAGTGACAGTACAAGTCCTGCGGTTGCTGCTGCAACCAAAAGTAAACGCCTTAACCCTTTCATCTCAAACACTCCTTTTTGTTGGACTTCTGTTGGCGTTGTGTTGTTTTCATTATATCATGACACATATTTGAGGTCAACATATTCGCGATAGGTACAACGAATGTAAGAAATATTAGGAATTTAGAAAATATATTGTAATTTAGAATTGGTATGATGGTCTGTGGTTAGTTGCCGGATTGTGCGATTCTCATACAATAAAAATAGACAATATCGTAATTTGCGCCGTTGTGGGGTGTACAAATGCATACAGATAACAAAACAAAACTGACTTGGGTCGGGGTTCTCCGACTGGTTGTTGGGGGTATCTTCCGGCTTATCAGCATCGTTGCACTTCTAGCTGTGCTTGGAATCAGCTATCTGTTGTTTCAAAATGCAAAGCAAACCAAGGAAACGCAGGACCTCAATGTTCAGCTGGTTGAGATGCGTCAGGAAGTAGAAACCGAAGAAGATAACACGGATTGGTCCAAGGGAATGCTGGATATCAATTCCGACTATAAAGGCTGGCTTACAATTTACGGGACCCAAATCTCCGAACCTGTCGTGCAGGGTGAAACAAACGAAACCTATCTACGCACCAACATCAATGGCGAACATGCCGAGGCAGGAACCCTATTCCTCGATGAAACTACTGACCTGTCGCAGGATGGCAACCTTATCATCTATGGTCACAAAATGAACGATGGGACCATGTTCGGAACTCTGGATAAGTTCGATGACGAAGAGTTCTTTGATAATAATGGAACAGTTTGCTGGGAAAGTGAGAAGGGCAAAGAGTACTATCAGATTTTTGCGCTCTTGGTTTTACCCGGATACAGTACAGCCCCTGATTTTATCGACCTTCAAGCCTGGAACAACGTTCTGGATGAAGAACAAACCGCCGACATGCTCAACACGATTGCAGACCGTGCGTCTATCTTTAGAGGGGAATCCTTTAACCTCGAAAAGGACAAGTACCTCTTCTTGGTGACTTGTGATTACAGCATCAACAACGGCCGCCTTGTTCTGGTGGGTAGACGGTTAAGTAAGAAGAGTGAGACAGAAAAAACCACAGAGGAAAGTACAGACAGTAGCGAAGAAGCTGTATCGGAAGAGGAGAATAGTGAAAATGTTGAATAATTTGGCCGCCGCATTCTCGTGACTTTAGTCGTGGGAGGATTCACAACAAGGCCGTCAAGAAAACTCTGTCGATTCCAAGCTGCCCGAATGATATGGCTGAGCGAGCAGACATCAACTTCTCCGGGGTGTTGCAAGAAGCACTTAAAGCAAACCTAAATATTGGCTGATTGCGTTCTCACTGCCCTGCCAGTTGCCTGGTGGGGCATTTTTTTACTTGCTAAAATTTATGTGATTTTCTGTATCGATTTGTTTACACTAAATTAGGAACAAAAAATCATGAATTTTGATAAATTCGATTGAATTTCTTTAATTTGCAGGGTATACTATTAGAAGGAAGGGAGTGGTATTGTGCTAATTGAGTTTACTGTGAAAAATTATCGGTCTTTTCGAGACGAAGCGACTCTTTCGATGGAAGCTACGGGAGCAAGTACGTTGAAAAGTGTGCTTATCCCATATGGCGGGATGCGAATTCTGCCGGGTGCTGCCATATACGGAAAGAACGGTGGCGGTAAGAGCAATGTTATCCGAGCTTTTTGGCTTGCGGTTCAATTCATCAGAAACGCACAAAAGACACAGCATGAGAAAGCAGCTATCCCCGTTGTTCCGTTTGCATTGAATGACTACTCGGCATCTGAGCCGACAGAGTTTTCGTTTGTATATACCTTGGATGGAATCAAGTATTGGTATGCCTTTTCTGCCACAAAAGAAAAGGTATATGCTGAGTCGTTGTATCATGCACCGAAAGGGCAGAAGGCACTGGTTTTTGCTAGAGAAGGACAGGAATTCACCTTTACCGAAGAGAAGGCTCGTAGAAAGCTGATTAGTCAGGTTGTTGCCGAAAATCAACTGTTCTTTTCTGTAGCATGTACCATGAATGACGTTGTCTGCTCCAAAGCTATGACTTGGTTCCGGGAGAAAATCTATTTTTCAAGAGATTATTCGGATATTCCCCGGCAGCTGCTCGAATATTCGAACGACTCTAATATGCTGAAAGCGATTTCCGATTATGCGAAGGCTGCAGATGTTGGTATCGAAGATATGAAATTCGAAATCAACAGCAAGGAAATCAATGAAGAAGCTGATTTGCCTGCAAACATTCCCGAAGAAGTTAAGGCTGCACTTGTGCAGTTCATGCACGTGCTTTCTGAAACCTCTAATAATTCGGAAACGCACCTCAAGATGGGGCAGGTTAACGCAACATCCATGCATCAAGGCCAAAACAAGGACGGAACAAGCCATATGTTTTCGATGGAGCTGGCAGACGAGTCTGATGGCACAAGAAAACTGATGGCCATTGCTCCCGCGATTGAGTCTGTATTGTCAAAGGGTGGCCTTTTGCTGGTAGATGAAATCGAAAAAGAACTGCATCCTGCTCTGGTAGAGTTTATTGTTGCCAAATTCCAGAGCAAAAAGACAAACCCTAATGGGGCACAAATTGTCTTTACGACACATAACACCGACCTCTTGAGCATGGAGTTACTTCGTAAGGACCAGTTGTATTTTGTGGACAAGGACAAAAAAGATGGTGCTTCAGAACTCTACAGTATCAGCGATTTTTCTACTCGTACGACCGAAAATGTCCGCAAGGGCTATCTCCTCGGAAAATATGGCGCGACTCCCAATGTCGAAATTGAGGAGGTTGAATGATGGCTCGCAAGCTAAAGAAGTCCAAAGTCAGCATCTGCGTTTTCTGCGAAGGAGAAAGTGAACAGGCATACACTGATTTTCTTAAAAGTAAATTCCAGGATGTAGCAGTATTCAAGCGTCCGTCATCAACTGGCTTGTTCGATGAAGCAGATAATCGTTTTAAGAAAGACCCGAAGTACCGTGACTATGCGGATGTAATCGATGAGATATGGTTTTTCTTTGATGTAGAAGAAAAGGACATAGATAACTGGGGCAAACGACTGGAAATCATCAAGCGTTTGCGACGTCTTCGGAAAAAGCCACAGATTAGAGTTCGTCTGTTAATGACAACTGGATGCATTGAATATTGGTTGATGCTTCATTACAGGTTGTTTGCCCCTCCGGTATTGACCGTTCCAGAAAAAGAACAAATGCTGCGACAAGTCATAAAAGAAGAACCTACTTACAAGAAGGGGAACTATATCGCTACGGCACGCATTGCCCAACATTATCCCACGGCAGTGAAGAATGCGGGAATCGTACTGCAGAATCTCTTAAAAGAAGGGATGCCCGGTCTGGAGGATACAGACGAGCGCAATCTCTGGCTGTGTAAGAATTGCAGAACGTTTTCTACTGTACAAGAAGCTATTACGTTTCTTGAGAGTTTGAAAAGCGAGTAACACAACCTAATAAAGTTATATCTTAATCATCGCAACAGCGTATAGGCTATACCAGCCTGTGCGCTTTCTTTTTGCCATATTTCGTCATAATCAATAAAAGCATTTATTGCTTTTTGTTAATCATGTAATTGACTTTGCAAAACACTGTCTGTAAAATAAAGGTATTCGATAGACCGCATTAACAATCTGTGAACTTTTTGGGGTTCGTATTGTGTGATTACCACATAGATGGTATTATGCAATTGTACAGAAGGATAGGCGGCAAAAGAGTCCACAGCATCGTCGATGACGAAATCCAAAGCTGCGTAGGGCTGACGTCGAACCTATTAGTTTAATGTGGCCCCGGCACTAGACGCCGGGATGTAAAGGAGAAATTGAATATGAAACGTAAGACTATCATTTTAGCAGTGGTAGCAGCCGCTGCGATGGCGCTCAGCCTGGTAGGGTGTGGCGTGAAAATCACGAACATCGCGGTTCCGGAGTCTGCGATGGTGGAGAAGGGTGAAAGTATTACCCTGCCCGTTGTGTACGGCACCGACGATGCTCCGGCCGTGACCCCCGAGACTGCTGCAACCGGTGAAAGCGCTGAAACTGACGAAAAGCTCGCTAAAGCAGCAAGTAAACTGACGGTCGAATGGACTTCTTCCGATGAGAGTGTTGCAACGGTTGATGAGACCGGTACTGTTACTGCAGTGGCGGCCGGTGAGGCGAACGTTACGGCTTCCGTAAAGGACGCCGACATCGCCGCGAGCACTCACATCAAAGTTGTCGTCACTCCCACCGGTGTCGCGGCACCTGAGTCTATTGACCTCGTCACTAATGGCGAGAACACCAAGGACTTAGACGCTAAACTGGTTCCCGCAGACGCAACTGATGTCAAGCTCGCATACGAGTCCAGTGACGAATCTGTTGCTACCGTCGATGAAACCGGTAAGGTGACTGCGGTGGCCAACGGCGAATGCACCATCACAACCTATGTCACTGCGAAAACCGAAGACGCTGAAGCCTCGGAACTGAGTGCTGTAGCAGTTGAAGCAGCAGATTCTGAAGAAACTGACGACAGCGTGGCCACGATGCCCGAAGACCTGGCAGCAATGGATTCCGCGTTCGGCGTTGTTCCCGAGAACCTGAAAGCTGAAACCAAGGTTACCGTTACAACGAATGTTGAGGGTATTACCCTCGATAAAACGGAGGGTGTCCTCACGGTAGGTAACACTGTCACTGTCACCGCAACTGTCACTCCCGATACGGCAACCAATGCCTCTGTGACTTGGTCCTCCAGCGATGAGGCAATTGCAACTGTTGACTCCGAAGGCAAGATTACGGCCGTTGCTCCAGGCACTGCCACAATCACTGCAACAAGTGATAGCAATCCCGATGCAAATGCAACGTATGCAGTAACTGTGCAGGCTAAAAAGGTAGTCGCTCCCGCAAGCACCAAGACCTCCAGCAAGAGTAACTCTGGAAACACTGGTAGTAGTTCGAACAGCGGAGCAGCGGCTGCCGCTCCGAGTAATCCTGCTCCCGTACCGGCACCTGCCCAGCCGAGCGAACCTGCACCTGCACCTGACCCTCAGCCTGACCCAGCTCCTGCAGAGCCTCAGCCTGACAATCGAGATTACACGGATGGCAGTGGCGCAAATGGCGGCAAGGTAATCGAAGGTCGTGCTGACAATAGTTGCCCTCCGGAAGAACATGCAGTTGGTTGGTGCTAATAGTACCAAAATTCTGTAATTGGTAATATAGAAACTCGTAGTATAGAAGCAACAAGTCTTCTTGCTACGAGTTTTCTTTTTTAAAGAATAACATCTGTGTATTATAACACCTTTGCCAAAATGTGCGATACCACTACAATAAAAGATAAAGAAGGTGAGCTAATGAAACCCATAAAACTTAAAGAACTCATTGCAACGGCTAAAGACCCTGCTACGCAGCAAATTGCCATTGCGGAGAACTATACGTTATATGTTGTCCCACTGTTTGAAGGCTTAGTGAAAGATGTAGATAAAGCGCTTGCAGAACGCATCTTGTCGGATTGGCGTGTGGAAACAGATAGTACACGCTTCATCGCGTTAGTGATTTAGTCTCTCAAAACCTGCAAGTATGTAGAAGTCTTGAGATAGCACGTATAGGGTAATCCCAAGTCCCTGCCTTGCGATGATGTAAATACACCAAGAAATGCAATATGGACAGGTCGTTGTGTTGCTTGTAGTAATGTTTGCGTTTCGGTTGTAAAATGGCTCCAAACAGTCAAAGACATTGTAAGCCCCATAATAGTTTTCTTTGTTACTGCATCCTTTACGATTAGCACCTTGATGTCAACCCCGTTGTAAGGATTCTTGGCGTTAACAACCTCGCAAAGCACTTTGCCATAATAAATGCTAATTTCTTGGGGGCTATCATTTGTTGCTAACCGCACTGGCAGGTCTTCGATACGGCACTGAGGGAGACGCCTGCAGACCTCTTGCTGCTGATGCATAGCAGGGACATTATTTCCGTTTGCATTGCGGTTTGCCGCCCTTGCATTGGCCACCTGCTGGTTGACATTAAATGTGGCACGTAAGAGCGAGTCAAGCTGAGAAAGAGCTTGCTCCTCAATATCACCGTTAATTTCAGTAACGCTCTTTACAACTCTCTCGTCCAACGCATACCAACAGCCGTCAACGTGCTCTTCGTGTGGGTGCCCACGGTAAAAAAGTGTGCCGTTCGCGTGAACTACTGTCAGTGGGACAGCTTGGCAGCCAGGGCAGAACAAATGCCCTTTGTAGACCTTTTCATAAACGGCAGGGTCGTGATTGTACTCACTACGCATCTGCATAATGGAAACCATTCCGCCTGTAGTTGTGCAAAATGCCTCAGTGTACTTTGCCATAGATTAACAACTCCTTTGTAATTTAAGGTGACTATTATGATAACTTTGCACGATTTGCTGGATAATTTTTGTTGCACAGACCCATATACCGACTATGCAATCGTCAACATTAAAACAGGCGAAGTGCTTGTTGACCGTGTTCACGATAGGACATACGCGGTGGATGATGTTGACGACTACAATAAATTCCTACCTTATGCACGAAAGCAAGTTCGGGCGTGGGAGGCGAAAGATGGAAAAATGATATTTTATATTCTTCCGCCCCAAAAAGCCCGTTTCAAAAGAAAAGCTAATGCCTAAGCCTTTCAAAAACTTCTTGCAAATAATATACCATATATTTGACTGCTAATTTTCACAAGCTTTCCTCACCATGTTGTCGTAATTGCACAAACCCAAATATGTGATAAAGAAGCCGCTCCATAATGGTTCGGCTTCTTTTTTGTTATTTGTGTCGTTGAAAAGTTACTTTTCACCTTCCGCGAAATTTGTTTTTCTGGCTTATTGCCAAGGCTTGCGAATCGCATATGATAGAAAATGTACGGAAGCAAAAAGCAATGCGTGCAGGGGCGTTGAAGCGTGGCGCTCAGCCAAAGTGCCTACAAAAACGCCGCTGTACAGAAAGGAAATCGCATTATGCAGAAAATTATGCAAAAAGTGACCTCCGTAGCATTGGCCGCCAGCATGCTGTTTTCGATGATGTCCACGACCGCACTTGCGTTCGCAGACGAAACCGGAGACAGCACCTCTGTTTCGACCGATGTTACGGATGCCCCGGCTGCGGAAGAGGCAGATGCGGTGGATTCCGGTAGTTCAAATGATGCCGACTCCTCTGATGCCACTTCCGCGCCGACTATCACGGATGTTGCGGACCTGACGCATGAATCGTATGAGGATGCCAACTCTAACGATGAAACTACTCAGGATGCAACGTCTGATGTGGTGGATGGGGAAGAGACTTCTGAATCGGATGCCAGCGACACAGAAGTCTCTACTCCTGAAACTGCAGAACCCACTTTCGTCGGTTTGCAGACAGTAACGCCGGAATACGGCGATAAACTGACTGCGGATGTTGGCGATTCTGTCACTCTGGATGCTCTACTGAATCGTGACGATGTAGCAGTCACCTATCAGTGGCAGCGCAAGCAGAACTTCGCTGTTGATACGGCGTTGGCTCTCTACAACTACGAAGAGGACGAGCCTACCTGGTACGATTTTGTCTGGGAAGACTCAACTGAAGCAGAAACTCTTGAAAGCACACCTGATTTCACTTGGCAGGGCTGCGAGATGTATTTCGCGATTGTTGATGCCCTGGACGACATTGGCGCAGATAGCAGCGATGTGCAGGTTGCGTGGCATACTCCGAACTTTGTGCTGGACGGTTATAGCATTTCCGCTGGTACTGCTGAGGATGGAACCACTGAAATCTATGCATCCAACGAGGAAAACACCTACACCGCCCGCGTCAATGACGAAGGCAAGTGGGAATTTTCCGATGAAAGCACTGCAAATCTGAAAAATGATTGGCAGGATATCGAAGATGCTACAGAATCCACCTATACTTTTGAAGTAACGGAAGATGACCTGTTCGCTACCTATCGCTGCCGCATCACGGTAACGGATGAAGCATACCGCGAAGAAAACTTCAAGGCTCTCGAAGATTTGGGCAATGAACTGACTGACGAGGACAAGGCCGGAGATATCATTCTCCAGACGGTTCAGTTCAGCGTCAGCCTGCCGGAAGACGAGAACAGCAGTGACGTTGCTACTCAGAACATGCCTGATACGGTTGTTATGCTGGCAGACACGTTCTCTTCTCACTCCGCTGACAGCATTGCCATTTCCTCTGATAACCAGTGGATTACGGGTCTTAACGGCAACTACGAGTACATCACTAAGAACATGTACGACCAGGTGACTGAATGGTTCAAGGCTGGTAAGATTGATAAAGCTACGGCTGACCGTTACTGGACTCGGATTGGTGGTTCGTGGGCAAGCAACTACACTGCTAACGAGTTGGACGACAATAGCTATCCGACTGGCGCAACCCGCACCTATAGTGGCTTCCCTCTGACGGATGGCAACATGCTTGAAGTCAACTCCGAGTGGTACGGTCAGACCGTTTATTTCCGTCCACACAACGACAGTAACGATTGGAATCTGACTGGCACTGCAGTTAATGTTCCTGCTTACACGGCTGTGCTTCGCAACAATGGCAGCTATGGCACTGGTGCTTCTGGTACGAAATACAAAGATGCCGTTGTGTTCCTGAACCCCTGGGTATCTGATGCCGGGCGTATGTATGCCAAGTTTCTGTCCCATCCTGATGTTTCTGATAACGGATGGCTGAAAAATACAAGTGGACAAAAGACAAACCAGCACATCACCGTTCTGTCAATTCAGGCAGAAACATTTAACGCAGACCCCAACCGCTTTATGATGGATGCCGAAGGCAACTATCGTATCGACTCTATTGGCTGGGGTGTCTGCGTTAACCAGGAGCCTGACCTTTCCGGTAAAGCCTATTATGCTATCAAGGCATTCCTGAGCCAGGGCTACGGTATGTGTATCGGCCACGATACAATGTATGCCTATGCTGGTTCCTGGTATGATGCCCATGAAGCTGGTTATACTGACCCTGGCTCTCGTGATTACTACGAAGGCGGTCGGTATGGTCCTGACAAGAACGATACCTCTACCCGTTATTATGTTCTGAACAGTGTTCCCAACATTGATAACGGCCACTGGAACATGAATGCTCTGATGGGCGCTAACGGTGGCAACATCGATTCTGGCACAGTTCTTCCGACCGATGCTATCTCGATGATTCTTTCCACCGGTGGCTCTCACAGTTCCTATGGTAAAGCTGGTATCATGTACGGTTCTGACCAGCTGAGCATTAAGCTGAAGCCTTACTCCAGTTCTCAGGCCCAAAGCACTGTCAAATATCGTGTTCCTACCAACTTCCCGTATGACCTCAGTGGCACGCTTTCCGCTTCTAAGACACACTCTAACTCTCAGGTTGCTTTCGGCCCCATTTGGGTTGATTACGCAGGCGGTAACGTGACTGGTGCTGAGTTCGGCTATAATCCGGACCCGACTACCAAGACCATTACCGACGAAGAGACTGGTCAATCCTGGTTCGGTACAAGCAACTTCTACCTGTCTGGTACTGGCAACTTTCTCATGAACCAGATTGGTCACTTGCCGAAAAACTCCGCTACAGTGTCCGAGGCTCGTCTGTTTTCCAACACTGTCATGTACATCTCTCAGCGTAAACAGTGCGAGATTTGTGCAGCACAGCAGAATGGCCAGGAAGATGTTCATTTTTTGATTCGTGTTTCCTCCGTCAACGCACAGCAGGTTCTGTCTGCTCTGCAGGCTGGCGGCACTTTCTGGTATCCGCTGAATGGCTGCTATCAGCTGACGGATGACCTGACACTGCCGGAAGGCTGGAAGCCAATCAAAAACTTCTCCGGTCACTGGAACGCAGACGTTTATAAGGTCAAGCTCGCAAGCAACAATCAGCCTGTGTTTGATAACACAAGCGTGACTGCAAACGGTATGTATACCAGCGGCAAGAACAACGGCTGGAACCTTGGTTCTGATATGACCAAAGGTACGCTGCCGATTCTGAAGCTGGACAATCAGCCGGATGTTCGCATCACTGGTGTTGCCCGTGTTGTTGGTGACCTGAATGCATTGTTCCCGACCTCTTATGGCGTGACCGATTATACCGGTTACAAAGTTGTTGTTCATGGTTCTGATGGCGTTGACTATAACTGTGTTGTGAACAGCGATAGCAAGTACGTCATCTCGAACCTGCCGACCACCGGTATGATGCGTGCCGATGTCATCGATAAGAGCGGCAACAAGGTCACTCAGTTTGGTATGATTACGGTCGATGTTCCGAATCATTTCTGGAACGACACTGAGACCCATCCTCTGCAGCTGATGACCCCAACCGCTGACCCGATTGATGACTATAAGGACTGGGAAGGTCCGGTCAACAAGACGGTTGACAGTAAGCTGTATTACAATGAACAGCTGAAAGCCTCCGATGTTACCTGGTATTACCGCATTATCTCCGTTGACAACCAGGTTGGCGATTGGGTGAAAATCGGTAATCCTGGCACTTCCTTCGATACCTCTGACGGCACTGTGAGCGGCAAGATTAACAGCCTGACGTTCACTGAAGCAACAGACAGTGACTTGCCTTATACGACAAGCTCTGTAAGATACTCCAAGTTGGATTACACCACAAATCGCATTCAGTTCAAGTGCGAATACACTCTGAGCGGCACGGTATACTCCAGCATGGATAAGGCCGAGGATGGTCGTAACGGTTATGTTGACGTTGAAATCCGCCCGATGTACATCGAGCAGGCTTTTGACCGCCGCATCTCCGTTGGTGGCAGCACTTCCTTCTCCTTCGATGCGTTCTACTGGAAGGGTGTTGAGGATGGCCTGACCTACGAGGTCCAGTACCGTGATGCAAGCGGTAACTGGGTTGCGGTTGGCAGCGATGCCAGCCTGTTCCCGTCCTCAAAGTACAAAATCAGTTATGTAACGAAAACTGATGACAACGATGCTTTGGGCGGCGGTGTCTGGTATCCGTCCGATTTCTGGGTTCCTGATTCCTTCACTGGCAGTGATGCGAAGATGAATGCAGGTAAATCTACATTCAATAAGCACACCACCGTCACGCTGGAACTCTCGAATGCAGCGATGGATTGGGATGGCACGGATTTCCGCTGTGTCTTCACCTATAAGTCTACCGGGCATACCATGAGCACCGATACTACCACGGCAAACGATATTGCACAGGCTCGTACCGGTCACCTTATCATCTATGCACCGCCCATTGAGATGACGCCATTGAAGGCTCAGTCTCTGCTGCTGAATAACTACGATTCCAGCAACGGCAACCTTGCGTGGACGACTCCGACCTCTAATCCGAATAATGGCCGTAGTCCTAAGGAAATTCCTCTGGATGCTATCAATCCTGATAAACTGGGCCAGGGTGGTAAAGCCTATGGCGCAGCAGGTGATAACAAGGCCATTTATACCACAAAGATTACCTATTACGGTAATAAAGACAGTGCTCCCACCATTAAGTGGTTGTACAGTGATGTGGCAGGCGGCGGCAGCCTCTCTCAGTTCAAGGATGTCGGTGATGCCGTCACATTGAAGTACAGCGATGTTGGCAAGAAGATTGGCAACATCAGCAAGCTGAACAGCCGAGTGGCTGAACTTGAAAAGAGTTTCATGTCCAGCGGCAAAGCATTCAATAAGTTCAGCGGCTACATTAAGCTGGAAGCAATGTATCCGACTGAATCCAAGGACCTGAACAACAGTTCTTATGCGGAATGGAACGCTATCGTATCTCTGTACATTGATAACGCTACCAACCCGATGGATTACGGTAACACGCACTTCTATTTCCGTTGCCAGGCTGAAGCTCAGTACATGCAGAACTGGGATAGCGCCGATATGAAGCCCTATACCACTGCTGCAACTGATGCCTACAACTTTAATCGTGACGTGAACTCCAGCAATCCGGAAGACCATCTGTATAAGGATATCAGCCAGTCCTCTTACGGCGCTGAACTGGTTCTGGATTACAACATTTCCATTAAGGCCAATGTTCCGAACAAAGCTACGAAGAAGCGTAATACTATTACGACTGCAAATGGCAGCGCAAAGGACATTTCGACCCTGCGGAATGAAATTTCCGAAATCAACACAGCTCTGAATAACGGCGGT
>ERZ791734.1985-NODE-1985-length-14477-cov-3.592914_pt1 | contig 14477 bp, 14 predicted proteins | sample MGYA00509953_ERZ791734 | MGnify/ENA primary metagenome ERZ791734 (study PRJEB30046, sample SAMN00792038) | human gut metagenome | study: EMG produced TPA metagenomics assembly of the A metagenome-wide association study of gut microbiota in type 2...
TTTCAGAAGATAGATGAGTTATTAAAAAATGGAAGTTTAAATAACAAAAAGATAGTACTGTTTGGTTTAAATACTTCATCTTATGCAGCAAAGGAATATCTGGAAACCAGACAAATGAAAGTATTTGCATATGTTGATAATGACAGAAGAAAAATCGAGGAGATGAATGATTTTATTGAGGATGTACTTCCACGACATATGAGAGGCAGCAGTTATAAAACTGAATCGGAAAATCTGGTAAAAGCATATTATCCAGAAACACTTCTTGGTAAATTTGATGATGGGTATGCGATTTTAATTGCTTCAAAATATTATGTTCAGATGAAGGAGCAATTACAGAAAATGGGCTATATTGAGAAAAAGCATATTTATCAGATTGTAGACTTTTATGGATTAGATGAGCAGATTGGAGAATATCAGGCGGGTATTGGATATCGGGAAATGACGGCGGATGAAGTACGGCAGGTACAGCTTGATATTTTAAAACAGGTAAAGAAAATCTGCACAGAGCAAGGGCTGCGTTATTATCTTTGCGGCGGAACATTGATCGGAGCAGTAAGACATAAGGGATATATTCCGTGGGATGATGATATAGATGTTATTATGCCTTATCAGGATTATCTTAAGTTTATAAACTATATAGACAAAAACAGTAAGGAATATGCAATTTTATCCCCATATAACAATAGCGATAAATGTTTTACTTTTTTTGCAAGAATGATAAAGAATAATACTATTATGAAATGGTGGGAGTATCCATTTCTGATGACCAGTGGAGTAAGCATAGATATATTTGCGCTGTCAGGACTTCCGGAAAGAGAAGATGAAATCCAGTATTTTTATAATAAAGTAAGACGGTTAAATACTAAATTTATAAGTTCATTTTTAAAGATGAATCCAGATGAAGAGGCAGAAAAGAAAAGAAGAGAAATGATAAGAATGGAAATTCTGTCCATGCTGGAGCAGTATCAATTTGATACGAGTAAAAAAGCATTTTGTATTTCAAAGTATAAAGAAAAAGAGATTCTGCCAACTGCATTGTATAAGGAAAAGCAGAGGATGTTGTTTGAAGGTGAAGAGTATAATGTTGCAGCAGGATATGATATTTATTTAAAATCCCTGTATGGAGATTATATGAAGCTTCCGCCTGAAAATCAAAGAACGGGATGCCACAGCTACAGAGCATATATTATAAGATAAGAAACTACTGCATTAATAGAAAAGGAGAAACTTATGGTAAAGATTAGTATAGTTGTAGTTGTGTATAATGTAGAGGAATATTTAAGGGACTGCCTGGAATCATTAGTTAATCAAACAATGGAAGATATAGAAATTATTGTTGTTAATGATGATTCACCGGATCATTCAGATATTATTATGAGAGAGTATGAGGAGAAGTATCCGACAAAAGTCAGATGCATATATCTGGAGAAAAATCTATGTCTTGGAGGTGCAAGGAATAAAGGTATATTGGTCGCTAAGGGTGAATATATCATGTTTGTCGATAGCGATGATTATGTTGATGTTAGTATGTGCCAAAAATTATATAATGTGGCAATGAAAAAAAATGCGGATATAGTTTGTTGTGATTATATTAGTAAGTTGGGACAAAAGGAAGTATGGATGGATATGTATCCAAATCAATTTATGGGGAAATTAGATAAAAACAAGAGAAAAATGCTTATTTCAGTTGCCTCTGCAAGTTCAGTTGCAAAAATAATTAAAACAGATATTATTTTGAAAAACAATATATTTTTCCCAGAGCATATGAAATATGAAGATATAGCAACAACTCCTTTGCTTTGGATATATGCTGAAAATATATATAAAGTGAAAGAGCCGTTATATATTTATAGAAGACGTGAAAATTCTATTACATTGTCAGAAAACAGTATAGGACATTATGACAGATATTATGCAATGAGACATATTTGCGAAGAATTTATTCAAAGGGGAATATTCGGACAAGATAGTGATGAAATTCGTTCCTTGTATGTGTCTGGAATATTAAATACATTAAACATTTTGATAGAACGAAATACAAGCCTGGATGATACTATAATCGCAGAGATGCGTCAGAAGCTGATTCAGGATTTGAATTATAGAAACGATCCATTTCTGTATTTCAGATGTTATCCAAGAAGCCTTGCGATGGCAGACGATTTGATAAATTCACAGGCATTATGTGAAGAAAAGTTCGAACAGGGGAGTTATAAAAAGGTAAAAAATAAATTTGAAGATTATTATGAGAAATATAAGAATCAGACAAAAAAGATATTTGAATATTGTAATAAAAAATTGATCAAAGTTGCCATATGGGGTGCAGGGGATAAGGGAAATGATTTTTTGAAAATATGTGATGCTGGATGTGAAAATATTAGATATGTATTTGATAGTAATAAATGCAAATGGGGAAGTAAAATGGAGACAGGTCACAGGATAGAAGGATTTATAAAGCATTATATGGATATAGATTTAATACTTGTTATGAATAAAGTATATTTTAATGGAATCAGTGCAGAAATAAAATCTGTAAATAATGAAATAAAGGTATTGAATCTGGATGTGTATTATTTGCTGGATGGATATAAGAATATAGAGGATTATATAGAATAATTATAAAAGTGAGGAATAGAATAATATGAAAAAAGTAATAGGATGTATACTGAGTGGAATTACAGGTGGTTTAATAGGTGCAGTAATTACAGGAAAATTTTTAGGAAAGGCTATGGAAGAAAAAATAAAAAAAATTGATAAATTTAAAAACTATTATAGTATGTTAAATCAATGGCTAATTTTAAAACAGCAGGGAAAATCAATTGATGAATATTTAAAAAATAAAGGTTATAAAACTATAGCAATTTATGGAATGGGAGAGATGGGATGCCGTCTTCTTGATGAATTAGAGAGCAGTAATGTAGAGGTAAAATATGCTGTAGATGAAAATGCAGATGATATTTATAGTGAAATTAATATTATAAGTCCGAATGATAATTTTGAAATAGTTGATGTGATAATTGTTACGGCAACATTTGCATATTCGCAAATCAAAGAAGAATTGCAGAAAAAAGTTGATTGTGAAATTATTTCTTTAGAGGATATTATATATGCAGAATAAACATATGAATTTGGTAAGTGTTGTAGTTGTGGTTTATAATTCTTCAGAAACTGTAGTAGAAACATTAGATACTATATTAAAACAAACATATAGAAATATTGAATTGATAGTGGCAGACGATTGTTCGACAGATGATACAGTGAAAATAGTAAAGAGTTGGATGATAGAGAATCATAAGAGATTTGCCAGATGCGGAATAGTAAAAAATAAGAAAAATTTGGGTGTGACAAAAAACTGTAACATAGGTATAACGAAAGTAAAAGGAAAATATATTCAGATAATTGCGGGAGATGATCTGCTTTATCCGGAAGCAATTAGAAAGAAAGTTGAATATGCGGAAATGGAGCGGTGTCCGTATGTGTTTTCAAAAATGAAAGCTTTTGGAAATAATATAAAATCGGTTAATGATGTAAATAAAATTTTTGAAAAAAATTATAAACTTATGCGCTCTGATTGGAAAACTCAGGATGAGCAGATTGAAATAAGAAATTTTGTTATAAGTCCAATGTTTTACACAAAAAAATTTTTTAATGAAATGTGTGGCTATGATGAAAGATTTCCGATGTTAGAAGATTATCCTTTTGTATTTAAAATTATAAAATCAGGTTATAGAATAAATCTGTTAGAAGAAGAATTAGCAGGATACAGAGTTACAGATAATTCATTAAGTCATGCAGGAAGTAGTGCTTACATAAAAAGTTGCAAGAAATTTTTTTATAAAGTCAGAATATGGGAATTGATAAAGAAAAGAAAGTTTAAAGAAATATATGAGCAGATACAAGAATTTTGTATCTGATAAGAATAGGAGAGATATATGCAGATTATAAAGTATCAGTTTCAGCAGCATGGTGATGAAAGGGGACAATTAGTAGCATTGGAAGAATTTAATGACATTCCTTTTGAAATTAAGAGAGTTTACTATATGTATGATACAAAAGAGGGTGTAAGAAGAGGATATCATGCACATAAGAGTCTCCAACAGATTTTGATATGTATACATGGTTCTTGCAAGATACTGCTTGATAATGGAAAGGAAAAGAAAAAAGTCTATTTGGAAAAGCCGTATGAAGGATTATACGTTCCTAATAATATGTGGAGAGAGATGTATGATTTTTCACCGGATGCAGTGTTGATGTGTCTGGCATCCGAAGTTTATAATGAGGATGATTATATTAGAGATTATCAACAGTTTTTAGATTTTATTAATGGAGATGAAAAAGAATGATAGCATATTCAAATTTTGCCCCAATGCATACGCAGATTAGGAATGAACTGGATGAAGCATATAAAAGAGTTATGGATTCTAACTGGTTTATATTGGGAAAAGAGTTAAAATTATTTGAGCAGGAGTATGCAGATTATTGTGGAAGCAAATATTGTATCGGTGTTGGAAATGGATTGGATGCATTACATTTAATTATAAAAGGATACGGAATTGGCGAGGGAGATGAAGTGATTCTTCCGGCAAATACTTATATAGCAACAGCTTTGGCTGTAAGTTATTCAGGAGCGATTCCTGTATTTGTTGATTGTGATAGAGATACATATAATATAGATGTGAGTCAGATAGAAAATAAAATAACGTCAAAAACAAAAGCAATTATAGCTGTTCATTTATATGGAAAGACCGCAGAAATGGAAACTATTAATAAAATTGCAAAAAAGCATAATTTAAAAGTAATTGAGGATGCAGCACAGGCACATGGTGCATATTATAAAGGTAAACGTGTTGGAAATTTAGGGGATGCAGCCGGATTTAGCTTTTATCCGGGAAAAAATCTGGGAGCATTAGGGGATGCAGGAGCAATCACAACAAATGATAAGCAATTGGCAGAAAAAATTTATGCTTTACGGAATTATGGAAGTGTAGAAAAATATCATCATATTTACCAAGGGTTTAATAGCAGGATGGATGAATTACAGGCGGCATTTTTAAGAATAAAATTAAGATATTTGGATGAATGGACAGAACAGAGAAGAAAGATAGCAGACTATTATTTGGAAAAATTAGCGGATTTAGATGTAAAACTTTCAAATACAGAAAATAAAGAAGAAAATGTATGGCATATTTTTCCAGTCATAACTAAATATCGAGAGTCTGTAAAAAAAGAAATGGAGAGAAATGAGATAGGTGTTTTAACTCATTATCCTATTCCCATACATTTGCAGGAAACATATAGGGAGCTGGGATATGAACAAGGTGATTTTCCAGTTTCAGAGCAGTATGCACAGCAGGAAATATCACTGCCAATTTGGGTAGGAATGACAAAAAAAGATTGTGATGTAGTTGTGGATATATTCCGATATGCGGTAAAGGAGCAGGTGTGAGTTGGTTATGGAATTAAAATGTGTGAGTAAGGATGAATATAGTAATATAGTAAAAGTAAACAAATATGTTTATAATAATGTTTGGTTCCATGAATTAAATAAGGGAAAAGTGGATTATATTGAATATATGCTATTTAAGGCGAAAAAATACAAAATGGGTATTATTGTGGGGGTAAAGAATGGTGAAATGAGAATTCCATATTCATCACCATTTGAAGTGTTTGAGCAATTGACTAATGATATAAGTTTGGAAGATATCAGGGATGCATTACGACTCATTGATGGTTATTGCAAATTTAAAGAAATAAGAAAAATAATGTTTCGATTACCCCCTAATTTTTACGATGAACATTTTTTGGGGAAAATGCAAAATTCATTAATAAACGCAGGATATAAGGTAGAATATTGCGACTTAAATTATCAGTTTTATATACATAGCGATGAATATTTGAAAAATCATATGAAAAGAAATGCAAGAAAAAATTTGAGAACTTCAGAAGCAGGAGAGTATAAGCTGCATTATTGCAATAACCTGGATGATAAGAAAAAAGCTTATGAAATTATTCGGATTAATAGAAGTGAAAAAGGATATCCACTTAGAATGACATGGAATCAGGTTTCTGAGACTATAGAAAAGATTGAACATGATATTTTTATTTTGCAGTCAGGAGAAAATATGGTAGCTGCTGCAATAATATTTTTAGTAACTGAAGATATTTACCAGGTAATTTATTGGGGAGATATCAGTGAATATTCAGCATTAAGACCGATGAATTACTTAGCATATCATTTGTATTTATATTATCTGGAAAAGGGAATTCGGATACTGGATATTGGACCATCTACGGAGGAAGGAATTCCAAATTACGGATTATGTAGTTTTAAAGAAAGTATTGGATGTGAAACCAGTTGCAAAATGACTTACACAAAAAGTATACAGGAGTAGATATGAGAGATATTGATAAATATACGGAGAACTATAGTATAGCAAATTTTGAAGATTATCAGATAAAATATCGAAGAAAATTGATTTTAGATGTAATGTCAAAATACAATCCCAAAACTATTTTAGAGATAGGATGTGGCATGAAACCATTGTTCCAATATATAGATGATATAAAGTATGAAAAATATGTAGTAGTTGATCCAAGTAATAAATTTTTTGATAATGCAGTTCGATTATCCAGCAATGATAATCGAATAGAATGCATTCATGATTTTTTTACAGCGAGGTCTGTACCGCATATAAAATATGATATGATTATATGTGCAAGTTTGTTACATGAAATTGAAAATCCTGGAAATTTGTTAAAAGAAATACGAAAAATATCACAAGAAGAGACGGTAATACATATAAATGTGCCAAATGTCAATTCTGTACATCGGCTGTTAGCAAAATCCATGGGATTAATAACAGATGTACATGAAAAGTCTGAACGTAATATTTTGTATCAGCAGAATACAAACTTTGATTTAGAATCATTGAAGTCATTGATTTGTGAGAATGGATTCATGGTTGTAGAGTCAGGAAGTTATTTTATTAAGCCGTTTACACATACACAAATGTATGAAATGATAAAAGCAGATATTATAAATGAGTCAGTTTTGGATGGCTTATATAAGTTGACTGAAATATTTCCTGAGAATGGTTCTGAAATTTATGTAAATGCAAGGAGAAATTAATGATAAAAATTAGTTTTGTAGTAACAGTTTACAATAAAGAAAAAACATTAGAAAGGTGTCTGAATTCTATAATCAACCAGACATATGATAATTATGAAATAATCATCATTGATGATGGTAGTACGGATAGTTCAAGTGATATTATTAAGAGATATAAAGAGAATGAAAAAATTAAAGTTATTTATAATTCACATAATATAGGATTAGGTTCAAGTAGGTATGTAGGTATGGATAATGCAGATGGGGAATATGTAGTTTATGTTGATGCAGATGATGTTATTACAGATGATTATGCACAGTTGCTTCATGATAAGATAAGACATGAAAGTTATGATATAGTTTATGTGAAGATAAATGTTGAACAAAAAGATGGCTCAGTTAAAACAAAGGGAATTAATTCGAATTATTATGAGGGAAGACTGAATAAAGAAAAATGTGAGAAAATGATATTGCAACCAATTGTAGCAGGTATTTCAGGATTTGCATTTAGAAGGAAGTATTTTGCAAAACAAAGAAAATGGTTTATGGAAGGAATAAATTTTGATGAAGATATTATAGCAATATTTTATCCCTTTTGGGTAAATTCAATAGGGATAATTGACAAGCCAGTGTATTGCTGGAAATATGATCATTTTTCTATGAGTAAGAAAACTAGAAATCGTTATAAGGATAGATTAAGTGCATGTAGTTATTTATATCATTATGTTAAATCGATTGGAAAGTTAGAAGAATATTATTTGATTGTTGAATTTATAATCGCTTATTATTATTATTTGAATACAATTAGAGAAATTTTAAGAGGTAAGGAATATGTAAGTTTACCAGTTAATATTCTGAATAAGTGCAGAAGAACCATGAAAAAATATTTTCCAAATTATAAGAAAAATAAGTATTTATTGGCTGAATTGAATCTTTTAAAAGAGGAAAAGTTTTTGAAGTTAATGGAGGCAAATGATATTTCAGCAGCTTGCTTTGAAAAAGCTTATTATGGGGAATATAGGGAATTTTATGTAAGTAAAGAAGGGAAAATAAAACAATTATTAGATGAGTTAGAGCAAAAAAGGATGAAGGTGGCAATATGGGGAGCTGGTTTGAAAGGAAAGACATTTTTATATTACATGGATAAAGAAGGAAAATATATTCAATATGTAATTGATGGAGATAAGGCACTGAGGGGGAGAGAGATAGATGAATATCATAAAATATATACATATGAAGATGTAATAGATTTGGTTGATGTAATTTTAATTATGAATACAAGACATTATAATAGTATTCAAGAAAAAGTAAATACAGAGATAAAAATCATAGACATGGATCAATATATTGATTCGGAAAATGAAGTGAAAAATATTATATAAAAGCTATTGGGAAGGAATAGGACATGATTATAATAGTACAGGATGCGTTAAAGGACAAAAATATAGAATCAGGATATTGGAGTAGACAGGACAAATATTCAGACTATATATTACGAAGAACATTGGAAACATACCCAAGAGATGTGTCTGGAATTACTGCGGTTGAAATTGAAACATTGAATAGATGTAATAATGATTGCAGTTTTTGCCCGGTAAACAGACATGATGATACAAGAGAATTTCATAAAATGAGTGAAGATATGTTTTACAACATAATAGAACAATTGGAAGAGATCAGTTATTCTGGTGAAATAAGTATTTTTTCAAATAATGAACCATTATTGGATAACAGAATATATGATTTTATAGATTATGCAAAAGAAAAATTACCAAATGCACATCATTCTATTTATACAAATGGCATATTGTTGACGGAAGAAAGGTTTGACAGGTTAATAAAGTCGCTGGATACATTATATATTGATAATTATGATGACAATTTGTGTCTGAGACCTAATATTGAGGAAATTATCACAAAAGATAAATATAAGAATATCAGGTGTGAAGTATATGTATTTATGAGAAAGAAGCATCAGATATTAGATAGTAGAGGTGGAGAAGCACCGAACAGAAAGAATATAGATATGCCGGAATACACATCAACCTGTATAGCACCATTTATGCAGCTTATCATAAGACCTGATGGAAAAATCAGTAGATGCTGCCAGGATGCATTGGGAAAAACAACATTAGGAGATTTAGGAAAAGAGACACTTAAACAGATTTGGTGTGGAGAAATATATAATAAATTTAGGGATGACCTGCAGAATGGAAAGCGAAATAAAATAAATCAATGTAAACATTGTGATGTCTTTGGAAATATGGCATATGTTAACAACTATTGGAAGAGTAAAGTTATTGGTGTGACTGTAGACATTTTGTGGGAAGCTATAAGAAACGGTAAAAAAATATATATTTATAAGGAAGACTACAAAAATCAAAATTTGAAGCAAATTCTTGATGTGCATAGTATAAAGATTGAAAGAGTTATAGAGACGGAAGAAATAGAAGGGATTTTCGGAAGAGATGATAGCTTTATATGTTTTTTGGAAAATGAAAATGAGATTTTAAAGATGTTGGATATAAATTTGGACTTGCTGGGTAAGAAATATATTGTTTTAGATGTATTGGCAGATTTTTTTGATATAAATCAATATGAACTGAGAGAAGAGAAAAGAAAAATATTAAAAGAAATATCAGAATTAAGCTCAGAAAGAAAAAAATTATACATATTTGGAACTGGAAGTATTGCAGAAAGAGTAATAAAATTATTTGACTACAAAGAAGAGGATATAGAAGCTTTTATAGATAATAATAAAAATAAGCAGGGGAAAAGATTTAAAGGGAAAGAAATTATTGATTTAACAAATGTAGACAGAGAAGAAACGGAGAATATTTATATTAATATTGCTAGCAGTTATTATGAAGAAATACAAAAACAGATTCTGGAGAATAAGGCATGTGAAAAAAATCATATTATAAACGGATATCGGATATTAAAGATTTAAGAACGTATGTTAGGAGTAAAATATTAAATAGAAATGAAAATAGTTAGGAAATAAAACATGGTTTGACATGATAAACAATTAGTTTTCGTTGGCTATATCATGGTTATATTGGGAGGTAATTTTATGGCAGTTCGTTTTTCTGAAACATATAAAAGCTTGCAGGAACAATATCTGGAACTGTATTATGATGGTGTAAATTAGGATGAATGCAGAAGTAGCTTTTTTGTCTGTAAACAAATTCTTTCCAGGGATACAGACAAAGAAGGAATGTGAGGAGCAAATATACAAGGAACCTATATTCGAGGAAATGCTGCAAATGGTTCGTTATGGATTCAGAAAGTGGTATGATTTTGACTGTTCAGAAGTGTTGCTTAATCATAATTATCAAAGAAGCTTTAACAGCTATGCTTATATAGATAAAGAAAATCCGGTATTTATACATATCGACCAACTTTTAGAGTCTGTATTATTTGCTTTTAATGCAGCACATGAAATTGCTCATGTTTATCAAATGTCTAAAGAGGCACAGTACTGGAATGAACATAAAAAGCAGGCAGAGTATTCAGCGGATGAAATTGCATATGACATTTTGTTAAGGCTTATCATAGATAAATATGGAAATAATCTCATTTTTGAGGAATATGTTTATCTTGCACCTATGATGCATATGGATTTTTTTGATATATACTATAATGTAGATAATATTTTATATGGAAAGATTTATAACAGCCAGACACGTCCAACACCAAAGCAGCGGAAAGAGGCATTATTTTCTGTTGTGGATCGTGAAGTATACCAGTTGAATATTGAGGATGGGAATGCAGTATATGACAGCTTTTGTATGGTGTATGATGATTTCCTGGATAAATTGGAAACATATAGAAAATAAAGAAAAACTTATCAGGAAGGAGAGTTTGGTGTGGATATCAGAGAAGCAGTAGAGTTACAGGAATATATTAAAAATATGGCATATGAGCAAGCTGAGACAGCAGGACTTGATAAAGTTGCTGCAGTTGGTGAAAATGGGAGAATCAAACTGATAGAAAGAGTGTGGATTAACAAGAGAACAGGCGGATTAGAGTAGTGGCTAAAAAAAATAAATTTTTTTAAAAATATCTATAAAGTATATTGGATTTGCACCGATATAAAATATAACAGTAGTAAAATAGAATAAACCGAGGTGTTATCATGGACGAGAACAAGGTAAAGAATAAGAGTAAGAAGGGAAAAACATTTACTATTGCATTGGTAATGGTGCTGTTGGTAACTGTTGGAGCATTAGGTGCTGTGTGCGTACATTTGTATCAGAAAGGCAATGAAAAGGAAGAAACAACAACTGTTGATAGAAATGTGTCAGGTTCAGCAATTGTAGTGTCTGACGATAACAGAGATTTGCAAAATCAAATCAATGAAAAAGCGAAAGATGGAAGAATAGTAATAAAGATGACACAAAATTGGATATTTGAGGATGATTGTACCAAGAGTAATGCTTATATAGCAAATTCAGAAAGAAATACAACAGACTTGAGATTTGAAATATCATTAGCAGATACTGGAGAGGTAATTATGACATCGCCAGATGTTCCGGTGGGTTCTTGTATAGAAAATTTTGGATTGAATAAAGCTTTAGCGGCAGGAGAATATGATGTAGTTGTTGCCCATCAGCAAATAAAAGATGGACAGATATATGCTACAGTTAGAACTTCGGCAAAAATTACAGTAAAATAAATTGATTTCATACTACGAAAGTAGTTGAAAATATAAACTCTTATTTAATAAACAATATTTATTCAAGGAGGAATATAGAATATGATTAAGAGAAGATTAATGGCAACAGCAATGACTGCTGCACTTATTACAAGTATGTTTGCTACAACAGCAATGGCAGAAGATGCAACAAAGGAATGGAATTCAAATGGCGGTAGTGCTACAATAGAAGGAACTTCAAGTACTGTAGAGCCTACAATAGAAGTAGAGTTACCATCAGATTTATCTTTTGGAATTAACCCGTTAAAGTTAAATGTTGCGGAAGAAGGACAGACAGCTAATAACAAGCAGATTGTCGGTACTGATTATTTTATTAAAAATTTTAGTAATGTAGATGTATTGGTTAAGGCTAGTACTACAGTGACAGGTGCTGATACAGTAGATCTATTAGCTGCAGGTGCGTATGATGCTACTTCATTGGAATTAACTTCAGCTACAGGTAAAAAGAATGTACTTCTGATTCAGGCTTTAGCAACAGGCATAACTATCAGTAATGACTCAGTACAAGCAACATATGGCGATTTTACAGCAAAAAACGCAACAAGCAATGCTACTGTTGATGTAAATGGTCAGGCTGGTGCAATATTAGGAAAAACTGCAACAGATATTTTGTTTAAACTTGACAAGAATGATGGAACATTAAAAGAAGGTAATATTGGTGCATTTACATTCGATGGTTCTGTAGATCCTACAGCATCATTTACAGATGGAGATGTATCTGTAAAGACAGTATTCACATTGAATACACTTACAGATAGTCAGTCACAAAAGTCATATGATCCTACAGATATATATACAGGTGCTAAGAATGTAGTTAAGACTAAATAATAGTAAATGTAATTAGTTATTAATTAACAAGGATGTATTAAATAAGAGATTTTAACGAAATGTCATGGGATTATTGAAAGGTAATCTTATGGCATTTTGTGTATATGTTCTCAATGAAGCAAGACAAAAATACGGGAGACAGATCAAAAGCGGTATAATGAAAAATCTAATTAGTGATATATAGTTATAGCCGATGGCAAGTTTATTGAGTTCATTGTTGATAAAGTTGATTTGAACCGCAACAGTGTTCTTCGTTGTCTTAAAAAGTATGATCAAGGTGGCATTGAAAGCGGAATATCGGTCAGATATAGATTTTTTTAGGACATTAAAGCAAAGATGTAAAAAGAATGATGTGAATTGGTTTTTGCATAAAAAACAATTAAAAGAGTTGAGGTGCTGTAATGCTGAGGAGGCAGATAAGCTGAATGAATACTTAAGTGATAATTTCCCTTTGACACAGCAAATAATTATAGTTTTTCAAGGAATTTGGAGTGGCATGATTATTTTTATACCAATAATTTTATTTAGTATATGTTTTTATTAATTATATTTGGTATGTGCAAATTATGCTATAAATTAAAAATTTTTTGTAAAAGTCAGGATATTTTAGAGACTGTAAACTACGGAACGATGCACAGAACGGATGGTTCCGGCATCGTTCCGTTTTTTTATTTTTCCATACAGTTACAGATAAGTTTGGAAATCTTTGTTATGATTTTCCAGAGAATCTCTGTAACAGTATGTGCAATCACTTTGGCAGTAGACCTGTCAAAATTCTGCATTAAGAAAAATAATATTATGTAACAATAGCATAAAATGCAATAGTACAATATTTTTTTTGCTAACATATTGCGATACCTCCTTCCTGTGGAATGTTACACATTTTATCTGTGTTCATAGATAAGTATGGTGAAAATAATCAAAAAGATTTTTAATAAAAAATAAAATTACATTTTTAGCTATTTATGTTGAAACGGAATGGAAATCAGTAAAGAACTTTGACTTATAGATACAATGGGCTGAAGTTCTTATTTTTTATGCAGTTTTCAATTAAAATATGTTGACAAAAATAAAATAATATTGTAATATAAATTCATAAACAAGAAATATGCAACTGCCAAACAGGAACGGGATGTGAAGACGCAGGGTTTGACAGTAAAACGGAAAGATAATATAATGAATATAGGAGGAGATGGAGTATGACGGGATACAAAAGAGTCAGTGAGATGACACTGGAAGAGAAACGAGAGAAAGTTGCCGGATTTAATGTAATGGATGACGTATTTTTCCAGAAGATGATGGAAGACAAAGAGGTATGTGAAGAGATTCTGAGAATTATTCTGGAGGATTCCAAAATGCGGGTAATAGAGTGTGTTCCGCAGGCATCCATTAAGAATCTGAATGGAAAATCAGTAGTTCTGGATGTTTTGTGCCGGGACAATGATGGGAAATATTGTAATGTGGAAGTCCAGAAGGCAGATGATGACGATCACCAGAAGAGGGTAAGGTATAATGCAGCCCTGGTAAGCATGTACACCATGCAGGCAGGGAAAGACTATAAGGAACTTCCGGATGTAAAGGTAGTATTTATTTCCCGGTTTGATGTTTTCAAAGCAGATCATGCCATGTATCATGTGGACAGAGTGGTAAGAGAAACCGGTCAGAAAGTAGAGAATGGACAAAGTGAAATTTATGTTAATACAAAAGGAAAGGATAAAACTTTGGTATCAGAACTGATGGAATATTTTGCAGACAGTAATGGACGGAAGGAAATATGTCCGAAACTTTCAAACCGGGTTATGATGTTTAAGACAGAGCAGAAAG
>ERZ791734.2004-NODE-2004-length-14346-cov-2.917501_pt1 | contig 14346 bp, 11 predicted proteins | sample MGYA00509953_ERZ791734 | MGnify/ENA primary metagenome ERZ791734 (study PRJEB30046, sample SAMN00792038) | human gut metagenome | study: EMG produced TPA metagenomics assembly of the A metagenome-wide association study of gut microbiota in type 2...
AGCGGCGCTGACGGGAGATGCACCAGTCGGCGCGCTCGCGGATCATGCTGGTCATGCGGTCCTGGCCCCAGGCGGGGTACCACTGGACATTTTCAATAGCCTTGATGGCCTGGTCCTTGAAGGATTCCACAGAGCAGAACCACTGAGGGGTGGCCCGGAAGATGACGGGCTTCTTGCAGCGGTCGTGATGGGGATAGGAGTGGACGATCTCCTCGGAGGCAAACAGGGCGCCGGAGGCGCGCATATCCTCCAGGATGACGGGGTTACTTTCCTCGGTCTTCATGCCGGCATACTTTCCGGCGTAGTCGGTGTGGCGGCCGTAGTCATCCACGGGCACCACCAGTTCCATACCGTAGCGCATGCAGGTCTGGTAGTCGTCGGCACCGAAACCGGGGGCGGTGTGGACACAGCCGGTACCGGAATCCATGGTGACGTACTCTGCGTTCACCAGGCGGGAGGTCTTGTCCATGAAGGGGTGCTGAGCCAGCATATTCTCAAAGAAGGAGCCGGGGTAGCTGGCCAGGACCTCGTAATTTTCAAAGCCGCCGATATGCATGACCTTGTCCATCAGGGCCTCGGCCATGATGTAGGTCTCGCCATTGTCCGCCTTGACGAGCACATAGCTGTCTCTGGGGTGCAGGCAGATGGCCAGGTTGCCGGGCAGCGTCCAGATGGTGGTGGTCCAGATCACGAAGTAGGTCTTGGACAGGTCGAACTGACTCAGCTTGCCCAGATCGTCCTTCATGGGGAACTTGACATACACGGTGGTGCAGGGGTCATCCTTATACTCGATATCGGCCTCGGCCACGGCGGTGACGCAGTAGGGGCACCAGGTGACGGGCTTCAGGCCCTTGTAGATATAGCCCTTGTCAAACATCCGGCCGAAGATCTTGACCTCCTGGGCCTCAAAATGCTTGTCCATGGTGCGGTAGGGATGCTCCCAGTCCCCCACAACGCCCAGGCGCTTGAAGCCGCCCATCTGCTTCTGAATAAAGTCCTCAGCAAACTCTGCGCAGGCCTTCCGGAACTCGGGCACAGACATATCCTTATTGAGCTTCTTCTTGGAGGTCTCGATGGCCCGCTCGATGGGCAGACCGTGGTTGTCCCAGCCGGGGACATAGGGGGTGTAGCAGCCCATCATGGCATGGCTGCGGACGATGAAGTCCTTCAGCGTCTTATTCAGGGCGTGGCCCATGTGGATATAGCCGTTGGAGAAGGGAGGGCCGTCGTGCAGGACGAAGCGGGGAAGGTCCTGATTTTTCTTCAGCATTTCGTTGTACAGGTCCAGGTTCTGCCAGTGCTCCAGCATTCCCGGCTCCCGTGCAGGCAGACCGGCCTTCATGGGGAAGTCGGTCTTCGGGGTGATGATCGTATTTTTGTAGTCCATTGGAATAACCTCCGTCGATTGTTCTATTGAGCGTTTATTGAATTGATTTGCGTATTACAGAATACGGTATGAGTTGACAGTTTACAGTTGACAGTTGACAGTTTTTAGATTTTACAGAACAGCTTTCGTTGTATCCAACTGTCAACTGTTCACCGTCAACTGTCAACTAAAAAAGCCTTTGTCTCCCATAATAAGAGACAAAGGCATAATTTCCTCTGCGGTACCACTCTCGTTCCGCGCTTTGCGCGGCACTCGTCTGCGCGGTATCGGGCGCACCCGGTGCGGTCTACTTCCCTTTTGGGGTTCGGCGCACTGCTCCGAGGGGATAAGCATCCGGGCTTCCTTTGCTGCCTTGCACCTTCCGGCAGCTCTCTGAAAAGGATCGTCCCAGGCTCCTGTCCTCGTCCTGGCATTGCATATCGGGAAAAAATTATTTGTGGGTGGGGTCGTAGTTCCGGCCAAACTGCAGGTTCAGGTTGGCGAAGCGGCTTGTGGTGGTATCGGTCGTGGGATGCTTGGGCTCTGCCTTGGGAGCAGTGTCCTCAGTGGAGCCCACCAGGGCCTCCACATTGTGGGCGATCTCATCGGCCACGCTGCCGCTGTCATAGTGCATGGCATCAGCCACAGCTGCAGCAGGTTCCGCAGGCGCAGCAGGGGCTGCGGGTGCGACGGGAGCAACGGGCTTTGCAGCGGGGACTGCGGCCTTAATGCGCTCCAGAGCCTGAATGCAGGCGCGCATCTGCTCCTGAATTTCGGCAATTTTGGCGTTGGCGGCCAGACGGGCCTCCTCCACCCGGGCGTTCTCTGCTGCGATCAGCGCCTCGGCATTGCTGCCAGCTGCGGCAGGGGCAGCGGGAACGGCGGAAGCGGTGATGGCCTGTGCCTTGGCAGTGGCCTCCTTCAGCATCCGGTCGCACTTGGCCTTGGTCTCCAGAAGCATCTTGTCGGCAGCCGCCTTGGCGTCGCCGGAGGCAGTCTTGGCCTCCACGCCGCTCTTGCGGTACTCTTCCAGCTTGCTGGCCAGGACACGCATCTTGCTCTTGAGCAGTGCATTTTCCTTATACAGCGTAACATAATCCTCGGTCAGAGGCTCCAGGAATTCATCCACCTGCTGCATATTGTAGCCGCCGAAGGATGCCTTGGAAAAAGACACCTGATCGATTTGCTGCGGAGTGATCATATCTATCTTCTCCTTCCTATGATCTGTAAATAAAAGTAGTCGGATATCCGCTTGCGTAAAAGCAACCGTTTCCCCAGGCAGTGCCCCACGATCCAATCAGCGCAGCCGACGGAAAAGCTCCATCGGCCGCCCCAGGCGAATTGTGCGGTGCTGCCTTATATTAGATGTAATTTTCAACCTCTGCCTGCAGGGTCTCCAGATCGCCGGAGATCTCCATATTGTGGGGGCAGAAGAGATAGGCGGACTGGGCGATCTTCTTCACATCGCCATCCAGTGCGTAAACGCAGCCGGACAGGAAATCCACCACACGGCGGGCCATGGCCTTGTCCACATTCTCCATGTTGACGATCACGGCCTTGTGGTCCCGCAGATCGTCGGCGGCCTTGGAGGTGTCGTTGAAGCTGCCCGGGCGGAACAGCACAACCTCCTGCTTATTGGCAGAGGAGCCGGTGTGCAGCACGGGGCCATTGAAGCCGGAGCTGCTGCCCAGAGCGCCGGAACCGGACGCAGAAATGGAGCCGAAACCAAAATCGCTGTCCTCATCTTCCTCCGGCTCATCCTCTACCGGGGCTGCAGCGCGGGGGCGTCGGGCAGGGGCACTGCGGCGGGCAGGTCTTTCCTCTTCTTCCTCGTATTCGTCCTCAGTATCCTCTTCGTCTTCGTCGTAATCATCGTAATCGTCGTCGGAATAGGGAGCGGCAAACTTTTTCACGTTGTCCCAAAGGCTCATTTCTGTTTTTCCTCCTGTATCTTTACATCTTCTGATGAGCAGTGGTGTAATCTCTTGCACCGAAAATGGCGGTGCCTATGCGAACCATGGTGCTGCCCGCGGCGACGGCATCCGCGAAGTCGCCGGACATTCCCATAGATAAACAGTCTACCGAAACATTATCGTTCTTTTTTGCCCGTATGTCAACATATATTTGCCGCATTTTAAGAAAAAATTTTAAATTATCGCCGGGATTCCGGGAAATTGGGGGAATTGCCATAAGTCCCCGGAGCCGGATGTTGGAAAAACTGTCAATTCTGTCCACAAGCGGAAGAATATCCTCCTCCGCAAATCCGGACTTTGCAGTCTCCTCGCCGATGTTGACCTCCAAAAGGATGTCCTGGCAAAGGCCCTGCTTCTGGGCTTCCCGGGAAATCGCGGCAAGCAGATGCTCGCTGTCAACGCTCTGGATCAGGTCCACCTTTCCCACCACCTGCTTCACCTTATTGGTCTGCAAATGGCCGATGAAATGGACCTGAGCCCCTGCATAGGCATTGTCTGCCAGCTTGGCCGTAAGCTCCTGCACCCGGTTTTCCCCGCAGATGCGGACACCGGCCGCAATGGCCCGGCGCACCGCCTGGGCATCATTCATCTTGGTAGCTGCGCAGAGGGTAACCTCCCCCGGTTCCCGCCCGGCTGCCCGGGCAGCGGCGGCGATTTCTTCCAAAACTTTTTCCACATTTTCTTCAATCGACATAGGCGTTTTCCTTTCTGTATACGGCAAAAGGCGGCGGAATCGCTCCGCCGCCTGATTTCCGGGACGGTAGGGGACGCGCCTTACAGACTGGGCGCAGCCGCCTTCAGAGGCCGGATAGGCGCAAGGGTGGAAATGGCATGCTTGTAAATCATCTGCTGCTTCCCGTCAGTCACAAGGACGACCACGAAGCTGTCAAATCCCGTAATGATCCCCCGGAGCTGGAAGCCATTCATCAAAAACAGCGTCACGGGAACCTTGTCCCGGCGGACCTCCTTGAGAATGGCGTCCTGCAAATTCATGGTTTCGTTCATATGTATACCCGCTTTCTTGTTCATTTTTGGAGTACGCATATGCTAGCACGATTCACTTGTCGATTTCCCGCAGAAGCTGTCGGGCGGAAAGGAAAATATCCTCTCCGGTTGTGTTCTCTCCCCGGATAAGCCAGTGCATGGCCCTGTTCCGGCGGAACCAGGTCAGCTGCCGCTTGGCGTATCGCCGGGAGGACTGGCGCACCTGGTCGGCGGCGGCTTCCAGAGGCTCCCTGCCTGCCAGGGCATCCACAAATTCCTTATAGCCAATGGCCTGCATGGCCGTGGCCTTCTCGGGAACACCGGAATCCAGCAGCCCCCGAATCTCCTCCAGCAGGCCCGTTTCCAGCATTTTCGTCACCCGCAGATCGATGCGGTCATAGAGCTGCTGCCGATCTTCAAAATCCAGGCCCAGCCATACAGGGGTGAACCGGGGCGGGATGGCCTGGGTACGGCGATTGTGCTCCGTGATGGTCTCTCCGGTTTCCAGATAGACCTCCAGCGCACGCAGAAGCCGCTTCCGGTCGTGGATTCGCTCCGCCGCCTCCGGGTCGACGGAGTGCAGCCAGGCGGCCATGGCCTCCAGCCCCTCCGCATCCGCCTGGGCCTCCAGGCGCTGCCGGACACCGGTGGAGGGAAACGGCGCAAAGTCGTTGCCCCGGATGAGCGAATCCATATACAGCCCCGTGCCGCCCGCAATAATGGCGGTCTTCCCCCGGGCGACAATGTCCTCCACAATGGGCAAAGCCTGGGCGCAGTAGCGGCTGACGGAATAGTCCTCCTCCGGGGAGGCCACATCGATCATGTGGTGGGGAATGCCCTGCATCTCCGCTTCCGTGGGCTTGGCCGTGCCGATATCCATGCGGCGATAGACCTGCATGGAGTCACAGGAGACCACCTCGCCATCCAATTCCTTGGCCAGCTCCACCGCCAGGGCGGTCTTTCCGGAGGCCGTCGGCCCCGCAAGGCAAATAATTGGGTTCATGGGCTTCGCTCCTTTACGTCCTCTTAAACTGCCGCTCCAGATTCTTTTTGCTCAGGGACACGCAGATGGGTCTGCCGTGGGGGCAGTATTTCAGGCTCTCATCGGACATGACCGCCTTGGCCACCGCCAGGAGCTCTTTTTCGTCATTGACCCACCCGGCCTTGATGGCGGCCTTGCAGGCCACGGTGTGGAGCATTTCATCCCGGACCGTGTCCGCCTCGGTCACCCGGCCCCGGAGCAGATCCTCTGCCAGGGTCTCCACAGTTTCGGCGGCGTCATCCGGGCTCAGGTCCATGGGAATCTGCCGCAGAAGCAGGGTATTCTCCCCGAACTCCTCCAGAGAAAAGCCCAGCTGCTCCATCATATCCGCGTGATTCACGATTTCAGCGGCAGCTTTCGGATTCAGGCGTACGGGAATGGGGGTCAGCAGGGTCTGGCCGACAATGGCCTCCTGATGGGCCTTCAGCTTATTGAAAAGAATGCGCTCGTGAGCAGCGTGCTTATCGATGAGGAAGGCCTCGTCCCCCTGCTCCACCAGAATATAGGTCCGGTACAGCTCCCCCACCATGCGCCAGGGCACTGCCGCAGGCATTTCCAGGGCCGTCTGCTCCGGCACATAAGCCTGTTCCGGCTTCTTCCCGATCCTTTCCTCAGGCCGTGGCTTTTCCTCGGGCAGCGCAGGCAAGGGCTGCGCCGCTTTCGGCGGCACGGATACCGGCGCAGCCACCGGCGGGACCGGCGGTGCTGCCGGAGCTGCCGAGGGCAGGATCACCTGGGAGCGCAGCGCGGCTCTCTCCGGCAGCTTGGCCGCAGCCGCTCTGGCTGCGGCGGGATCGGGCTGCGGTGCGGACTGCACAGCCTTGGAGAAGGCCTGGTAGTCCTGGGCAGACATGGTGCGGAAGAAGTCCTTTCCGGGCGCTGCCGCAGCCGTCTTTTCCGGCTGGGTCTCCGGGAAAAAGGTGGTATTTTTCGGAGAGAAATGGACCTGGGGCCGGTCCGGGGTCTTGTTCAGCGCCCCCAGCACCCCATAGTGCACGCAGTCAAAAACCGCTTTTTCATTGAGAAATTTCACTTCCGTCTTGGCCGGGTGGACATTCACATCCACCGCCGTCGGCGGCAGCTCCAGGCACAGCACACAGGTTGGGAATTTGCCCACCATGAGCTGATTCCGGTAGGCCTCCTCCAGGGCAGAGACCAGGAGCTTGGATTTCACAGGCCGGTGATTGACGAAAAAGGTCTGCAAATTCCGGCTGGGCCGGGCATCCGTGGGCTTGGACACAAAGCCGGTCACACGGTATTTTTCCCAGGTGCTGTCCACGGGGATCATGCTTCCAAAGTCCCGGCCATAGACGCAGTACACCGCCGCCCGGAGTCCGCCGCTGCCCGGCGTGGAAAGAACGGTCTTGCCGTCCCGAATCAGGGAGATGGCAACCTCCGGATGGGCCAGAGCTTGCAGCTGCACCGCCCCCGTCACCCGGGAGCCCTCCACCGTATCGGCCTTCATGAATTTCATGCGGGCCGGGGTATTGTAAAACAGGTCCCGGATGATAATGGTGGTTCCGTCCGGGCAGCCGGCCTCGTTCTCCTCGGTCACCGCCCCGGCCTCCAGATGGAGGCTGACGCCAGTCAGGGAATCCGGGGTCTTGGTCAGCAGATCAATGCGGCTGACGGAGGAAATGGCCGCCAGAGCCTCCCCACGGAAGCCCATGGTGCCGATGGCATTCAGATCCTCGGCGCAGCGGAGCTTGGAGGTTGCGTGGCGCAGAAAGGCCGTGCGGGCATCCTCTGCGGTCATGCCGCAGCCGTTGTCCGTCACCCGCAGGAAGGTCATGCCCCCGTCCCGGATCTCCACGGTGACCTTGGTGGCCCCGGCGTCCACGGCGTTTTCCAGCAGCTCCTTGGCAACGGATGCCGGCCGCTCCACCACCTCACCGGCGGCGATCAGATTGGCAATATGAGGGGATAATTGGATGATTTTCGGCATAAAATTACCTCAAAAGGTTCAGGGAATACAGATTGATCAGGCTGTGCATAACGATTGGGCCATAGATGCTGCCGCTTTTGGTATAGCACCAGCAAAGCCACGCACCGCCAGGCAGATACTGCACAAAGGCAAGCACCAGCTGCAAGGGGGTATAAGATCCCACATAGGAGACGATATGTACCATGGAAAAGGCCACCATGGACACCAGATATGCCGCCCAGGGGGCCGTAGAATAGATGTTTCGGAACACCAGTCCCCGATAGACGCATTCCTCCGCCACCGGGGCCAGAATGCCCGTGCCCAGCAGCATCAGGTAGTAGCTGCCCTGGGTCATGGAGACGATGGAGGCATCGTTCCGGTTCACAAAACCGGGGTCAAGCTGCCGGATGGCCCAGTTCATAGCCAGTGTGCTGAGCCAATAGGCCACCAGCGCCAGGACAATGGCCTGTCCGACGAGAATGGGATGGGCCTTTACGCTTTTCCAGGAGCCGGAGAGGAACCGATGGTAAATCCAAAGGGTTGCCAGGAAATTGATGAGAAAAAAGGTGAAATTCACCTCGGCCAGAGACAGCGGCTTTTTCAGCAGGCCATTGAGGCCGGTCAGGATGCTCGGCAGGAGCAGCAGCTGAAAGCCAAACCAGCTGAAGCCCACAATGGTTTCATCCCGGCGAGGGATGGGAGATGAGAGGGATGTTTTTGCCATATTGATCGTTCCAATCTTTGGTTGTATGCAGATTGGGGGTTGCAGATGAATGAGTTGACAGTTGACAGTGTACAGTTGACAGTTATGGTGTCCCTTCGGGACAATTTTGAAATTATTAAATTTATTTCCGAAGGAAATGCCTTAACTGTCAACTGTCAATTGTCAACTGTCAACTCGTAGACAACCCCCAATTTGCGGAATTCACGCGTCAAGCATTTTCCGCAGCTTGTACAGCTGATTCATGGCCTCGATGGGCGTCAGGGTCTCTACCTGGACGGTTTTCAGGGCGTCGCACACCCGGTTTGCGGACAGGTCCAGCAGGCTCACCTGGTCATCCTCCTGCTTCTGGGGGACGGGGACATACTGGGGCCCCTCCGCTTCCAGCTCTGCCAGAATCTCCCGGGCCCGGGTAATGACGCTGTTCGGCAGGCCCGCCAGCTTGGCGACCTCAATGCCGTAGCTGTCGTCCGTAGCTCCCGGGACGATTTTCCGCAGGAAAAGCATCTGGTCTCCCCGCTTCTTCACGGCGATATTGTAGTTTTTCACATTGGGCAGCTTGCTCTCCATGGTAGAAAGCTCGTGGTAGTGGGTGGCAAACAGGGTCTTTGCCCCCAGCTTTTTGGGGCTGGCGGCAAATTCCAGCACTGCCCGGGCAATGCTCATGCCGTCATAGGTAGAGGTGCCCCGGCCAATCTCATCCAGAATCAGCAGGCTCCTGGAAGTGGCGTATTTCAGAATGGAGGCCACCTCGGACATCTCCACCATAAAGGTGGACTGGCCGGAGGCCAGGTCGTCGCTGGCGCCGATTCTTGTAAACACCCGGTCTACCAGGCCGATTCGGGCGGCCCGGGCCGGGACAAAGGAGCCCATCTGGGCCATGAGCACGATCAGGGCCACCTGGCGCATATAGGTGGATTTGCCCGCCATATTGGGGCCTGTGATAATGGCAACCTGGTTGTCCTTCCCGCCGAGAGCGGTATCATTGGGCACAAACAGGGTGTCCTTCAGCATGGCCTCTACCACAGGGTGCCGTCCGTCGGTGATGGAAATTTCCGGTCCCAGGCTGATTTCCGGGCGACAGTAGCCCCGCTGCACCGCCACGGCAGCCAGGGAGCACAGCGTATCCGCCGCCGCCACCGCAGAGGCGGACTCCTGAACCCGGGCAGCCTGCCGGGCCAGCTCCTCCCGCAGGGAGGTAAAGATCTGATATTCCAGAGCCGTCAGCCGGTCCTTGGCGGTGAGCACCTGGTTTTCCAGCTCTTTCAGCTCCTGGGTGATGTAGCGCTCGCAGTTTGCAAGGGTCTGCTTGCGGATGTAATTTGCAGGCACCTGGTCCATAAAGGACTTGGAAACCTCAATATAGTAGCCGAACACCCGGTTAAAGCCCACTTTCAGGGTTCGGATGCCGGTCTTTTCCCGTTCACTGGCCTCAATGGCCGCAATGGTGCCGGAGCCGCCGTCCATGATGTCCCGGAGCCGGTCTGCATCGGCGTTGGCCCCCTTGCGGATGATGCCGCCCTCCCGGACGGTGAGCGGAGGGTCGTCCACAATGGTTTTTTCAATTCCGTCTGCGCAGTCCGCCAGCGGGTCAATGGCCGCAGCAAGCTTTTGCAGCAGGGGGCTCCCCAGCTCTGCCAGGATCGTTTTCACCTGGGGCAACGCCCGGAGGCCCCGGGCAAAAGCCAGCAGGTCCCGGCAGTTGACGGTGCCGGTGACGATGCGGGTCATGACCCGCTCCAGATCCGTCACATCCTTGAGGGCCTCTTCCAGCTCGCCCCGGGCGATGGGGCTCTCCACCAGAGCCTCCACGGCGGCGTGCCGCCGGGTGATCTCTGCCGGGTCAAGCAGGGGCTTTTCCAGCCAGGAGCGCAGCATCCGCCCGCCCATGGCCGTGTGGGTCTTGTCCAGCACCCACAGCAGGGTGCCCTTTTTCTCCTTGGAGCGCATGGTCTCCGTCAGCTCCAGGTTCCGCCGGGCATCCAGATCCAGCTCCATAAAGCGGCCGGTTGTGTAGTATTGCAGCTCCCGGATGTGTTTCAGGTCATTTTTTTGCAGGGTCAGCAGAGTTTGCAGCAGAGCCCCGCTGGCGGTCAGGGCTGCGGAGAAGGAGGCAAGGCCCAGCTCCTCCGCAGAGCGGCCGAAATGGCTTTCCAGGCAGGTACAAGTCTTTTCAAAATCGAAGTCCTCCGCCTTGCCCTCGTCCACGCAGCAGCTCAGGCGGCGGAAGAGCACATCGGAGATGGCCTCATCCTCTACCCCCTGGCCAAAGCGCAGCACCTCGCTGGGGGTGAAGCGCCCCAATTCGGAAGCAACGGCTCTGGGGTCGGAGCAGGTGGTGGCGAAGAACGCACCGGTAGACAGGTCGCAAAAGGCAAGGCCGAACTGGCCGCTCTGGCCGAAGACGCAGCCCATGTAGTTATTCTTGCGCTCCTCCAGCATGCAGCTCTCGGTGACGGTGCCGGGGGTGATGATGCGGGTAATGTCCCGCTCCACCAGTCCCTTGGCCAGGGCCGGGTCTTCCATCTGCTCACAGATGGCAACCTTATAGCCCTTCTGCACCAGCCGCGCAATATAGGCATCCACGCTGTGGTAGGGCACGCCGCACATGGGCGTCTGCTCCTCCTTGGGCTTGCTGCGGTCCCGGCTGGTCAATGTCAGGTCCAGCTCCCGGGCTGCCAGTTTGGCATCCTCGTTGAACATTTCATAGAAGTCACCCAGGCGGAAAAACAGAATGCAGTCCTTATTCCGGGCCTTCATTTCCTGATACTGCCGCTGCATGGGAGTCAGTTCTTCTTTTGCCATAATTACTTCCTTTTCTATATCTCAGTTTTTCTATGGCTCCCCTGAAAGGGGAGCTGGCTCGGCAAAGCCGAGACTGAGGGGTTCGGCTTCTTGGAATACCAGCTTCGATAGGTTTCATTCGCCTACGGCGAGGCTTGGCCTTTTGCCAAGCCGGGACCCCTCAGTCAGCTGCGCTGACAGCTCCCCTTTCAGGGGAGCCTAATTCTCCTGTTAAGCTCCAGGTTGTTGCACCGGTAATGCGCAGGTTTTCATAGCTTCCGATCAGGCACTCGGGGCCGTCGAAGCGGACCAGGCGTCCGCCTTCGGTGCGGGCGGTGAGCTGGTCCCCATCCTTGCCGTCCACCAGGCAGCGCAGGGTCTTGCCCACATAGCCCCGGTGGATTTCCTCGGAAATGGCGTTCTGCCGGGCGCAGAGCTTGTCGAAGCGGCGGTTTTTCTCCTCCTTGGGGGTGGGGTCTTCCATTTTGGCCGCCGGGGTGCCGGTACGGGGGGAGAAAATAAAGGTGAACAGGCTGTCGTAGTGGACGCGTTCAATAAGGGAAATGGTCTCCTCGAACTCCTCCTCGGTCTCTCCGGGGAAGCCCACGATCACATCGCTGGTGAGCACCAGCTCCGGCATGACCTTTTTGGCATACTCCACCTTTTGCAGATAGGTTTCCCGGTCATAGTGCCGGTTCATGGCCTTCAGCACCCGGCTGGAGCCGGACTGGAAGGGCAGGTGCAGCTGCTTGGCGATCTTGGGGTACTGCGCCATGGTGTCAAAGAGCTTTTCGGAGGCGTCTCTGGGGTGGCTGGTCATGAAGCGAATCAAAAAGTCCCCGGGGAGCTGGGCGATTTGGGCCAGCAGGTCCGCGAAGTCCACGCCGCAGTCCAGGTCCTTGCCATAGGAATTGACGTTCTGACCCAGAAGGGTGATCTCCTTGCAGCCGCTGTCAATGAGCGCCTTGCACTCGGCCAGGATGGCCTCCGGGCGGCGGCTGCGCTCCCGGCCCCGGACATAGGGAACAATGCAATAGGTGCAGAAATTGTTGCAGCCGTACATGATGGACACCCAGGCCTTCAGGGAAGAATCCCGCACCTGGGGAATGCCCTCGGCAATGGAGCCCGCCTCATCCTCAATATAGAACTGACGCTTTTTCTTGGTGAGCACGTTGTAGAGGATCTCCGGGAACTGCCACAGATGGTGGGTAGAAAAAACGCCGTCCACATAGGGGAAGCTCTTTTTGATCCGGTCGGAAACCTTGGTCTCCCCCGCCATGCAGCCGCACAGGAAGATTCTTTGCTCCGGATGGCGGCGCTTGGTGTGGGTCAGTGCCCCCAGGTTGCCGAAAACCCGCTGCTCGGCGTGCTCCCGGATGGAGCAGGTATTCATCACCACCACGTCGGCCCCTTCGGCGCTTTGGACGATGGCATAGCCGCTCTGGGTCAGGTAGCCCCGCAGCTTTTCGGAGTCTGCCTCGTTCTGCTGGCAGCCATAGGTCTCCACATAGGCCGTGGGTGTCCGGCCCTGGGACTGCCAATAGGCCGCAATTTTATCACAGAAGGCAAACTGCGCCTCCAGCTGCTCCTGGTTGATGACGGTGGTTTTTGTATTCATTGGGCTGCTCCCTTAAAATTGGATTTGGATTTTGAAAAAGTCCGTGCAAAAATGTCCCTGCGCCGAAAATTCCCATAGGATTCCATTAAAATGTATCTTATATAATAGCATATTCCCCCATTCTTTGCAAGACCGCGAGAAAACAAAAAAGCAGGTCTCTTAATTGTCTCTTAATTGTAAACAATCTGTTTTTTGCTTGCATTTCTCCAACAAACATGGTAAACTTGGCAGGATTATCATTCCGAACATCGGAGAAAAGAGGAACCCATGAAAAAGTGCCATTATTGCGGCGAGGAATTTGACGAGGAATTGACCGTCTGCCCCGCTTGTGGAAAAGAGCAGCCGGAGAATGCCCCGGCCGCTGAGGAAGCAGCTGCTTCCCCGGATACCCCCCAGGAGCCTGCCGCCGAAGAGGCCGCCCCCCTTGAGAATGCGCAGAGCGCTTCCGAGACCGCCCCTGTGGAGGAAACTCCGAATGCCCCCGAGGAAGGATCTGCGAATGCCCCCGAGGAAGGATCTGCGAATGCCCCCCAGGCCGCCCCTGTGAAAAAGGGCATTACCAGTGCCTCCGCCATTGCCCTCGGCGTGGCCGTGGTGCTGCTGCTGACCGCCATTCTGGCTGTATTGATCCTGGACGGCAAGGACAAGCAGAAGCAGCTTGAGGTCCCGGAGAGCACGGGAGTCGCTGAAAGCGCCGAAGCCACCGAGGCCACCGAGACCACCGAAGCCACCGAAGCCACCGAGGCCACCGTCCCCGCCGACGGCAACCCGGACGATGTGACCTGCAAGGGCAGCTACACCGTCTCCGACGAGGAGGCCAAGGCCGCCAATGGAGACATCGTGGCAACCGCCGGAGACAGCACCCTGACCAACGGCCAGCTGCAGATCCTCTACTGGCGGTCCGTTCAGAATTTCTATGCCCAGTACGGCACCTATGCCCAGTATTTCGGCCTGGACCACACCCAGAGCATGGACACCCAGGTCTGCGGCGTTGCCGACGGCCTCACCTGGGAGCAGTATTTCCTGCAGGATGCGCTGAACAACTGGACCATCTTTGAGGCCGTCGCCCGGCAGGCCCGGGAAGCAGGCTTCCAGATGAGCGACGAGAATCGGGAACAGATGAACACCATGGAGGACGGCCTGCTGGAGACCGCCACGAACAATGGCTTTGAAGACACCGCCGCCATGATCGAGCGCAATTTCAGCGCCGGCGCCACTCTGGAGGACTACAAGAGCTTCTGGGAAATGTACTTCCTGAGCAGCGACTACTACAATGAGATCACCGGCAGCTTCGCCCCCACCGCCGAGGAGATCGCCGAATATTTCAACACCCACGAGGCAGAATATGCAGACAACGGTCTGGACAAGACCACAAGCTCCGTGGATGTGCGGCACATCCTGATCCTGCCCGAGGGTGCCACCGTTGAAACCGTCACCACCGAGGAATTTTCCGACGAAGCCTGGGCCGCAGGCGAGCAGAAGGCCCAGGAGATCCTGGACCAGTGGCTCTCCGGCGACAAAACCGAGGACAGCTTCGCCACCCTGGCAAACGAAAACTCCGCCGACACCGGCTCCAACACCAACGGCGGCCTGTACTCCGGCGTGACCGAGGGGAAGATGGTGGAGGCCTTTAACGACTGGTGCTTCGATGCTGACCGGAAGGTCGGCGACTACGGCATCGTCAAGACCCAGTACGGCTACCATATCATGTATTTCTGCGGCTCCCAGCTGCTGTGGGAATCCCAGGCAGAATCCGATCTGCTTACACAGATGTCCAAAGACTTCATCAACAACGCCGTTGAGGCTGCCGATGTCAAGATCGACTACAGCGCCATCAAGCTGGGCTTTGTAGATATGGCCTAAAATAACACAAAATAGCCAGAAAAGGGGCTGTTAGAAAACGCTCTGTCATTGCGAACCAGCGCGCACGCTGG
>ERZ791734.2013-NODE-2013-length-14306-cov-3.121465_pt1 | contig 14306 bp, 10 predicted proteins | sample MGYA00509953_ERZ791734 | MGnify/ENA primary metagenome ERZ791734 (study PRJEB30046, sample SAMN00792038) | human gut metagenome | study: EMG produced TPA metagenomics assembly of the A metagenome-wide association study of gut microbiota in type 2...
AGCGACGTAAAAAATCTTGCCGAAGATTTGTGCAGTATGACGAAGGGAGGGAAAGCCGGATGCTCGTCGGTCAGTATGATTACGCAATCGACGCAAAAGGGCGTCTGAACTTTCCCGCCCGCTTCCGGGACGCGATGGGGGAGACCTTCATCGTGACCCGGTGGCTGGATCACTGCCTGGCCGCCTTCCCGGCGGAGGAGTTCGAAAAGGTCGCCGCCAAAATTGAGGAAAAGGGCCTCGTCAAGGGCCGCAAGGTCAGCCGTATGCTCTACGCCTCCGCCGTCGAGGTCACCCCGGACAAGCAGGGCCGCATTCAGCTGCCCGCCAAGCTGCGGGAGTACGCGGGCCTCGACCACGATGTGACCATCATCGGCAGCCGCAGCTTTGCCGAGATCTGGAACACCGAGGCGTGGAACGCCAATCAGGAAACGAGCGATGAGGATTTCACCGCTGCGATGGAAGACCTTGATTTTTAACAAAACAGGACGATAACACATGGAATTTTCACATATCCCCGTACTGCTGCAGCCCTGTCTGGACGGGCTGAACATCGACCCCGCCGGTATCTATCTGGATGGCACCGCCGGCGGCGCCGGTCACAGCAGAGAAATCGCCAAACGCCTGACCACAGGACGTCTGATCTCGCTCGATCAGGACCCGGATGCGGTGGCAGTCGCCACCGAAAGGCTCAAGGGTCTGCCGGCGCAGGTGGTGCAGGTCAATTTCCGTGAGGCCGCCCGCGTCCTTGCGGAGCTTGGCATCCCGGCGGTCAACGGGGCCCTGCTCGACCTCGGCGTGTCCAGCCACCAGCTGGACGACGCGGCCCGCGGCTTCTCTTACCATGCCGACGCGCCGCTCGATATGCGCATGAGCCAGCAGGGCCCCACCGCCGCGGATCTGGTCAACACGCTGGATCGTGAGGAGCTGACCCGCATCCTGCGTGACTACGGTGAGGAGCCGTATGCCTGGCAGATCGCGGGCAAAATTGTCGCCGCGCGGGCGGAGCAGCCCATCCTGACCACGCTGCAGCTGGCCGAGATCGTTGCCGCCGCTGTGCCCCCGGCAGAGCGCCGCAAGGCGAAGAACCCGGCGCGCCGCACCTTCCAGGCCGTCCGCATTGCGGTCAACTCCGAGCTGGATGCCCTGAACGAGGGGCTCGACGCCATCTTTGACTGTCTGGCCCCGGGCGGGCGGCTCTGCGTCATCACCTTCCACAGCCTGGAGGATCGGCTCGTCAAGAACAAGTTCCGCCGCTGGGCACAGCGCTGCACCTGCCCGCCGGAGCAGCCCATCTGCACCTGCGGAGGTGTGGCCAAGGCCAAGCTGATTACCCGCAAGCCCATTGAGGCTGACGCCGCGGAGCTGGAGACCAACCGTCGCAGCCGCAGCGCCAAATTGAGAGTGTTGGAGAAAGCATAAGAGGCATTATTCATGACAACTGTTTTGCTGCACGAGGGCTCTGCAGCACCGAAACTGGAGCCCCCGCCGCGCCCGCAGGTGCGTGCGGTGCGCGGCGGCAACCACGGCCTGAACCGCGTCCGCCATGTGATGCGGACTGCCGTGATCGTGCTGATTCTTGCCGTGTCTGGCGGGCTGGCAATCAGCAGCCTGATGAGCGGTGCAACGCTGATGGAACTGAACGCACAGGTCGATGAGGTCAGCGCCCAGCTGGCCGAGGCCCAGAGCGAATACGACTACCTGAACACCCGGATGAACGACATCACGAGCCGCGCCAGTCTGCAGCAGGTGGCCGAGGGTGAGCTGGGACTGGTCAAGGCCGATCCCAGCCAGATCACCTACGTCCAGCTGGAGGACCAGAGCATCATTGAGCGGAACACCGGTGCCGCGGGCCGCCTGTTGGATGAGGTGCGCACGGCAGCGCTGAGCCTGCTGGACAGCCTGAACCCGTAAAACAACCAAAAATATGCAGCTACGAGCCTTTTTGCTGCACGGCCTTGCTGCCGTCGGCAAAAAGGCTTTTGAAATAACAAGGTGTATCCATGACAGAGCAACGACCCAACCATTCCCCCCGGCATCGTCCCCGGGCAAGCAAGGGCATAAAATACTGGACGCTGTTTTGCATGATAGCATTTATCCTCGCCTGCTACGGCGTGCTGGTCTACCAGCTGTATGTGTGGCAGGTGCGTGATGCCGAGAGCTACCGCGCAGAGGCTGTGACCCAGCAGCTGAAGGACACAACGCTGCCCGCTGTGCGCGGCTCGATCTACAGCGCCAACGGCAAGCTGCTGGCCAAGAGCAGTACGGTATGGAACATCGTGGCCGACCCGTCCTCCATTTTAGAGAGCGGGGCGACGGAGGACCAGATCCGCACAGCGGCAGAGCACATTGCCGAGCTGCTGGACGACGGCACAACGGCGGATACGGTGTACAAGGCGCTGACGGCGTCCAACAAGGATACCGGTGAGCCGTACCAGTACCGTGTGGTGAAAAAGAGCGTCGAAAAGCCCGTAGCGGATGCCATCCTGGCCTATGCAGACAGCTACCGCCTCAAGGACGGCGCTGCGGTGGACACGAGCCTGCAGACCGAGGAAAAGGAGGACAAGAAGGACGGCGAGGCCAAAACCGGCAAGGCAGCCCGTATCCTCTACCTGACCAGCGAACAGGCAGCCTCCCGCACTTACCCTTATGGGGAGTTCCTGGCCTCGGTGCTGGGCTTCTGCAACGAGGACGGCTCGGGTGCCTACGGACTGGAAAAATATTACGACGAGACGCTGGCCGGTACGCCGGGCCGCAGCGTGGCCGAAACGGACGCCTACGGCGACCCGCTGGCCAGCGGTCAGGCTGACGTGCATGAAGCCATCGACGGCAGCAACCTGAACCTGACCATCGACGAGAACGTACAGTCCATCGTCGAGGAGTACCTGACCGAGGCGATGAGCACCTTTACGGTCCATGGCCGCGGAAGCGCCATTGTCATGAACGTCAAGACAGGCGCGATTCTGGCGATGGCGTCCCTTGAGCAGTTTGACCCCAACGACCCCAAGACGATCACCGACCCCAAGATGAACGAGATCCTGGCCAAAACAGAGATCGACGCGGAGGACATTGACTGGCTGGAAAGCCGTCTGGGCGAGAAGGCCGTCAAGGACATCATTGCAGACGGAATCATCAGCCATGAAAAGACGACGAACGAGAAGGGCGAGGAGGTCTCCAGCGAGGCTACCCAGCTGCAGGGTATGATGCGCGAGGCCCAGTGGAAGAATAAGAACATTACCGAGCTGTATATGCCCGGCTCGGTGTTCAAGCTCATCACGGCCTCGGCAGGGCTGGACTCCGGTGTTATGAGTGCGGAGCAGACCTTCTACTGCGGCGGCAGCCTGACCGTCAACGAGGGCAGCGAGCTGTGGGAGCACACCTACCGCTGTGCCAACGGCGAGGTCCACTATGAACAGGACATGGCAGGCGCGCTGAACCACAGCTGCAACCTCTGGTTCATTCAGGCGGCAGAGACGCTCAAGCCGCAGATCTTCTACGACTATATCCAGGCGTTCGGCTTCACCCAGCCCACCGGCATCGACCTGCCCAACGAGACCCGCTGGACCAGCGTCTACAACGCCGAGCAGATGGCAGAGGTCGATACAAACCTGTACACGGCGGCCTTCGGCCAGAACGAGTCCATCACCCCGATGCAGATGGCTACCGCCGTAGCGGCCATCGCCAACGGCGGCTACCTTGTTACGCCCTATGTCGTGGATTCCATCTCTGACAAGGACGGCAACATTATCTCCCAGACCGAGACGAACATCCGCCGCCAGGTCATCTCCGAAGAAGTCAGCCGGCAGCTGCTGGCCATGATGGAAAACAACGTCCGCGGGGCAGGGGACTACCACTCCTGCGCCAACGCCTACGTGGCGGGCTACCGCATCGGCGGCAAGTCCGGTACGGCAGAGCGCACGGACCGCCATCTGCGCGGCGACTATTATAAAATGATGAGCTTTGCCGCTGTGCTGCCCATCGACGATCCCGAGATCGAGGTTTTCGTCCTGCTGGACGACCCGCGCTGGGTCAAGGACTATGCCAGCCAGGTCGTGGCCCCCGTTGTCGGCAACATCATCAGCGAGATCGCGCCCTATCTGGGCATCGAGCAGGACGCTGACTACAACCCCACCGGCACTGTGACCGTGCAGACCTGCCTGAACTACACCTGGACGAACGCGCAGGTCACGCTGAACCGCCTGGGCCTCAAGCATAAGCTGATCGGCCCCAGCAGCGGCAATATCGTCTACCAGTACCCCGTCGGCGGCAGCGTGGTGCCCGCGGGCTCCACCATTTACCTGTACACGGCCACCGACCAGAACTCGATGACCACAACGCCCGACGTCATCGGCAAGACCGGCACCTTTGCCGAGCAGATGCTCAAGGCCGCCAACCTGAACGTGCAGTTCGCCGGCGACAGCAGCGGCAAGGTCGTAGCGCAGGACGTCGAGGCCGGGACCTCCGCTGCCTACGGCACGATCATAACGCTGACGATGGACAGCGGAGAGGATACCACCCATGACGCCCCGACGGTGACCGAGGAGATCGACCCGGCAAACGAGGAGGGGTAAGCAACCCCGCAGGGGCACCCGGGCTTTTGCGAAACGCTGCATTTCTGTATAGGAGGTCTTTTTCATGCAAACCATTCCTGCCAATCAACTGCTGGCCGGACTGACGCTGGCCGAGCCGGTCGCCATCCGCGCCGTTGTGACCGACAGCCGCAAGGTCGAGCCGGGCTGCGTTTTTGTCTGCTTCCCCGGCGAGCGTGTTGACGGCCATGACTACGCCGCCGGTGCCTACCGGAGCGGCGCAGAATATATCGTTGCCAACCATCCCGTCGAGGGCGTGCCTGCGGACCGCACGGTCATTGTGCCGGACAGCGGCAAGGCCATGATCCGCATGGCGTCCAACTACCGGATGCTGTTCAACCCCAGAATGATCGGCGTCACGGGCAGTGTCGGCAAGACGACGACGAAGGAGTTCTGCTACGCGGTGCTCTCCGCCTTCGGCAAGACCCTCAAGACCGAGGGCAACCAGAACAATGACATCGGCGTGCCCAACACGCTGTTCCGCCTGACCGACGACACCGAGTACGCCGTTGTCGAGATGGGCATGGACCACGCGGGCGAGATCGAGCGTCTGACCCGCTGTGCCCGGCCCAGCGCGGGCATCATCACGATGATCGGTGTTTCGCATCTGGAAAATCTCGGCACGCGCGAGAATATACTGAAGGCAAAGCTGGAGATCTGCACCGGCCTGCCCGACGGCGCACCGCTGGCCCTGAACGCGGACAACGACCTGCTGCCCACGGCAAGCATCCCCAGCCGCCTGCGGCCGGTCTGGTTCGGCATTGACGCCGCGAATGCCGATGTCCGCGCGGTGGATGTCGTCACCGGCGCAAACGGCACGACCTTCAAAATCATCGATACGCAGTACGGTACGTTCGATGCCGCCATCCCGACAGCGGGCATCCACACGGTCTACGACGCGCTGGCCGCCTACGCCGCCGCGACCCGCCTGGGCCTGGACGCTGCCCGCTGCGCTGCCGCGCTGGCGACCTACCTGACGACGGGCATGCGCCAGCATATCGTGGAAAAGGGCGGCATCACCTTCATTGAGGACTGCTACAACGCCAGCCCCGACAGCATGAAGGCTGCGCTCTCTGTCCTCAAGGCACTGCCCAATGCCCGGAAGATCGCGCTGCTCGGCGATATGCTTGAGCTGGGCGGTGCGAGCGAGGAGGGGCACCGCCATACCGGCGAGTGGGCTGCTGACGCGGGCGTTGATGCACTCATCGCCTACGGCCCGCGCAGCGCCGCCATGGCCGAGGCCGCAAAAGCGCGCGGGGTTGCAGCGGTGCATTGCCAAACGGCGGAAGAAGTGCTACAATATGTACGGCAATTCGTGCGCCCCGGTGACGCTGTGCTGGTAAAGGCCAGCCACAGCATGGGCCTGGAGCAGCTGCTGCAGGAATACTATAAGGAATTGCCGCAGGGGTAAGCACCCCAACACACGTTTGGAGGAATCAACGGCATGGAGCAAATCTCATCCCTGTTGGCGGCGGCAGCCGTCGGCGGCTTTGCCATCACGGCGGTGGCGGGCAAATTCATGATCCCGGCGCTGCACCGGCTGCACTTTGGCCAGACCATCCGCGAGGAGGGGCCCACATGGCACAGCAAGAAAAACGGCACCCCCACCATGGGCGGCCTCTGCTTTATTCTGGGCATTCTGGCCACACTGGGCATCGTCTGGGTCATGTACAGCCCTAAGCTGCCGGAGGTGCTTGGTATGCCGCAGCTGCAGGCCGGTATGCTGGTGCTGTTTCTCGCGTTCGGCTCGGGCCTCATCGGCTTTCTGGATGACTTCATTAAGGTCGTCAAGCATCGCAACCTCGGCCTGACCGAGGCGCAGAAGATGATTTTGCAGATCGCGCTGACCTTCGGGTTCATGTTCGGCCTGCACAGCCTCGGGCTGCTGACCACGCAGGTCCAGTTCCCGATTTTTGGGCTGGTGGACATGGGCTTGCTCTACTATCCCATCGCTTTCTTCGGCATTATCTTCCTTGTCAACGCTGTCAACCTGACCGACGGTCTGGACGGCCTGTGCACCGGCGTGACCTTCGTGTCGATGATCGGCTATCTGCTGGCCGGCAGTCTGCTGGGCTTTGTACATGTTTCGCTGATCGCCGCTGCCACGGCGGGTGCCTGCGCGGGCTTTCTGGTCTGGAACTTCTACCCGGCCAAGGTCTTTATGGGCGACACCGGCAGCATGTTCTTCGGCGGCATCGTTACGGCGCTGGCCTTTGTGATGCAGCGCCCCGAGCTGGTGCTCTTTTTCGGCATTGTCTACATCTGGGACGCGATGACCGTCGTCATCCAGCGCACGTTTTTTAAGGCGACCCACGGCAAGCGCATCTTCCGCATGACGCCGATCCACCACGCCTTTGAGATGCGCGGCTGGCGCGAGGTCAAGATCGACGGCTTCTTTGCGCTGATTGCCGTCATCGGTGTGGCAATGGGAATTTTTTACATCTGTGTGGCATAAGCAGCGGGGCCGGGCCTACCCGGCCTCTGCCTGTTTCTGCCCCTAAGGGAGGTGACCGCCCATGAGCACTGCCGTGAGCATTGTGCGTACACTGTTAGGCCTTTTGTTTGACCATACCATCGGAAATATTGTGCGCATGATACCCATCATACGCCTGCCCAAGCTGGAGCGGGGGCCGGTCTCCCGGGGCTTTCTTGCCATGCTGCTGGGCATTTTGTTCTTCGGGCTGACGATGCTGTTCTCGGCCAGCTATTCCAGCGCCTACGCCACCAGCGGTAAACTGTACAGTATCATCAAACCGCAGATCATGATTGCACTTGTGGGGCTGGCCTTTATGTGGATCCTGTCCAACATCAACTACCGCGCACTGCGTCTGATGAGTGAGAGCCTGTACATCATGACCATTGTGCTGCTGATCCTGACGCTGCTCAGCCCGGAGGACACCAACGGTACCTACCGCTGGGTGTATCTGCCGGGCGGTGCCTCCTTCCAGCCGTCGGAGCTGGCAAAATTCTCACTCATGATCTGGACGGCAGATATGCTGGACCGCGACTATGACAAGAAGAACAGGCTGTGGTACGGCGCGATAAAGCCTGCGCTGCCGCTGCTGCCCATCCTGTATCTGTTGCACAAGGAGTCGCACAACTCCGCCATGATCCTGCTCTGCCTGATTTTTGCCACGATGCTCGTCTGCACCCTCTCACCCGGCCGCTGGCTGCTGCCGCTCGTTCCGGCGTGTGTAGTAGCCGCCATCTACTTCCTGAAGGGGTTGGCCGGCGGGGAAGGCTACGCCGCGGGCCGTATGAACGCTACCTGGGGTCTTGCGCCGCTGGATACTGCCGGTATGGGGTGGCAGACCCTTCAGAGCATCTATGCCATCTCCACAGGCGGCATGTTCGGCGTGGGCATCGGCGCGAGCGTGCAGAAGCACCAGTGGCTGCCCTACGCCGAAAACGACTTTATCTTCGGCGTCATCGGTGAGGAGCTGGGCTTCTTCGGCTGTGTTATTCTCATCGGTGCGTTTGCGGTGCTGCTGATCATGGGCGTTATGATCGCCCTGCGCGCGCCCGACCTGTACGGCACGGTGCTGGGCATCGGCATCATCTCGCAGATCGCCTGGCAGGTGTTTCTGCATATCGCCGTCGGCACGGCACTGATCCCCAACACCGGCATCAGCCTGCCGTTCTTCTCCTCCGGCGGCACCAGTCTGCTGCTGCTGCTGAGCGAGATGGGCGTGCTGTTGAGTATCTCGCGCGCCGGAAATGCCCGGGAACAGCGCCTGGCAGAGCAGCACCGCGCCGAGACAGAACGGATGCTGCAGCGCACCCGCTACCGCAGCAGAGCCGCGCGGTAAGGGGGACGCCCGATGTCCGCGGCACGGCGGGCACAGCCTATATTTTATTCTCATGGAGGTCCATCATGCGCGTTTTAATTGCTGCCGGCGGTACAGCCGGTCACATCAACCCGGCGCTGGCGATTGCCGGTGCCCTGAAGGCCGCGGACCCGACGGCGGAGATCCACTTTGCGGGTCGCCGCGAGGGGATGGAGTACGGCCTTGTCACCAAGGCAGGCTACCCCTTCCATCACATTGAGATCAACGGCTTCCAGCGCCATTTGAGCCTGGAAAACATTGGCCGCAACATCGTAGCCATCTGGCATCTGGCGCTGTCCGGCCCGCGCACCCGGAAGATTCTGAACGAGGTCAAGCCCGACCTTGTCATCGGCTGCGGCGGCTACGTCAGCGGGCCTATCGTCCGCGCGGCAGCCCGGCGCGGCATCAAGACAGCCATCCATGAGCAAAACGCCTTCCCGGGCGTGACCAACAAGCTGCTGGCGAAGGAGGTCAACATTGTGCTGGCCGCCAGCGCGGACGCGGTTGAAAAGCTCGGCGCGCCGGAAAAAACCACCGTCGTGGGCAACCCTGTCCGCCCCGAGGTGCTGACCGCGGACCGCGCCGCAGCGCGCGCCAAGCTGAACGCCGGAAACCGCACCGTTATTTTGAGCTTCGGCGGCAGTCTCGGTGCGGACCGCATCAATCAGGTCGTGGCCGACCTCTGCGCCTGGGAAAAGCAGACGCACCGGAACGTGCTTCACCTGCACGCCACCGGCAGCCGCGGCGTCAAGCTGTTTGAAGGGCTGGAAAAGGAAAAGAACTTTGCCCCCGGCGAGAACCTCGTCGTGACGGAGTATATCAACAACATGCCCCAGCTGCTGGCCGCGGCAGATCTCGTCATTGCCCGCTCCGGCGCACTGACGCTGGCCGAGCTCGAGGCTGTGGGCCGCGCATCGGTGCTGATCCCCAGCCCGAACGTGGCCGAAAACCACCAGTATTACAATGCCCTTGAGCTGCAAAAGGCCGGTGCGGCAGTCGTCATCGAGGAAAAGAACCTGACCGGTGACGGTCTTGTCAAAACTGTCGAGACCCTGCTGACCTCCCCCGGCAAGCTGGCCGAGATGGGCGCCAACGCCAAGACCCTCGGCAATCCGCACAGCCTTGATTTGATTACCGAAAAGCTGCTGAAGTTGGTCAACGGCTAAGCAAGGCTGCATACACCCTGTAGGGGCGAACATCGTTCGCCCGCCCGATGCGACGAGCGTCGCCGGGCCACACCCCGTAGGGGGTGCATTCTATATGCGCCCGCCCAACGTACCATCCACCCACGGGCAGCCGCCCCAAAATTCACCGGAAAGGAGCCGCTTATGGACCGCAACCAGCGCAGCCGCAGGCAAAAATCCGCAAACGGCTCCTACGCCCAACAGTCCCGCCGCAGTATGGGCAGCCGCTTGGGCCTTGAAAAAAGGAACGCCCCGCGCCCCAAAGCGCCGCCTGAAAAGGCCGCGCCTACTCCCCATGCGCCCCCGCGGCAGCGCCCTGCGCAGGAGATCAATCCCCAGAAGGCAGGCTACCGCCCCGGCACGCCAAGGCGCACGCGCCGCGTCACACAGGCGGAGATCATACGGGCAAAGCGCCGCCGCCGTCTGCTGGGGGCGCTCGGCGTGCTGGCCGTGCTGGCCGTGGGTGCGTTTGTGTCGATCAACCTTCTGTTCAAGGTCACGATCTTCCGGGTAGAGAGCTATGACGGCTCCCAGCCCGTCGATACCGGCATCTACACGTCCGACGAGCTGATCGAGGCGCTGGGCATCGAGAAAAACTCCAACCTGTTCGCCTTCTCCACCGCGGAAAAGACCCAGCAGCTGGCGCTTCAGTTCCCGTATTTGGAGCATGTCGCTGTGGAGATCCAACTGCCCGCCGCAGTCATCATCAAGGTCGAGCCCGCCACGGAGCGGTTCGCCTGTATGTACCCCGGCGGGTGGATGGTCTTGAGCGACTCCCTCAAAATTCTGCGTACCGACGTCAGCCAGCCGGACGGCCTGATTCTGCTGACCATGTCGCTGCCCACAGATTTCTCCCCCGTGGTGGGGCAGAACATCGAGCCCAAGAGTTATAACTCACTCCTTAGCGAGACCCAGCAGGCCACAGCGGAGACAGCGGGTCTGCAGGCCAGCGCACTGCAAACGCTGACCGAAATGCGGGACGGCCTGCAGGAGAACAACCTGTTTGACGGCACGACGGCGCTGAACATCCAGGATCTGAGTGATATTGAGTTCACCTACCAAAACCGCGTTCAGGTGCTGCTGGGCAGTGAGACGAACCTCGCCTACAAGCTGCGACTGGCCGCTGCCGCGCTGACCGACCCGGAAAAGGGTCTGGCCGCCGGTGATAAGGGCGTGCTCGACATCTCGACCCAGCGCAGCGACGGCGACATCCGCGCCTACTTCGCCCCCGATACCCCCGAACCGACACCCACCCCGGAGCCGACCCCGTCCCCCGAGGAGGAGACCGACCCCGAAAGCCCCACAGAATAACCCCAACACCCCGACAAACCGTCGGGGCGTTTTTTTGTACAAGCCGACAGAAAAAATTGTATAAAAACACCCCGCAGCGCCTTACACATGAGCTACCTTGGGGATTGTTGTTGTTCACCGATTCAGAAAAATCCGCAACGCACATGTGTCTAACACATCCAAATTCTTTCTCCGTTTGTGATGAATTCAAACAGGCGATATTTCTGCGCATTATCGGTCGGCACCAGCCGAGGCCCTGCCCGTTGCAAAGTTGCCGTCTGTGGTCAAGGTGGCATTGTAGCAGTTGATGGCAGCAGTGTCGTGTTCGTACATCGTGGCGAGAGTAAGCGAAAACCAAAAAGGGCAGAGCGAAATTAGCGCGGATGCTATCAGACTATTGTGGAGAATGCAGGAAACTATATTAAGATAATAAGCAAAAAATCAAGGAGTTAACATAAAGTAGTCATAAAATTGCTTGAAAGTATGCGACGAATTTGATTTAATTAGTATTAGAAGAAGATAATAGAAAGGAGATGTGTAGTGCATGTTGTCGGGAAAACAAATTGCCGAGGCAAGAAAGCGAAAAGGACTAACGCAAGAGGCCTTGGCGGCAGAACTTGGAGTATCGAGACAAACGATTGCAAAATGGGAACAAGAAATTTCAACACCCAGTGTTACAAATGCACATAGACTGATAGATATTCTAGGCCTACAGGAAATGGAGAATAAATCGTCTACCGAAGATGAAGGCAATGCAAGAACTATTTGTAAAAAGAGATTAACAAAGAGATTGTTGATTGAACTTTGGGCAGTATATGTTGGGATAGCATTTCTCTGCTTTTTTTCTATTGGAATTGTGGCATTGTTTTTTATCCCTGCAATATCGGTTGTCCTAATATTAGTTGCTATTGTAGTGCAGGAAGTAAGGGGAAAGAAGACAGATTCACCGATGAAGATTCTTCTCGGCGGAATATGCTTTATTGGGCTTGCCATACTGGCAGTAGTTGCTATACTTGCAAGTGGGTTTGCTCTAAGAGAAAATTATCAACATAAAGCTTTTTATTCTGTTCCTGCTATACAACTAAAAAAATATTCGGCAATTAATGAGTGGATTGATGAATGCAAAACGATAGGACCTGATATTTATGGGCAATGTATTGAATTGCCGTCAGATAAGACAATCTGTCTCTATATTGTATATAGACATCAGGTGACGGACGCATCGGATGCAAGCCTCGTTTCAGATCCGCTACATATGCGATTCATTGCAAAATACCGTGGTGGTACTGAATATGATGGGGTGGATTTGTATTTTCTCCAAGGGAGAAGTAGTTATCAGATGCTTTTCTCTATTGACGGAAGTGAACCTTATTATAACAGTATGGCAACTGTTAATCCAATGCTTATAGATGATGTGAAGGCACTATTTAACAATCTGCAAGGAGATGAAAAAAATGCTTAAAAAGGTTAAAAAAAATAGTTGCACTGATGATGGCGACAATGGCGCTTTCTACATTATTCGTGACGACTGCGTTTGCGCAGGAGAATGACGTAGAAGTTATTGAAGAAGCGAAGATTCTTGAGGAAATTGTTTCGTATTTGGAAGACGGTGTGACAATAGATGTTGCGCCCAATGAATCAAAGCGGATTGAAATACCACTGTCAAATGGAGAAAGTGCGTATCTTGAGATTGGGTGCACACCAATTACATTGACACGCGGAACAACAAGCGCCAGCTATAACTATACTTCAAATGGTGACTATATATTTTGGGGAGATATAAACTATGGAAGTATTGGGAGTTATAGTCATAGAGTCAACTTCAAGATAACCGCATTATCCCCTACATGCGAATTCTACATTACATCTGCGAGCGTTGAATACCAGCAGCCATCAGTTGGATATGTTAATTCTGGATCTGGCATAACGGGAAACAAAAATTATGATGTGAAGACAAGCTCTTATTCTAAAGCATACGCAAGTTTTACAATCAATGGACATGTAAATAATATATATTCGAAAATTCTTATGAACTCTATGAATCCGAATAAGATTACATTTACAATATATTATTCGCTGGCTCCAATTGATTAGTCCTGAAAATAGTGGATGCTTGTGTCTTCACTTATTGCCACAGCAAGAAAAAATACAGTTGCCAACAAAACAGCGATACCACTGGGAAGCAAGGAACAATGCAAAGCTAGGAATTCATTTTGCGTCTCTGCATCCGGTGAGTATCAAGTAAAACACAAACAACACCCCAAAGTTGGAAAAGGTACTTTGGGGTGTTGTTATTTAGGTGTGCCCAGCATGGGCAACAGCTAGGTGATGAAAGACCACTACGCGTTTGGCAGTAGGAAGCGTTAGCCGAAGGCAAGGGGGCCAAACGTGGGGGGAGGAAAAAATCTGAAGGGAGCCAGATGTTAACAAAAAATGCTGGCTGACAAACTCTTGAACCGATGAACAGAAATCCCATAGTAGTTTAGTATTGAACAGCACTCCATTTGTTAGACAGTATGATATACTATCTAACAAGTGGGGTGCTGTTCAACAAAAGACGCTGTGGGGTTTTTGCTATGTTGTAGGGGTCGATGTTTGCATCGACCCGCGGGCGAATGACGAGCATCCGCCCCTACAATTTACGATGCAATCAATCAGACGTTCAGCTCCACATGCTGACCGACGTCCTCGGCATTGGCGTCCAGCACGGGCTGGATGACGTCGCGCAGGAACTCGGTGACCTGCTCGGCGCTGCGGCCTGTAAAGGCTTCAGGAGAGAGCTCGGCCTCGATTTCCTCGCGGGTCAGGCCGAATGCAGGGTCAGCCTCGACGCGGGCAATCATGTCGTTGGGCTTGCCCTCCTGCTTGACAACGGCAGCGGCGGCCACAGCGTGCTCACGCAGACGCTCGTGCAGCTCCTGACGGTCACCGCCCTTCTTGACGGCCTTCATCATGATGTTCTCGCTTGCCATGAACGGCAGCTCGGCCATGACGCGGGCACGGACGACCTTCGGGTAGACGACAAGCCCGTCGGAGACGTTCAGCAGGATGTTCAGGATGGCGTCAGCAGCCAAGAAGCCCTCGGCCATCGCAATGCGCTTGTTGGCGGAGTCGTCCAGCGTGCGCTCAAACCACTGGGTACCGGCAGTGATGGCGGGGTTCAGCACGTCCACCATCAGGTAGCGGCTCAGCGCGCAGATGCGCTCGCAGCGCATGGGGTTGCGCTTGTAGGGCATAGCGGAGGAACCGATCTGGTTCTTCTCAAACGGCTCCTCCATCTCCTTGAAGTTCGCCAGCAGGCGGATGTCCGTCGCCATCTTCATGGCGGACTGGCCGATGCCTGCCACGGCGGACAGCACATTGTAGTCCACCTTGCGGCTGTAGGTCTGGCCGCAGACCGGCACGACCTTGGTAAAGCC
>ERZ791734.2023-NODE-2023-length-14243-cov-2.257612_pt1 | contig 14243 bp, 6 predicted proteins | sample MGYA00509953_ERZ791734 | MGnify/ENA primary metagenome ERZ791734 (study PRJEB30046, sample SAMN00792038) | human gut metagenome | study: EMG produced TPA metagenomics assembly of the A metagenome-wide association study of gut microbiota in type 2...
TGGCGGGGACTGCGGGCAAACTCCGGCCCGCCGCACGTGAACGATTCGGACGATACTTTGCCTTTTCCGTATATGTGAGCCGCCGATGACGCCGCGCGGTTCTCTATGTCGCCCAGCGAGCCTTCGCTCCAGAACTCGCCCGCCACTTCGTCCGACTGGCCGCCGTACTGCAAAAATTCACCGGGAAACCCCCAATGCCCGTATGGCTCCAGCCATATACCGAACCCGTCTTTGTGGGCAAGCTCCCGCATACCGCCTATATGGTCATAGGCCAGGCGGTCGGCAATCATGCGGCGCAAGTCCCATAAGAAGCGGTCCGACTTGTCGGTACTGCCTACCACAATGCCGTCAAAGGTGAGAAGGTAAGGAGTGGGGTCATATCCGAAATGCGATTTGAAATAGTCGATAAAGTCGTCTCCATAATTTTGCGTAGCTTTCTCATAACTGTCACATACAATCATTTTCCAGGTCTTCCGGTCATTTTCCGGAACCCGTCTGAGTATCTCGCCTATAAAACTGTCGTAGTGGTGTTTCAAGTTCTCCCGGTTCCAGCGGTCTACCTCAGGGCCTTCCCCGTCGCCTTTTATGGCAGGGGCATTACATATGCCCGTAGGAGCCATGTAAGTACGTACGATTTCCCAATCACCCTCCGGGACATTCCAGACAACCCGGTCGGCATCGATGTGGTCGGTGATGTCGATAATATCCCTTTCCGAAACTACGCCATCCGGTGCATAAGAAACCCGGTTGTCCCATTTATAGTCATGCCACATCGGCTGGGGAGTCTGGTGCATTTTGCTCAGTATCTTGTCTGCATAGCGGTCTACGATAGGAGTTTCGGACAATTTGAATTCCTTTATTTTGCAGTTGGCATTGATATTCATCTCTACCATGAATTCCTCGCCGCGCGTTTCGGGTACAGCCACAGCCGTAGGAGCCAGCATATCCCACTTCGTTCTTTAGAACTGTGCGGTCGGCCCCGAAAGAACAAACCTCTTCGAAAGCCCCGTTGCGTTTCACCTTTACGGAAAAGTAAGCCCTGATAGGCGTAGCGCTCTCTATCCGGATAGAGCGGAGTGTAAAATCCTTCTTCGACGGCCTTACCGTAATGCTGGCCTTATCGCGTTCAAATCCGCCTGTAGTATTCAAGTCCCCGTCGAACATCCAGGCGACATCCGTCACGCCCTCTGTCGTAATATGATCTACCGTCGCCCTTATATCAGGAGCGATGTTGTTACGTTTGAAAGCAAGCACTTTTACATTCTGCAGGAAGTTGTCGGGGTGGGGGAATACGATATCCCTTTCGCCTCCGCCCGTTACCAGAGCATGTTGTGAAGCCAAGTAACGCATCGACTGTTTCGGGTCTACCCACGGCCCTCCGGCCTGGCTCCATCCGGGGCCGTTGAAAATGCCGATTTCGATATTCTCTTCAGTAGCCGTTTTCAAAGCAGCGTGTACGATGTCATACCACTCGTCGCTCTGCATATACACAGGGCCGTGCGGCATTTCTGCAATACCCTGGAATCCGATAAAAGCCCGGTTGATACCCGCCTTTTTCATCGATTTCAAATCATTGATGACACCCTCTTTACTTATATTGCCCGATATCCAATACCAGTAGCAACTGGTTTGTACATCTTGGGGCGAGGCAAACACCTTGCGCATATCCTGGTAACTGTCGGTAGCCGTGGCAGCCGGTACTTGTACCGTAAGCAACAACAAGGCTGCTGCGACCAAAGACGATTTTAAATTCATCGATTTCATGATAATATATCCCTTATATTTCTTTTATGTTGTTTCACCTAACTATCTTTACCCCTTTCGGAGCCTGTATGTCACATACGACTTTTCCCCGGCCGTTTTTCGTGCAACTTACCGTTACGATACCGTAAGGAGTGGGAAAAGTCCCTTTGACTGACTGTAGCGGGCCGAGGTTGGGTTTCACCTGCAGGACACGGCATCCCGGTTCTATCGGGACGATGCCGAGCACATGCCGGGTAAGCCAGGATGTAGGGCCCGATGCCCATCCATGGCAAAGGCTCAGCCTCAACCCCTTATAACAATAAGCACCCCCGCCTGCATGTATGTCATGCTTGCCCGGCGGCACTATCTCGTCGATGCGTGCCGCATTGGCTACGTCGGCATATTTCAAATCTTCCCAGAAAGTAGTCGCCCCCAAGTCCAGCATCGCTCCCCAATACGTAGAGATGAAGTCGAGAGCCTCATCATATTTGCCCAGCATGGCAAGAGCCTCCAGCATATAATACCCGTAAAACGTTGAGAAACCGTCAAGGCCGTTTTTCAATATCGTTTCACAATCCTTCTCCGGGTCTGTGCTCAACCCCGATATGATATTCAACGCTGCCGCCTGGCTGTTATCATGAGCATCCACGGCCACCCCCTTCATCCGTTCGAGGCAGCTCGATGCCATTCTTATCATATCCCTGTCACCGATATACTCCCCGATTTGTACAGCCGCTTTCATCGCCATGAAAGAGAGCGATTGCAGTCCGCTGTGTATCACATTCTGGTTTTCCGATGTCGGCCAGTCGAGAAAGCGTATTCCGTCGAGCCGTTCCACCCCGTTCTCGTCAATCCTCTCGTCGATCTGCTTGACGAGACGGAGCAAATAGTCGCGCTGGCTTTTTAAGTAATCGAGGTTGCCCTGGTACATATACAAGTCCTTCTGTATGATTATCCACCACAACGAATAGGAGCACATCCCGTTCATCCAGCCCGGAAAAGGCGTATCGTCGCGGGCAAAGTCGAGACTCTTGTACACCACCTCTTGTTCCCCGAATACATTGTTTATCGTCATCACCTCCGGATGCATGTCGCCCACCCATACGAGCCGGTCGCGCTTTATCCCGTCCCAGAGGTACTCCTGCATGTTCAGTTTTACGGTATAAGCACCTGTTTGCCATATTTGGTTTATCCGTTCATTATCAGAGCAGAACGACCCCTTGTCCTCGATGTCCCTTATCAGCGAGACAGCCGATACATGGCGCAAGTTATATTTTATATCCTTATCGAGCAAGTCTATCCTGGCAAACCTGAAGCCGCTGTTCCCGCATTGGAAAGAGCCCAGCCACGGAGCCGAAACCGTAAAATCACGCAACGAATGCTCGTTGGTCGGATTTTGAGGGTTATCCGGCATATTCACGTCGCTCATGGCCTCCGTGACCGACTCGCCCAGGCGTATTCTCAATCTGACGGGAACTTTACATTCCCGGATAGCCGAAAATATTTTTATCCTTCCATACATTTCCTTGCCGAAATCCAGTAAAATGGAGGCCTGATGCGTGTCGGAGCTCATCAGGGTTGCATACGAAGTATCAGATACCGATAACTGTCCGCTGAATGTCCCCAACAGGTGATTGGGATTGGAGACGAATTTCCCGGTATTATCCGACATCCAGACGATTCTGGCCGGAGGTACGGTTGTATGCGTGACTTTCGCTTGGGAGCTGAGCGCAAACAAGCATAAGAGAGAAAACACTATAAATAAATGAGGTTTCACCATTACGTAAAATTATTGTTTGATAAAGTTGATTTTTTTTGATTTACAATGTTACGCAATTTACGGCCGTATCAGTTTTTCATTTATCCCGATTTGTGTGATATTTGTCTTCAAGGTCTCGTGTTTTGTCTCAAAAGTTATTATATAAGTCTCAAAATAGGGAAATCGTACAAATTTGTTTTGAAATATACGATATTTTGAGATAAATTTACACAGTGATTTATCACACCTGTTTATTTTTTTAATATCCATGAAACCTCTATGAGACAACAAATACTGACGATATCGCTATGTTGTGTTTTTATTTTGTCGGCACTCTCCGATGTCCTTTCACAGCCGTTGCATCGCACCGATTTGTCAAACCTTCGGGTCAATGCCTTTGCCCAAGACAGCTTGGGATATATATGGATAGCTACGGCAAACGGACTTTGTAAGAGCTTCGGCGAAAGCTATGATGTATTCTTCTATGACGAAGCCGACGAACACTCCATACCCTCCAATCTCATTACAGGCCTTTATGTCGACGACGCCTCCAAGCTGTGGATATCTACCGGGAAGGGTATCTGTTCGATGGCGCGGGGGAAGTACGAGTTTCACCGATACTCGCAGAGTACCTCGACCGGTATGGAAAGTTTTTTTCTCGGATTTGTGCAGTATGCCGGGAGAATATATACATACGGCTATAACGGGCTGTACGAGATAGATGAAAAAAACAAGACGCTTATACCGCGCATCGAAGTCGATAGGCAGGTCATATATGGAGCCGTTACCGACAGTCACGGCAACTTGTGGCTCACCAATGGGGCAGAGCTGATAAAGCTCGACCGCTCGTTGAGCCTGATTTCCAAAATCGTCGTAGGACGGGACGATGTTGTAAACTGTATGGTCAGTGACCGTGAAAAGATACTTTTGGGTACCGAAAACGGCATCAAGCTCCTCGATTTGCATAGCCTCGAAATCAGCGACGGCGATTTCCCTCATGCGCTCGACGATTTGCGTATCAATCAGATGTTGCCCGTCGACGGAGGCCGTAAGTTGCTGATAAGCACAAGAAACAAAGGTGCGCTTGTGTACGACATGGAAACCCGCGATGTGATAAGCCGGTACAACAACGACGAGTTTGCCGATATACCCTCTGTCGATATCAATACGGCATTTGTCGATAAGGAAAAAAACGTGTGGTTCGGGACTTTCGACCGGGGGCATTTCATGCTTTCGAACAAGAAAAAGATATTTAATGAAAACAAAGCCATAGTAAACCTGTTCAGAAACCGGTTTGTCACCCGTATTACCGCCGACCGGTATGGAAATATGTGGATAGGAACCCGCTATGACGGCCTGGCATATTACAATACCGCCACCGGGAAAGTGGTCTGGTACGACGCCTCCACGACCCCCTGGCTGTCGGTGTTCAACAGCAACTTTGTGCAGGAAATATACTGTGATACCCGCAACCGGTTATGGGTCGGGTATGGAAATTTGCTTATAGTCTGCAACATTGGCCGGGACGGGCAACTCTCTTTGGTAAAAACCTGTTCCGGAACCGGAAATGTGGTTACCATAGCCGAAGACGCTAACCGCAGGATATGGGCGGGCTCGTCCGAAAACGGATTATATATCTACGACGACGATCTTATTCTCAAGCAACATATCACATCGGCCGTTTCCAACAGCAACAACATCACCAAAATCATACCCCTTTCCGATGACAAGATGCTCTTTTCGGCATACATGGACAATATCTACGTCATCGATGCCAATTCGCTGGTAGCCAGTGCTCTCGATGCCAAGTGCCGGAAGCTTTGGAGCAATGCCGTAGAACTCAGGCTCGACGCTAAAGGCAACCTGTGGATCGGCACTTACGGCAACGGCCTTATGAAATACGACTTGAAAAAGAAGACGCTGAAGCAGTACGACCCGCTCCAGCGCAATGACATGGTAGGCATCGAGTGCGACGCGCACGATAATGTATGGGCAAGTTCTTCTTACGGCATATACCGCATATCACCGGCCGATACCATCAACGTCTATCTCCAGCAAGACGGTATCGGAGGCAACCAGTACCATGAAAAATGTACGTTCAAGGACAGCCGGGGACATATCTATTTCGGCGGGAACACAGGACTCGAAGAAGTCTTCCCCGATAACGTGGAGCCTGTCCGCCAAGACATTCCCATATATCTTACCGACTTCAAGCTTTTCGGCAACAGCGTGGTACCCGAAGACGGCGGAGTCATCGACAGGGATATATCCTTGATAAGGAACCTCAAACTCGACCATGACGAGAATGTTGTCAGTTTCGAGTTTTCGGGCATTGCTTATGACTGTCTGTCGTTTCTCGAATACGCCTATATGCTCGAAGGTTTCGACCACACATGGAACTATATAGGCAAATACAACCGGGCTACCTACGCCAACCTGCCGGCAGGCAGTTATACCTTCCTGGTCAAGGCAAAAAATCGTAACGGGGCCTGGGGTGAGCCCAGAAAGCTGCTCGACGTCGAAGTCAGTCCCGCACCCTGGTTGCATCCTCTCGCGCTATCCGTATATGCGGTATTGGCGGTATTGCTTGTTTTCCTGTTCAGTAAACTATATGTCCGTCTCAAGCTTGCCAAAGAAAAATATACCCTTATCGAGGCAAAAATTGAGCAGGAACACAAAATGTCCCAGATGAAAGTAAACTTTTTTACCAACATATCGCACGAGTTGAGGACACCCCTGACTCTGATTTATGCCCCTGTAAAGATGTTGAAAGACAAATATCGGACTCTGAGCGAGCAGCAAGTAGAGTCGAATCTCGATTTTATAGCCGGCAACGTAGACCGGTTGCTCGATCTCACCGACCAGTTACTGAAGTTTCGCCATGTCAAGGACGAAACACTTCCGCTGAAAGTCAGTCGGCACGATTGTGTTCACCAACTGGAAAATATTATTAAATTATACAATATATATACGGCAGAGAAAAATCAGATAGTGGAATTCGACTGCCCGTACGACAGTCTTACGGTCATATACGACGCCGATAAGCTGGATAAGATTATGAACAATCTGCTGATGAATGCGACCAAATATACGCTCGACAGCGGTCGCATTATCGTCAAGCTCGACTTGACAAAATACCCGGAAAGAACTACCGGAAACGATTGGACGTATATGGAAATCCGGGTGACCGATAACGGCATAGGCATAGATAAAAATGATTTTACACGGCTCTTCAAGCGTTTCAGCCGGTTGGTGACACCCTCGAAATACGGGCAGATAAAAGGATTCGGCATAGGATTGAACTACGTATATCACTTGGTCGAAAACCACAAGGGAAAAATACGTGCCGAACGGAATGTCTCCCGGGGGATGACCTTTACGGTTGTCATTCCCGTTTGCGAGAGTGCATATAGCGAAGACGAACGGGCATCCGACGATATGGATATGAAGCAGGAAGCAGAACAGGCAGCCGGCAGTGATATCCTCCCTGCAATCCCCGTTACGGACGATGCCGCAGAAGAAGAGGCGGCTGGTGCCGAACGCAGGAAGATACTTATCATCGAAGACAATCCCGATATGAACGCCTTTATAGCCGGCCTGTTCAGCGATAAGTTCGATGTAACCACGGCATTTGACGGCCTCAACGGGTTGCAAAGGGCTGTGGAGACGGTTCCCGACATCATCATTAGCGATGTATTGATGCCGCGTATGGACGGATATGAGCTATGCAGTGAAGTGAAGAAGAACAAGGACATTTGCCATATCCCCGTAATCCTGCTTACGGCCAAAGTCATGGACGAGGAGCAGATAAGAGGATATGACCAGGGAGCCGATATGTACCTCAGCAAACCCTTCAATCCGAGTGTGCTTATTTCCATAGTCAACAGGATGATGGCAAAGCAGGACAAGCTCAAAGTCCTTCTCATTTCGGCATGTGGAGCACAAGACTCTGTCCCGGCGGAGAAAGACGTACGGCTCGAGCTCAGCCCGCTCGACCGGAAATTTCTCGACAAATTGTACAAATACATAGAAGACAACATACCCAACGATGATATCAACATCAATATCCTTAGCCGCGAGCTGGGTTATTCCCGTGCCAATTTCTACCGGAAAATCAAAGCACTTACAGGAGCCACTCCGAATGATTTGCTTAAGACATACCGTCTCAACCGCGCGGCCGAGCTTATATTGACCCGGGAATATACATTGGGAGAAATCAGTGAGATGACTGGTTTCGGGACCCAGTCGCATTTTTCCAATCTCTTAAGAAACATTTCGGGATATCGCCGAAAGAGTACCTGACCGAACATTTCGGCAAGTGATGGAAATATGGTGTCCGCTATCGGAACGAAGTAATTGTACGAATTTATCACACTATATGTAATATGGATATAAAAATGAAACCGTACCTCTTGTTATTTGCGACATACCTTATATGCGTCGCCCAGACATTCGCCCAAAATCAGGAAATACGGCTCTTTTCACACCGGGGAGGGCGCCTGGAACACGACGAGAACACGCTCCGGGCCTTTGAAGCCAGTTATCGGGCAGGATACCGGGGATTCGAGACCGATGTGCGGATGACCCGCGACGGAGCACTCGTCATCACGCACGACAGTTCGCTGGAGCGTACCACCGACGGCAAAGGCGTGGTAGAGCAGCATACTCGGGCAGAAATAGAGCAATTGCATACCCGGCAAGGGAACAAAGTGCTCTTTCTCGATGAACTGCTTCGCTTCCTGCACGACAAGCCGGGGCTCTATGTCGAGTTTGAGATGAAGACCGCTCCGCAACATCTCTATCCCTCCCGTCGTCTTGAGGAGTATTGCGACAAACTCTATGAAGCAGTCATGGCAGAGAAGCCCGCAGATGCCCTTTATGTGTTCACGTCGAGCGATTATCGGGCGTTGCGCTATTTGCAATCGCGCTACCCCGGAGTAGAACTGTTGCTCATCACTTCCAAGCCCTGCAACGACGAGACCATAGACCTCTGTAAGACTGTCGGCATAAAACGCCTCGGGGCGACCATGGACGGTACCAGTCGCGCAAGTGTACGGCGGGCACACGATGAAGGCATTATCGTAAGCCTGTGGCCGGGGAAGTCGGTACAGGACTTTATGCTCGGGGCGTACTTGGGATGTGACTATATGTGCACCGATATCCCGGTTGAGCTCAAAAAGTGGGTTGCAGAAAACGCCCCTTGGATAAAAGTGAAATATTAGCCGGCCCGCTCGTCGGAAAATATTTTGAAATAAACTTTGATAAGAATTTTGAAAATATAAAATGTTGATAATAAGAATGATGATTGGATAAATTGCAAAATGTACCACCCTTGTATAGACAAATTCGCCATTCGATTCTGAAACAAATATTCAAATAAATGAGACATATAGATGGCAGCCCATTGTTTCGATGCAACTACTTTTGTCGGACCATGTAACCATAAAGCCCGGGGACAACACCATAATCCCCCGGCACCCGGCAGAAAATAAAGCGAAAACAAGTCTGTAATAAATTTTTTATTGGAATGAAACGAATACATACTATCCTTATTATCCTGTTATTGGCAGTGACGTACGGGGAGGCAAAAAAATCCTCGGACGACAGGCAGATGGATGACTTTATCACATCATTGATGAAGAAGATGACGCTGGAAGAAAAAATCGGGCAGTTGAATTTGGGAGGAGTCGGCAGCCCCAAAGTGGTCGGCAGTGCCATAGGACTCGACGAAGCCATAAGAAAAGGGCTTGTCAGTTCGGTCGGAGGGTTCGATGCCAAAGCAGCCGAAGACGCCCAAAAATTTGCCGTAGAAAATTCGCGCATGAAGATACCTTTGATTACAGGGCTCGATGTCGTTCACGGATATTATACGATTTTCCCCATACCCTTGGCCAGTGCATGCAGCTGGAACATGCCCCTCTTGGAAGAGAGCGCACGGGTCGCAGCCGACGAAGCATCCGCATTCGGTATCAACTGGACATTCGCGCCTATGGTCGACATCTGCCGCGACCCGAGATGGGGGCGTATTGCCGAAGGTGCAGGAGAAGACCCCTGCCTCGGCTCCCGCATAGGCCGGGCAATGGTCAGGGGATTTCAGGGTGACGACCTCTCCAAACCCAATACCCTCCTGGCATGTGTAAAGCACTTTGCCTTGTACGGAGCATCCGAAGCCGGACGCGACTATAATACCGTGAGCATGGATCCCGTAACCATGTACAACTACTATCTGCCGCCCTACAAGGCAGCCTTCGATGAGGGAGCGGGTAGTGGGATGACCTCTTTCAACGTCGTGAACGGAGTACCGGCCACAGGAAACAAGTGGCTCCTGACCGACTTGCTGCGTGACCAATGGAAATTCAAAGGATTCATGGTATCCGATGCCAATTCGCTGGCCGAAATGTCAGAACACGGAATGGGCGGCGCTCAACGAATCACCGAGCTGGCGATGAACGCCGGGCTCGATATGGACATGAGTTCCAGCCTGTATGTACTCTGTCTCAAAAAAGCGGTAGAAGAAAAACGGGTCCCCCTCAGCCGGATAGATGCCGCCTGCCGCAGAGTGCTCGAAGCCAAATACAAATTAGGACTGTTTGAAGACCCTTTCAGGTATCTGAAAAACAAGCAACGGCAATCACAAGTACTATCACCTCAAAACCGCGATGTCGCGCGTAGGCTTGCTGCCGAGTCTATTGTCCTGCTCAAGAATTCCGAGCAGCTCCTGCCGATTACCCCTCCCCGTAAAATAGCCGTTGTAGGGCCTATGGGCAATGTACGTGACGAGTTGCTCGGTACATGGTCATACGGCTACTCTAAAGACAAGATGCATTCGGCATACGAAGCGCTCCGCGAAGCCCTGGCCGGGAAATGCGAAGTCTCCTACTCGCAAGGAGCCAATTATATCGAAGACTATTGTATATATAATGGAAAATTTTCCATACCCACCGACTCGCTCATACGCAGAGCCATTGCTGAGACAAGCGATGCCGACCTTATAATCGCAACCGTAGGAGAGCCTGCCTCTTGGAGTGGAGAAGCCAAAAGCCGGGTAAATCCCTCCCTGCCTGACTGCCAGAAAAAGATGCTTCGCGAACTCAAGAAAACAGGAAAACCCGTCGTTGTCGTCATATTCAGCGGCCGGCCTTTGATTCTTACAGAGGAAGATGCCGAGTTTTCCACCCTTGTAGAAGCCTGGCACGGCGGTACTATGGCCGGTGAAGCTCTGTGTGACATATTATTGGGAAAAGTATGTCCCTCAGGAAAGATTACAGCCACATTTCCCCGCCACATAGGGCAGATACCCATATATTACAACCACCTCAGGACGGGACGTCCGTATTCCGGCTTCTGGGCGACGACAAAATATGTCGATTGCGTCAATGAACCCCTTTATCCGTTCGGTTACGGGTTGAGTTATAACCGGTACACGTATGGAAAACCTGTTTTGGACAAGAAAAAGGCCAAGGGAGATGACGATGTCGTAACACTGAGCATCGACATTACCAATACCGGAAAATATACCGGAAAAGAAGTCGTGCAACTCTATATCGGAGACCCCGAAGCATCTGTTTCGAGACCCGTTATAGAATTGAAAGACTTTCAGAAAGTCGATTTTGCACCGGGAGAGACCAAGACAGTAACTTTCCGCATTACGACCGGGCAGCTCAAGTTCTATAATCAGGATTTGAAATACGATTGGGAAGCCGGGAAGTTCAACATCTCGGTAGGCCCCAATTCCCGTGAGCTACAGAAACTCACGATGACATGGGACAAATAAGATAACAATATGACATACCGGTTTACCGATACGAAAATGAAAAAGACGATAACCATATTGGCGATGGCTTGGGCTGCCTTCAGCCGGGCACAAATTCCCGACGAGGCAAAAAATCTGAAAGCGTATATCGACAGAGACATGCCCAAGACCGTACGTGTATGCACGGCCGATACAGTAGGCAACTTCGCCTTGCCCTATCCGTTCAGTGTGCCCTGCATCGTAAACGGCTTTCAAAATATGTTCTATTGGGACACATATTTCACCAATGTCGGGCTCTTGCTCGACGGGAATACAGGACAAGCAAAAAACAACATAGATAACATACTGGCGATGATTGAGCGGTTCGGATACATGCCCAATGCCACTTGCGAGGGGATGCTCAACAGGTCGCAGCCCCCGTATGCAAGTATGATGGTAAGAGAGGTATACGAAGCGACCCGGGACAAAGCCTGGCTTGCCCGGGCATGCAAGGCTCTCGAAAAAGAATACGGCTTCTGGATGACCCGGCGCATGACCCCCAGCGGGCTCAACCGGTATTCCAACAATGCCGACAAAGCATCATTGATGGCATTCTACAACTACATTGTCGGAAGGCTCGGGCTGAATCCCGCTCACTATACCGATGATGAGGAGCGATGTGCCGTAGCCTCCCATTTTCTTGCAGAAGCAGAGTCGGGCTGGGACTTCAACCCCCGGTTCGATTCCAGATGCGAAGACCACAATCCCGTAGACCTCAATGCCAACCTATACGCCTATGAGCGCAACTTCGCGTATTTCTATAAAGAACTCGGGCTCCGGGGAGCAAAAAATTGGGAAAAGCTTGCAGCCCGGCGCAAGGCCTTGCTCGACGAGATGTGCCTTGACCCCCGGGACGGGCTGTATTATGATTACGACTATGTCAACCGGCGCCGTTCCCCTGTACTTTCGGCTGCCGTGTTCAGTACACTGTTTGCAAAATTGGCGGGCAAGAAACAAGCCCGCGCCATATATCGCAACCTCTCCCGGCTGGAGTGTGCCAATGGAGTCGCAGCCTGTGAAAAAGGAGACCGCCGGAGAGTATACCAGTGGGACTATCCCAACGGGTGGGCGGCACTCAACTATCTCGCGATAAAAGGACTCGACAGTTACGGTTACAGGAAAGCCGCCCGCAGGATAGCCGGAAAGTACGTGCACAGTATGGCCGATATCTACAAGCGCACCGGCAACCTCTGGGAAAAGTACAATGCCGTCAGCGGAAGTACCGATGTGAAAGACGAATATGCCATGCCCGGAGCCTTCATGGGGTGGACTGCCGGAGTCTACATATTCGCATTCGATTATTACTATAAATGACCGTTCTCCACCCCTTGTTACAGTAAATCACACATAAAACATTAATATTTCAACTATGGTAAAATCATTGAAAAGACTATGTATCCTCGCCCTCTCCCTTTCTGTTTGCACCGCAGGAATCCGAGCAGGAGAGCAGGAGAGCACGTCAGCTCCCAGAATAGTCAACGTAATCAATTTTATACGGCAGACCGAACCCCGTATCGACGCCATTACCGACGAAGTGCTCTACCGCACCGTTGTCGAGCAGGTAAAGCTCCTCAATCGGTACGGTATCAAAGGCACATATTTGTTGCAATACGATGCGCTTATATCGCCCTCATATCAGGAACTGCTGAAAAAAGAAACCCTGCCGGGAACAGAAATAGGAGGCTGGTGGGAAATCACACAGCCGCATGTGGAAGCCGCCGGGCTCAAGTGGCGCGGACGGTATCCGTGGGACTGGCATGCCGATGTAGGCTTTGCCACCGGATATACCCCCGAAGAACGCGAAAAACTCGTAGATGTGTATATGGCGAAATTCAAGGAAATATTCGGAAAATATCCCTCAGCCATAGGCTCATGGTTTATAGACGCCCATACACTGGCATATATGTACGACAAATACCATATCGAGGCTTCCTGCAATTGTAGAGACCAGATAGGAACCGACGGATACACCCTCTGGGGAGGATACTGGCAGGGAGGATATTACCCCAGCCGCAAAAACGCATATATGCCGGCACAGACCCGGAAAGGGCAGATTCCCGTACCCGTATTCCGTATGCTGGGAAGCGACCCCATATACCAGTACGATTTGGGAATCGGCGGCAACTATCAAGGAGTAGTTACCTTGGAGCCGGTATATGGCAGTGCCGGAGGGTCGGAAACTTGGGTAAAATGGTTTTTCGACTCCATGTTCAAAGACCCCGGTATGGGATTGTCGTACGTCCAGGCAGGACAAGAAAATTCCTTCACTTGGGGAGCCATGAAAAAAGGCCTGGAGATACAGATACCCCTCCTCGCACGCCTTCGGGACGATAATACGATACGCATCCAGACCCTCTCCGAGACAGGACGATGGTACAAAGACAACTATTCTACCACTGCACCCTCGGCAATCAGTGCACTGACCGACTATAAAAACACCGGGAAAAAGACCGTATGGTACAACAGCAAATACTACCGGGCCAATCTCTTTTGGGAAGGCAATACATTCCGGTTCAGGGACATACACCTCTTCGATGAAAGATTTGCTTCCGACTATATCGACAAGCCCGGTACGACATCTACTTGCCTGTACACCACTTTGCCCTTTGTCGACGGGAATATCTGGAGCTCCGACAAGAAGTTGGCAGGCCTCCGGCTTTTCTGTGCCCGTCAAGACGGTACGATGATTGAAGCGACAGGCCGGGAACCCGAAATAGCACACAAGGGAAAGCGTCTTTACGTAAGATGGCCGCTGGAAATACCCGGAGCAACTTTTGTCATGACCTTTGACGAAGACAAAGTCCGTATGCAAATCGAATCGGCCGGCAACACCCGCATGGAATGGTACATGGAACTCTCCGTCGTGCCGGGTACCGCATTGCCTTTTACACGAATAGATGACAAGCGTATCGATGCCCGGGAAAAAACATTCGATTATAAAATAACCTG
>ERZ791734.2029-NODE-2029-length-14193-cov-4.343754_pt1 | contig 14193 bp, 8 predicted proteins | sample MGYA00509953_ERZ791734 | MGnify/ENA primary metagenome ERZ791734 (study PRJEB30046, sample SAMN00792038) | human gut metagenome | study: EMG produced TPA metagenomics assembly of the A metagenome-wide association study of gut microbiota in type 2...
TATGTGGACAAAGCAGAAATCAAAACTTGAACTGGCTGCTTTATCGCCGTCCGCCCTGTCATCACAAATCTGTTTGGCAGCCGGAAGGTACTGGCATATGTAACTGTCCCGGAACCGGAAAGTGGGAAAAAAAGACTTTTTTTCAGTACGGTTTTTCCGGAACAGCTACAGATTTTCTGTGCCTAGCAGGAGAAGGCACCCCTGAACCGTACCGGCAGTTCATGGATGAAATATATTCCGCTATTCTTTGATGGATTCCGTTGGAACATAGAAACCAGTTATTATGAACAGAAAACGTTCTGGTCGCTGTGCAGTTACATGGTAAGGAGCCGGAACGGAATCGAACGGATGGTAAACCTGATCAATATCGCATACTGTGCCATGAAAATTCTGCCATATCAGGACAAAAAATTTTCAAAGTATAAAGGCTGCAGTGTACAGGAGTTTCGTTTTGCCCTGAGTGAGGAAATCCGGCAACTGATATTTTTTGCCGGTTTCGTGAAAACAGTCGAAAACGGTATAAAATCACAACGTATCCTCAGAGCCTTAAAACAATTGATTTACCGTCAGGGATATCATCTATAAAGTTGTAAAGTGGTGTTTATGAAGTAAAAACAGTATAATAGGATAAAAGACAGATGACACCGATGTCACAATGACGTTGATATGAATCTAAAAAAATAAAAATATCCATACACCATTTACACCAAAATTTACACCAAATCTTGTTTTTAACTTAATGAAACTGATAGGAATGGGGTAAAAATACTATACATATGCCTGTTTTCAGGTATTGAATTTGGTAAGATGGTTTTAAGAATGAGTTGCTCGATTTCGTCCCTACTATGAAGAGTTTGGATAAACAAATCCAGTGTTTATGCTGGTTTGAGCCATTTGAGTACTTCTCGATGTGCAACAAACAAAACATGCTTATATCCAGCTGAATCAAATGCCGCCAGATATGTCTTTCCTATACCTGTTGCTGCCTGAACCAATCCTTTTGTTGCCCTTTCTGACCTGCTGTTCTCCAAAGCATATAATGTTTCTATCTGTGGTCCTCTTGGTTGAAACAATGGATCCACCTTAATATCCTGATTAGCTACAACGTCACCATACTTTGCCAAATCTTTATACACAGCAGGTTTATGCCAATTTTTGGAATATCGGTTCATCTCCTCATCATCAATCACAATGGAATGATTTTCAAACAAATCCACAAATGTTTCATAAAACATTTTAAAATTTTTCTCATCTTCAATGCTATTAAACCGATAATTCCATTCAATACCAGATGTCAATGCACTCTTTGAAATATTAGACGATCCGATGTATATTTCTTCAATATTTTCATAGTGAAATATATACGACTTTGGATGAAACGAACGTTCTTTATCATTATAAAACCTTAAATCCACACGATTGCCCAATTCCCTTTTTATCAGGCATAATGCTGATGGCTGTGTAATTCCAAGATAATTCCCAGTTAAAATTCGTATCTGCACACCTCGATCCAGTGCCGCTTCCAGATCTTTCAGAATCATTCTGACACCAGATTCCATCAGAAACGAAACAATAATATCTATCTGTTTTGCTTTTAATATACTCATTTTTAACTGATAATATAGATAACGTTTTCTGTTTCTGTCACCCGTCATAACGTCCGTATGTTCTATTTGTAATCCATCAATTTCTATATTTTCCTCAAAATCAAATTGAGCCATTTTTCTTTCTCTCTTTCTGGTCTTGCATCCAAAATTATCCACTGTTCCTCTATTTGCAATTCTTCTATTCTTTCTAAAAATTTTGCAAATAACTCTTCTGTCATATCCGTAAAATATCTTCCATTCCGTACACCGTTAAAATCACCATACTTAAATGATGTATAAATAATGCCATTTGCTGTTAAAGCATTTGCCATGTTTCTCACCACACTATCAATCTCATCGACAGACAAATGTAAAATAGACGAACATGCCCAAATTCCATTGTATTTATTGAATTCAGATAATTCCTGAAACAACATATGCTTTACTTCCATTCCAGTATATTCACTGGCCAGCCTGCACAACTCTCTTGAACCATCAATGGCATCTACCATACATCCCTGCTCAAGAAAATATTTTATATCACGCCCAGAGCCACATCCAAAATCAAGTATATAAGAACCGCTTTTCAATTTCGATAAAAATTTTTTCTGCATAGATGCAAACTCTACATTAATCGTATTGTTGTAGAATTCATCCGCATTATAATCGTAATAATTAATTGTTGTATTAGTTTTCATAGCATTTTCTTTTTCCCTCTATTAGGTAGTGTCAAATGAACACTCCTCAATCAAAGCGTAATTAGGCATTTGTGAAATGCCACACACCGCATAAATACGGCATTTTTCTATTACTAAATATTCGGTACTTCAATCTACTACTTTTTAACGGAAGTAGCAGATGTGCTAAACATCAATGATACAATACACTAGCAGTCCATTTTGTCTTTATAGCACTCCCAACACATTCCCGTATCAGCAAACAATCCCGTACTTCCACAATATGGACATTTTGCCTGGCTGTCATTTGATTTAGCTACTCCAGTATTTTTACCAGTCACAATAATCTTGCCAGCCTTATGCTTTGCAACGGTTTCAGATGTTTTACTTGGTCTTTTCTGAAGTGGTTCAAACCCATCTACCTCCGTATATCTAACAGTAGGCGGAAGCTGCTTCTGAAGCCTTTTAGTAAGATATATCTTACCGCAAGAACACCTCCTACATTCTATGGTTTGTGCCTCTCCTACGGCATCTACAACAGCCGCGCTTACATTGCGAGTATTGGATTTTCCGCATTTCGGACATCTATCGCCAGCCTTAACCACCACCAGCACATTTTCATCAACGCCTTCCATATTTGTTTCTGTTGATTCTTCATCCACTACATCCTTATCTTTATTTTCGGCAAAGAATTTTAATGCAGTTTGAAGAGAAATCATATGTCTTGGTGTATATCTTAAAATTCTCTCCTCTCCTTGCATCTGAATAGTAAATTCATAATAATCTCTATAATTTTTATCAACAGTTATATCCTTTACCTTCTCTTCAAAATCAAAAAAGGAAACTGCACCATATTTATATTCTGCCGCACAGTTTGGACATAAACAAAGTGTATTCCATCCAGTTGATAATCCTTGCAGATACTCTTCGCTAAGATGTCCCGTATCAAGTAAATTAATAGCCACAAAATATCTTGTTCCATCTTTCTTGAAAATCACTTTGTCACAAATCTGACAGTGTCCTGAATACTCTGTTCCTACAAAAGTCTTCTCCTCTTGGTTTACCGCCGTTTTTCTTGTGACTGTTGTTTTCTTCTGAGGAGCTTTTTCCTCGACCATCTCTTCGTGAATTTTGGACTGTCTGCGTTCTGGGTTAGGTACTCTATAAACTTCTCCGTCGTCATATACCTCATTCATCTTAAACTCATTCTGGCGCATTTGCTGTAACTGCTCTTGCAAGGTATATTTCTTGACTTCTCTCTCTTTACGCTTCGAAGCCAGAATTTCATCTATATCAAATCCATAGGAGGCTAATTCCTGTAATTTCTTAGAACTCTCCTGTGCTTCCATAACAGCTTCCGCACTATCAAATCCTAATGTTTCTGCTGCCTTTTTTTTTGATTCCTGCTGCAGTCTCTCTAATTCCCGCTTTTTCTGTATTTCATCATCAATCTTTTTCTGCTCGGCGCCAAAATTAATCGCACTCAGAAAACCATTATCATTATTAATAATCCAATCATCAGCAATCGATTTTTCTGAAATTTTTGTTGGTGTCCTAAACTTTCCATCCTTGCACATAATCCAAGCTGATGTTTTCAATGCAGATAAAACAGCTGAATCATTTGTTCTCGAACTATAATTTCTATTTATCTTTGTAGTTTCATACGCATATAAATATCGCCAATTCTCACACATAAATTTCCAAATAAATCTATTAATGGCTGGTTTTTTCAAATTCAAGTAAGCATTCAAATTCTCCATTGTATAATTTGTGTGATAACCAGTTGCATAGCCTGTACTATAATCCTGCAACTTAATATAAAATGTAAAATGAATCCCCTGCCCTTTAAGAAAGTCTATCCATTTCTGAAGTTCTTCTTTCTTTAGTTGAGTGTATACCTCGCTTACACCTTTTTTCTTATGTACTGATTCTGCATATCGAAATCCTGTTTCCTCAATATATGGTGCATCAAGATAACAGTCCTTCGGAGAAGCTATTACGGTTCTTCTATCTTTCCCACTACTCTGCATCATAGTAGTCCAGACATATTTTGTAGTACCAAACGACACCTCAGATTCCTTATGCTCACTAAAGAATTTCAAAATCATTCTTGCTATTTCCAGCGGATTATCCTTCGCTGTAATAGAATTTATTTTCTTTACGAAATCACTCGTTTCCTGATCGTATAAATACTTTTCAAGTTCCTTCTCTGTAAATTCTTTTACACCTATATTTTTCAGAAAGTTTTCCGCATCAGCCTTTCCAATCAATGCTCCATCTACAAGATGATATTCATCTGGTACAGTGATTTTCTTCTTTAAAATTCTGATATCCTCAGGCTTATAAAAAACGCCGTCGGTTCCTCTAACAATCTGTAGCTGCTTTATTTTACTCAGCTCATTTTCTACTCTTTTATAAATCAGAGCATATTGATGTTCCTCTTTGTAACATGAGCTGTTCGCATAAGAGCTGTCAGCATAATATGAATACTCGTCATACTTTTCATAATCTCGTAGAATATCCACCATACCCTTGTTCAAATATGCATATACCTCCGAAAGTTGCTTAGTAGTAAGCGATTTAATCCATCTCTTCAAAGGTTCCTCTTGTATCTCGGTCATTCTTTGCAGAACACTTACGGGCGTAAGTTCCTTGATTTCCAATGATTTAAGGAATTTATATGCTCTGGAATTAACTGGCCTATTCTTAACAAATTGAAGATTCTTATTATCAAACAGTGTTTGTACGTCCTTAATTGTAAAAGTCTTATCTATAATACTTCTAGATGACATGATACCATTACCTACAGTTACGTATTGTTCATTCATAGTCGGTAAGTAACTTCTCTTTTTAAATCCCATTCTAAAAGCCTCTACTAATGGCATATAAAATTCTGGAATATCATCATCTGGAATTGGAAGCATATTGAAGAACTCATCTGTCAAAAGCTTCTCTTCTTTAAGTGTCTTTAATACATCTTGAACCAGAATAGCCAGTTCTCTCATCAAAAGTTGATTATCTTTATCGTCCTTGTTAACAGTATCTCGTGCAGGTGTACATCCAAATGGAGCGTTCAAAAAGAACTTCAAGTTTGATTTTTCATTCTTTGCTAGGAAGGTTATGCACACTTTATCGCTACCCTGAACAAATTTAAGCTTATTCTCCTTGTCATATTCCATAGGAAAAGCAAGATCCACGGAAATCTTCTTTCCATGCAATGTTGCAATTCTAGAAAAACGTTTCCACGTACTGAATGCTATTCTTTTCCCACCGTTATATACAGCAGAAGAAATAATATTTCCATCCACTGTCTTTTTAACCTGACTTTTGGTACCATCTTCTAATGTATACACAATGGAGCAAATATTATTGAGAAACAGCAATGTAGTATTTTCTATCTCCAGCAAACCCTGTTTAATCTTTTGTTTTGCATCCTCTGCTGAAATCTTTGGACTATTAAACGGAAAATGAAACTCTGTCCAACCTTCCTTCTTTCCCTTTAAAGGCTCAATTTCAGTTGGTAACAACAATTTTTCTATCTTAAAGCATATTGAATCACAGTATATGGATGGTGTATCTGTAAATGCATATACAGACTTAAATCCTATACCAAACTTTCCTGCTTGGACATAGTTATCTTTCTTGGTCGAATGTGCAATATTGGTAATTGCTTCCACATCATCCGCATCGAATTGTCTTGTTCCATTATGTGCAAAAACCAATTTTGATTTTCTAATTAAAAATTCCACTTCCGTTGCCTTTGCATCTTCAGCATTTTGTAATAGTTCATAAATGAAATGTGCTTCATCTGGATAAATCTGTGAAACCAGAGTTTTTAACCCAGGATATACTGATGAATTTACAACACCCATTCTATCTTTTCTTATTACTTCAAAATCTTGTAAAAAACTCATTTGGCGCCCTCCTAATCCAAATCAAATGGTTCCTGTCTGAATGATGACCTGCAAGCAAAGCCTCATACTTTTGAGAATCTTCAGTCATATCATACCAACCATGCTTATTCCTATTGTATATTGCTTTAAAATCAATTTCCCCATGTTTTTTCCCTTCTGGCACATGGCAGGAACACTTGGTTCCTGCCAAAAATTTAGCCGGGTATTCACTTTACTCTATATGTAAAATACCTTTAACCAATGGCTGTGTATGTATATCAGCCTTTCCAATAGTTTCCTCCAATGTTCTCTTCTGCTCTTCGTAATTCTTTTTCAAATTTTCTAATTGAGCAGTTCTCATTCGAAGTATCCTCTCATCCTTTGCTCCAGCTATCTGAGCACGAATGACACTCTCGCGTTTCGTTGTATTTTGCCTAAGCTGATCTACTCTGTACTCGCAAGCTTCTCTTACTGTATGTACATATCCTGCCTTTGTACTCTGCCATTTTTCATAATGGATGGAATCCATAGCATCCCACTTGCCTGTATGCACCCCATCGTCAAAAGCATAATCCGACGCATACTGAAGGAAAGCTAAAATATTAGCCTGCACCTGTTCGTTATCACTGACTGCAATCAACTTGATGTCTGGTCTCAGACCCACATATTTCCATGCATAAATTAAAAATTCATAATCTCCTGCCGAAATGGAATCATCACTAATACTTATGCCAATCACACAAGGCAGCTGCTTGCTTTCATATCTGGCTGCCTGCCGTACAAGTGGATGCATCTGTGTTAGGAATGTTACCTCTCGGTTATCTTTCGCCGTAGTTGCATCATATGTAACACGAATCTGAGGTGCATTTGACTTAAGGTATGCATTCCAAAGCTTTGTAGCATTATTAGTATTTGCCAAATTAATTTTTGCAAGATTTTCCTTTAATCTCGCTCTCTTATCTGCAGATATACGCATAGTACATAGTTCTGATGTTTTACTTGAACGAATATATTCTCCATCCCCAAGGAAATCAACCAAGAACAAATCAACCAAGTTAGAAATACTTTGTGGAGAAATCCACGCATTCTCTGCATCCTGAACATCCTTATTCTGAATAAAGTTTGATAAATCGAATCCATACAGAGATTTTTCTTCCTGCTCCAGACGATTCATTTCCTGAACCTTCATGACTTCATTATCGGCCATCTTTTCAATCTTCATCTGACGCTCTTCATCAGAGAGAGATGCATCGAACATAATCTTAAATATCTGCTCACTGATATCACCAAGAATATCTGAACAGTCGCCAATGCTTGCTTCAAATACACCAATCTTAGAAAGACATCTATCGTGAATTATTGCATCGATAGTATCTTCTGTAATCATGTTATAAATCTTAACAGCTTCACTCTTCTGTCCACGACGATCGATACGCCCAATTCTCTGTTCGATTCTCATAGGATTCCAAGGAAGATCATAGTTTACCATTGTGTCACAGAACTGGTAATCCAAACCTTCACAACCTACTTCAGAGAACAAAAGCACATCAATAGCATTCTCATCGTCTCTATCCAAAAGGAATCTTGAACGAATCTGGTAACGCTCCTCATCTTTTACAGAACCATCAACCTGTGCTACACGATATCCCTTTTCTTGAAGATGTCTTCTAACATAAGCAAGTGTATGTCTGAACGAACTAAATACAATTACTCTGTTATTCTCTTCTTGCTGTTTTTTCTCTATAATTTCATATAACTTTTCAAGCTTAGGATCTTCATCAGGAAGATTCTCCGTAAGCCTATATATTTCATCTGCGAGTTCAAAAATACAGTTCTCATCATCAGAATTCATGCTGTAGCCATACTCATACAATTCACCATCTTCCTGAATCTGAACTAGTCTCTTCTGCACCAAATCATTTAAGAATGGTGCTAAACCATAGATACAGCTTGCAGCCTGACGCATAATAGTACACATCATAAATCTGACTGCCTTACTTCCATGAAGCACAGTCAATGCATTTGCTTCAAAGTCAACCAAAGCATCATAAATCTCATGCTGTCTTGATGTAAATGGAACCTTGACAGTCTGAGCTCTTCTGATGCAGAAATCCTCAATATCACGCCTTCTAGTTCTGGTAATCAAACTATTAAAGGAATGAAGTCTCTCAATCAAGCTGATAGCTTCAATCTTTTCTTCCCTTGTTATCGCATCTCTATCAACAAGCTCAAATACCTTGGCAAAATTAGGATTATGCTGAATAACATTTCTACCCCAAGTTGTTCCAAGAATATGTGAAATCTCTTCTTTCGCCTGGTCCTGCCATCCTTCCGCCTGATTTCGTACAACTCTAAGTAAGGAATTGATATAGGCATTTGGTTCTGCCATAGTATCAAAAGTATCTTTGTCAATTACCACATCAGGTCGAAGCAAGTTGAGCAATGTATAAAGATCATTATTGCTATTCTGCAAAGGAGTAGCTGTCAGAAATACAACTGCATCAGCATCTCTGGTAAACAGTTCTACTCCTTGATAAGCCCATGTATTAGCATTTCTAATATTATGTGCCTCATCCACGATTACCAAATCAAAGTGTGGCAATGGGTCCAATTGTTGCAAACCCTTTCCTTTCTTCTTTTTTCCTGACTGTGACTCGGTTCCAAGAATCATATCTTCACTGAACAAAGAATATGGAATAATTGTCTTGCTATGCCTCTCCGGCCAATAACCATCTCTATCTGTCTCAGATATCGCCTCAGCTAATGACTTACCGTCAAGCTGTGTAAAATTCTCATCAAAACGCTTCATTTCCAGTTCCCACTTGCGTTCTGCCACAAGCGGTCTTGGACAGATAATAAGCACAGAACTAATGCTCGAACGAGCTTCCATCTCTTTTAAAATCAATCCCGCTTCGATAGTTTTACCAACACCAACATCATCCGCCACCAAAAGACGCGGAGAATCCGCCTTTATCATCTTTAATGCTGGCCTGAACTGGTAAGGTACAAAATCAATACGGGCAGAGTTTAGTGAATACAAATTGCTTGATCCTGGATTGTTAATCTGATATGCTGTGAGAGCGGATCTTACTCTTGATATAGCCAAATGTGCAAATGTATTTTCTTCCACTTTTAATTGAATCTGCTCAGCATAAAAAGTCTGAGGACCATTGTTAATCCAAACTGTATATTTGTCATTATCAACTGCAATAACCGCACCTGCAACAGATGGATCACTAACCAAAGTGACAACACTACCTGCAGTAATTATGCCTGAATACGCTGATGGAACTGCTACAGTAGGTGACTGAATCACGACAGAAATCTCAGGTGCCTTATCCTGTATATCCTTATCATCCTCCACATCCATAATGAACACTTCCATATCTCTGGTATCAGACATAGAAGCATCTAACACTTGCATCAATTCAATGATGATTTCTACATCCCTTATTACTTTGTCTTTAGAAATCTCTTCTGAAGAAATATGTGCCCAGTCATTGCGCACTTCCATCATTTGCTTTATCTTATTTCTCTCTTTACTATTTATGAAAAATGAACTTGTTATCACAAACCAATTACGATCAAACACTCTGAGCAATGCTGCGAGATCTAATCCTCTCAGTTCTGTGATATTCTTGTTTATTACCTGCTCTCTTTGTAGAGTAGACAGATTGTTGAATACAAGCTCATCCCACCAATTATCAGTCAGTTTAGGTAACTTCTTTTCAAACCAGCTACTCATTCTTTCTGCCAACTGATGCATGTAGGTATTCATTTTTCCAATCATGTATGAATTGTCCATCTAAGGCCCTCCATATCTTTTGTTTCTTAATGAGTCATATCCGAAATATCTATTTCGAACTTATATCTGTATATTTCCTTCATTTCATCATCCTAATCCGCAATTACAAGGAAATATTCCTGCTCTCTGCTATATCTACCACTCTTAAGAGTAAACTTCTCCTGAATAAGTCTATCCTTTGCATCTGTAGATTTAATATTCGCAGTAATCGGTACCAGAAAACTAATCTTTATACCGTCCGTATCAACAAAGAATACCTGCAATCTACGTGACTTCACTGTATCTGTCATGGGTTCCATCTGCATAAACTCAAACTTCACCTCAATGCCAGTTACTCGGTGATTGAATGTAGAAAGTTCCACATTAACAAGACCTGTTTTCTGCTTACCCTTAAAAGTATTTACCTTGATTACCAGAACTATCATTTTTGTGCAGACAGTCTGCACAATCAAATCCTGCTGGAGCTTATTTTCATACACTTTGTGAGCCATACCATATTTATAATCCGTTTTTTTCTCCTTGAAATAGAAAACAGCTGCATTTCGGTATTCATGCATTTGTGTACAGTCAGGCAACTTACAGAAATTCCTCTGCGAAGCAGATAAGAATGAATGGTCCGATATCCATCCACCCCGTCGTGAGAATGATATATTTCCTGAATAGAAGCTTTTATCGCCTTTTTCTTCCGGAGATAATCTGTCTTACGATTTTTGAGATAGTTATAATATGCATTCGGACAGATATGGAACTTTCTTAAGAGCCATCTCAGCCCAAACTTTTTACCGTGTTTTTGAATAAACCGATAAGCCTCTAATCGATTTCCTTCGCAAAGAATGCCGCTGCTTTTTTTAAGAAGTCATTTTCTTTCTGAAGTTCAGCAAGCTGCTTTTTCAACCTGAGGTTTTCTTTCATAAAATCATAATCGGTTGGGGCTTTTTCGTTTGTCTGGCATTCTTCGCGGAACTGTTTTGTCCAGTTGGATATACTTGCCTTAGATACACCGTATTCTGAAGCAAGACCTTTCAGGAAACGTCCTTCCTCAAGGTGAAGACGAACAATTTTCTTTTTAAATTCTGGTTCATAATATTGTGTCATTGTAACATACCTCTTTTCCTTCTAAATTAAGATTATATCTTATCAGGCAGAGGTGTTACAACTATATTTTATCATAACAGTTTTCTCAAATGGAACCGGTAAAATCAAATGTATCTGTCCCTGATATCGTGATTTTTGAAATATATCTAACAGATACAGTACCTCCACCTCTTCACTCTGCACTTAGAATCCAAGTGTATCATTTACCAGAATAACGTGTATCCTTCCCTCATGCCGTGAATAACGTGTAATTAAGAACTGACAGCATATGGTATCCGGAGATTTGCAATCAAAACATTTTCCAGACACTTTGCATGGTGTTTTCACATCAAACCGCTGTGCATTTACCGGGGCTGCCACATTTCTTGCACGCTTCATTGCTTCATCCAAATCAGAACAGACTTTATTCATTCCTACAATAAAAATAACCTTCTTCGGTCCCTGTGCAATACAGGATACACGATTGGAATTTCCGTCTATATTTACCAGAACTCCATCGCTTGTCATCGCATTCACACTTGACAGAAATACATCCGCATCATATGCTGCCAGGAGTCCATCACGAGGAGACATTTTTGAGCGGTCAATATACTGATAGTTGCCCTCCTGTAATGCTTTTACCAAACCAATCTCATGAGCACTCTCGCATCCACCCATGGCAACACTGCTTTCTTCTCCTATTAGTTTCAATGCCTGTGCAAGTGCTTCTTCTTTATCTGCTGCATAGTAACCAGTCATATTTCTGGACTGAAGTCCTTTGATTACAACCTGTGCGAGTTTCTCATTTCTTTTCATCATATTCTCATTCATGTTTTTTCTCCATTTCTTTTAAAACATTTTCTGCTTATCCAGGAATCATTTTTGATCCTGCATATCCTTCAATATCTTCACAATCCGTTCCCTGTTTTTTGCCGTTTTCATCCATCCTTAATCATTAAAACTTCACTACTTCTGCTTCTGTACTTTAACTATAAATTATCTTTTGCCCTGTATCTTCTGCGATAATATTCCATTGTACGATATTCCAAAATATCTTTCATATGTATCTTAAAAGTTTCGTTTTCTATAACATCTTTCATTTTATCACTTATTGCAATGGCATAACCTTCTTTCTCTGTAAAAAATCCGTTTCCAGACTTCTTCAAATATTTAATCGGCATCGTTTTCGCTTTTTGTAAATGTTTTTTATCCGGTATCGCTTTATATTCTTCATAAGACAAATCCTGTGCAAAATCCTTCCAGTTTGTTCCCTCATCAAAGAACTTTTTCCATGTCTCCAGAACTTCTTCCTCTTTCACATCCAGCCTTATATTTCCATCATTATAGAAGCTGTACAAAATCGGCATTTTATATACTTTCTGCATCTCAGTTGTTTCAATCAAAGTAAGAAATTCCCGTCCAATACCGGAATAAATAAGTTTCTCATCTTCTGACAGTTCATTCATTTTATTTAAAAAATCCAGATATCCATAAAACGGATTTTCTTTTGCATGTCCCATACAATACTGATAAATAGTATCATCCATATATGTAAAAAATTCCATGCGGGTTGGGACTCTGCCTTTCAACCTGTCCTTTGTTTTATAAAATTCCTGAACTATTCTCTGTCTCACGGATAATGACTTCTTATCCATTTTACTGAACAGATCAATCAGTTTCATATCAAAATCTACAATACAGTCATCCGGATACTCCATATCCTGATAATTACCAATTACATTTTCACTGAAATTTTTTCCTCCGCTCAGGAGCAGCGGAACTCTTCCTGCTTTTTCATAGTTTCCCATAAAGTCAAGAACATTCAGATAGCTTTTTCCTTTACTGATACGAAGTCCTCTGCCTAACTGCTGTAAAAATACAACCGGCGATTCCGTCGGTCTTAAAAACATAACCATATCCAGCGATGTGATATCGACTCCCTCATTAAACATATCCACCGAAAAAATCACCTTAATTTCCTGATTTTCCAGTTTTTCAATTGCCAGCTTTCTGTCTTCAGAATACGCACCATCCGCATTACTGTATACAGCCACTGCATCAATTCCTCTTTCACAGAATTCCCTCGCCATATCCTCTGCGTGCTGCCGGGAACAACAGAATCCTAATGCCCTTTTGGAGCGGTATTTTATATAATGCTTATAAATCAAATCGCAACGTTTCTTATTGCCAATATAAACCTGATTTAATTCTTCCTCTTCATAATTCCCCTTTACAGGATGTAGTGCGGAGTAATCTATTTCGTCATAAATACCATAATAATGAAATGGCACCAGCATGCCTTTATTAATTGCTTCCTTCAGTGAAATCTCATATGGAACATTATAATCACAGATTTCATAAATATTTTTTCCATCCATCCGCTCCGGAGTCGCAGTAAGTCCCAGTAAAAATTGGGGTTTAAAATAATCCACAATTCTTCTGTACTGTTCATTCACTGCATGATGAAATTCATCAATAACTATATAATCAAAATAATCCGGAGCAAAAAACTCTTCTTTCAGATACTCACTTTTTCCCAGAGTTGCAACAGATGCAAAAATAACAGATTTATCTGTATCTTTCTGTTTTTGATAAAAAAAACCATAATCATCCGACCGTCTTACATTCCGAAAAGATACCGCCGCCTGTTTTAAAATTTCCTCTCTGTGTGCTACAAATAATACATGATTATATTTTTTCGAATCAAATGCTGCCAGATAAGTTTTTCCCACACCGGTAGCTGCCTGCACCAGTCCCTTAACTGCCCCTTCTGCCCTGCTGTTCTCCAGTGCATACAATGCTTCTATCTGTGCTCCTCTCGGTCTGGGCATTTGTCCTTCTTTCGTATTCTTTTTATTTTCTGTGCTATCATACTTTTCCAAATCTTTATACACCGCCGGCTTGTGCCAGTTTCCAGAATACCTTGCAAGTTCTTCATTATCAATTATAATGGCATGATTTTCAAACAAATCAAGAAATGTTTCATAAAATAAATCAAAATTTTTCTTATCATGAAAACTATGAAAACGGTAATTCCATTCAATTCCGGAAGTCAATGCACTCCTTGAAATATTGGAAGAACCGATGTACATTTCGCCTTCATTCTTATAATGAAATATATACGACTTTGGATGAAACGAACGTTCTTTTTTATTGTA
>ERZ791734.2044-NODE-2044-length-14113-cov-2.710414_pt1 | contig 14113 bp, 14 predicted proteins | sample MGYA00509953_ERZ791734 | MGnify/ENA primary metagenome ERZ791734 (study PRJEB30046, sample SAMN00792038) | human gut metagenome | study: EMG produced TPA metagenomics assembly of the A metagenome-wide association study of gut microbiota in type 2...
GGCTCGTATTAGTCATGAGGGTGTTCGCTGCATGGTTCAGGAGGCATACCATGCGGGCCAGGCTCGGGGAAGCGACCGTGGTCACCTATGATTTCCGAAGTACGGATACCGTTCGCTTTCCGGCAAGCCTCGATGGTCTTAGAAAGCACTTCCTTGACATCGCGCGGGTTCTTGATGCGGCGGATGTCGATTTCCGGCGTCATAGCATCCGTGGAGCAGAGATGGATGCTGCCGACACGGCACAGACGCTCATAGAAGTTCTGCTTGAACGCGATGTCCCGGACGCGGTACAGCTGAATCTCGTCTTCGCGCAGGTTAAAGCAGCCACGCTGGATGATGAGTTTTGTCTCGGTCAGGGTGTACTTCGTAAAGGACAGCGGCAGAGAAAAGATGGTGTGGCGTTTTCGGTCGGTCCAGAGAATTTTCTCCTTGTCCAAGTCGATGCCGAACTCGCCGTTTTTGAGGGTGGACATGGTATGACTCCTTTCGTGATGGGATTTGTTTGGTTGTTGGTATTTATTAGTTGGTACTGAGATGATTTGAATTATTAACATTATACCATTTGTTTTTGCAATTTTCAATTGTACAAGAGATGGCACAAGGAATTTTCGTTTGTTCTTATGTTTTTTATTTACATGTTATCTTTATAGTTATTATACACTATTTCTGTCCTTTTCAAAATGGTTTAGTACATTCTTAGCTTTCTCCTCCACCTTTCTCATATACTCCTCCATATACGCCCAGTCAGGCTGACCGGTCTTGTCTATGGGAAGCATAATCTTTAAGGCTCTGTATTTTTCGAAACTCGGCTTTTCCTTATAATCAAATTGCTCAATTCTCTTCCGAACTATAGCAGCAATAAAAAAGCCGTTATTCTTATTCAAGCAAGGTGAACGAGCGGTGATAACCTGACTTGCGCCAAATTCTTCTGGCTGATAAGAACAGGCGTTTAATGTGACGCCGAGGACCAACGCATTCCCTTCTACAGGAGGCTCATTGTTTTCAATAAGCCATTGTTTATCAACATAGCGCCCAACCATATTATTGAATTGCGATTGCACAATGTATGGAACACATGGAATTCCATCACTCAATTCAACAGTGGGAATAAGCTTTTGAGATTTTGCTTGTTTAATTCCATGCAAATCAAATAAATCACCAAACTTGAACTCTCCCCACTCCCTCGTATCCACCTTTTTCTTTTCCACATCTTTCGCAGCCTGCAGCATGGTCAGCGAGTCGGCGACTTTGGTTTCAAGGTTTGCCATGTAGGATTCCATATAAGCCCAATCGGGGGCACCGTCAGGGGTGACGGGGAGTCTTACAATTTCGTCCAGCGCCTTTTGAGGTGAGCACTTTTCCTCATAGCTATATTTGCGAGTAAAAGCTCCATTCAAAATACACGCAATAAAGCTTTTAGCTTTATCGGACATAGAGCTCTTTTCAATAAGCGTGATAGCATCACCATTTACATTGAATTTGTAAGGATGATAAAATGTACTACCGCAACCTGCGCCATTGCAGGAAATTGTAATCCTGTTTTCGTATGCACTATCAATCTCGTACATACCAGCAATGCCTTGATTATAAGCACCTGCAGCGATAATGGGAGTCTCTCCAGGGCACAAAGGCTGGATGTTTTTGACCTTTCCTCTTTCTGCTGCGAACAGCTCTTCTACCAGAAACTCCTTCCACCCGGAAGTATCAATCTTCCCCATTATTGTCCTCTCCCTTCTCCACCAGAATGTTCGTACCTTCCTCAGTGCCGGTCACAGTCGAACCGTAGAGCACCTTCTGCAGCAGTTTGTCCCCGAACTCCTTGGCGTTGATGCCACGCTTGTACATCTCGTAGTCCATCACGGTCTTGATGAAGTCTTCCTCGTACAACTCAAAGGGCTTCTCCGGCATCTGATAGGACAGATGTTCAGCCGGATTGATAAGCTGGCGGGTGTTGTAGCGGTCATCGTTATCATCCTGAATTCCCTTGACCCAGTAATCTTCCAGCGCAGGCCACTTATCATGTACATCCTGCCGGCCCTTGTTCTTGACTGTCTCCAGACCGTCATCAGCTACATAGTAGCCCTTGATGTTGCGCCCATTCTGAGGTTTGCCGGTTTCAAAAATGAAGATGGAAGTAGTGACGCCCAGACCAAAGAAAAGGTTCTCAGGTAGCTTGATGATGGTGGTCAGAGTATGCCGTTCCAGCAGGGCTTTCAGCTTAGATTCCTTCTCCATCTTCTTATCCGGGAGAATGAAGGCACACTTTGTACCGACAGGAACGCTGTCCAACACATTGGCAACGATTGTTGCACAACCGTATCGTCTCTCGTAGGGCGGGTTCATCAGTACCTTGGTGACTTTCTGTTTCCGAATCCACTCAGTCGCCTCAGCCGAGGTGGCATCCATCTGCACAAGGTTTGTCTTGCCGTCCTTGTGAATCATCATGTTGGCACAGGCCAGAGCGTAGACTTTCCGGTACATCTCGATACCGAACAACTGCTCCGACTTGATTTGCTTTGCCTTGCTGGTGTTGCTGCCGCCTGCCTCGCGAATCATATTGCACATACTCTTTACGAGGAAGGTGCCGGAACCACAGGTGGCATCCAGAACCCGGTCATTCATATTCACATCAATGAGTCGGTACATAAAGGATGCAATATGGTCAGGAGTAAACACCTGTCCTGCCTGAGCCTTGCCACGGTAGCGGTTGAATTCATTGAAGAAGATTGCCATGACATCCTCACCATTCCAGTTATCGGAATTGACGAGGTCGGCAATCTGGCAGACATTGTCGATGAAATCGTTGATAGCTTCCTGATTCTCCGTAATAGACATACGGACAGAGGCATACTCCTCCAAGAGCACATCCAGCTTATTATTCTGCTTCTTATCCTCTTCCAGAGCCTTAGACAGGGCACTGTAAATCCAGTTATGGAAGGTGCTGTAATCCATGTCTTTCAGCTTTTGAAGACCGTTCTGAGGGTTGTAACGCTGGGCGACAAGGGCGCAAGCCGTGAAAATCATCCGGTCCTGCAAGTCCGTCATGCCGAACTTGAAATGCAGACTGTTGTTGATTTTCTGCGTGATTTCGAAGATGTAGTTACTATCGAGTTTCTGGCTCGTACACAGGCGGATATAGTAGTCCTTGTTTTCCAAGCGCTTAGACGCATCGGATAGCTCGATTTTGTTCCTGAATACGCGGATAGCACTGCCGCTATAAAGAATACCGATGGTCTTGGAGTATTTCTTGGCAACTACATCGATATTCTTGAACAGTTCCTTGACATGCTTTTCCTTGGAAACGCCTTCTGCTTCCGATTTCGTTTCCAGAATAATGGCGGGTTTGCTGGCGTCATCCGGCAGATACCAGCCATCCGGTTTATCATTACAGCCACGGAACCCCAGCTGGTTGAAGGTGGTGATTTGCCCAGTCCCCTGCTGCACTCCATCTTCGGTCTTATCAAAGCCAAGAACCAGCTTGGCACTGTCACGAACCTCATCTTCTGTACGCATTCCCTTGCTCATAGTATCCTCCCAAAAACAAAACCCCCAATGCCGTAACATTGGAGGCGTAAAAATCAATTATTTATCGTTCAGAATTGCCAGCAACTCATCTAGGCTGGTCACATACCGGTATTTCTCTGCCATCTCGTCAGGCAGCGGAATCATGTCACTCATGTAATAAAGAACCTGCACGCCGTTGCTGGTGCATTCGTTGTACTTATCAGTGTCACGCTGTTTCCGCGCCTCGAAATCCCTGTCATCGCTGCCGTATGGGTAAAAATGCTGCACACCCTGACACTCGATGGCGATGTTCTTGCCCGGCAGGAAGAAATCCAGGCGTTTCTTCCCCATCCACGGAAACAACTTCTCCCGCTGATACTCGATACCGTTGCATTTGAGCATCATGAGCACATCGTTTTCGAGATACGATTTCTCGCGCAGGAAGTCCTCCGTGTTCCGATAGATTACCGGTTTGGCAGTCTGGTTAATAGCCTTGTTGGGGTTTAGCTTCTTGTAGTGAACAGTCGTGGGGCGCACATAGACGACCCTGCCGCTTTGCAGATGCCGGAAATGCCCGCAGCGCTCAGATTGGAGCACACAGAACCCGGCAAACGCCCGTTTCCCTCCACCGTCATTCACATAAACCACAATGCCCTTTTTGAGGTCCACGATAGTCTGCTTTGTGGTGTTCAGACATTCTCTGACATCCTTGACCGATTCCTGTTCCCCGTTCGCGTGTACGATGCGCTGCTCAACCTTCCGACTCAGACACCGCCGCTTCCAGAGACATATCGTATGCAGCCAGATTTGCAGTATCAGCGCCGCTGAGCTCGGAGCCGTCACAGAGTTCCGTATATGTAGGGAATCGCGCTCGGTTCGCAGCCACCGTTCCAGCAGGTTGCCAGACTCGTTCAGAACGGAAAGGCAGCCGTATACCCCATTTCGTGTATTCACCGCCATCATTAACCCGTCCACGCCGAATTCCTTCTCAGCCCTTCTCAGCTCGACAAATGCCGTCATTTCCCGCATCCGCCAGTTATCGGTAGGCATGACCATGGCGCAGGTGTTCTCACCCTCAAAACCCACGAGAATCGGGCACAGGAAAGTCGTATCAGCCCTTCTATGGACAAGGATATAGAATGATGCACCGTAGGTGTCATCCACCTTGATAGCGCACTCATCGTAGGGTTCAAGCCCATACTCGCCGCTGTTCAGTCGGAAATCACCGATGACCGATTCGTTGTCGGTCGTGAGTTTCGCAATGGTAGGCAGCTGCAGTATACGAGTAAGGCTCTTGACAACCTTATAGCAATCTGTTCCCTGCCCCTGCATCCGGTACTTGTCATGTGTCAAGTAGTATTCTCGTTGCCATTCGGCGTTTTTGTTATTCATGAGTAGTCCTTACTCCCGGCTATTTCTGCCGAGAATCTGTAGGTATGTTATTTTTCTGCATCGAGTGCTTTCAGCATCTGTTCAGCCAATGCCACAGAAAGCAGCGGCGGGACCGCGTTGCCGATTTCTAATCGTTTCAGGCAATCCGAGCCGTAGAACTGATAGTTGTCCGGAAAACTCTGCAACCGTGCTCCTTCGCGTATTGTGAGTGCCCTTGAATCTCTCGGATGGATGCATCTTGATGAGGACGGACAGGCAAAGTTCCGTGTGATGGTAGTAGCAGGTTTCGCCCACCAGAGTTTCGCGTAGGTGTTCTTGAACCCGCTCTTAGGTCTGAGTTCTTCCGGTAAATCATCCTTACCTTGCCCATCTTTGAGCGCCGCCATAATTTTGCGAAGATGAGCACTGTTGTTCGGGGCTTTATGCTCCGTGAGCGTATCTGAACTATTCTGCCGGACCCATGAAAGAAAATCGTTATCGGGAGGAGCGGCATACACGGCGTTTTCCTCCCCGCATGCCAGTGCAGACAGGTCTTTAAGCGCGTCTTGCAGGGTCACATACGGCAGGAGACCTTCTCCGTGAGTAGGTTCCGGGTACTGAAAGGGATTATCGCCCAAGAACCCAACTAGAATGACCCGTTCTCGCAGCTGCGGTACACCGTAGTCTACGGCATTGAGGATTTTGTATTGGAGGCTGTACCCAATATCCTCGAATTCCTTGCGGACATGCTCAAACAGGGTTCCTTTATCCATGCTCAGAATGCCTTTGACATTCTCGAACAGGAAGGCTCTCGGATGTAGAATGCGGAGAACACGCTTGTATTCCATGAAGAGATTTGCCCGCGCATCCATCTGCCGTTTACCGAGCGTAGAGTACGACTGACACGGCGGGCCTCCGACCACGATATCAACTGTACGGTTTCCTATTGCTTGACGGAGGATATTTTCGGACAAATCTTTTATGTCGCCTTGCAGCATATTTACCGAAGGGTGGTTGATGGTATACGCTTTCGCGATATCCTTTTGCATCTCGTTCGCCAAGATGATTTCAAAGCGGTCGTTTCTTGAAAACCCGTAACTCAATCCACCTACACCTGCGAACAGGTCAACGACGGTGTATTTCCTTGTCTCTGGCATGATGACTCCAATAAAAAATCCGGCACGAATCACTCATGCCGGACAATGACTTTCTTGTTCTTCGATTTTGTTCAGGATGCGGTACAGTTCCGTTCCTACGACTCTTGCGAGTTCGCAAGGCACTGCATTGCCGATTTGCTTATATTTGCTTGTGAGATTCCCGCAAAAGACCATATCTTTCGGGAATGTCTGGATAGCGGCTGCTTCTCTATAGGACAGCCGTCTGGTACTACCTTTCTCCCCGAACTGCCAAAGGTCTTTGCCGACCTTCACCATGTCAGGCGACCCAGGCCAGAGAGGCACTTGCTTAGCCATCGCGGGTATCGTGAAAGATACGCTGTTCCAGCCGCGTTTCCGGTTCCGGGACATGTAGCGCGAGGAGTAGGCTTCTTTGCAAATTTCATCTTCTGCCGCCGGTGCTAAACTCTCTAACGCCTGCCGGATACTGATGCGGTCAGGAAACGGTGCAGGAACCTTGAACTCTACGCCGTACTTCTCAGCAAGGTCTTTTCGGATGCCCACAAGGAGGATTCGCTGTCTATCTTCCGGGACATGATAGTCCGCAGCATTGACAAGGTTGATGGACACCACATATCCCTTGCTCTCGAAATCCGCGATGATAGCGTCCTTGATTTTTCCGCCGCCAAGCGTAAGCAAACCTTTGACATTCTCAGCAAGAAACAGCTTTGGCTGCTTCTTCTCGACCAACTTGACGCAATGCCGGTAGAGCACATTCCGGCTATCGTCGATTTTCCTTGGTCCCGATAAACTGAAGCCCTGGCACGGGAAGCCAAAGGAAGCAATATCACAATCCGGGATGGTATCGTAGGCTACTTTTCCGATATCACCTTCTACGACCGTGGCATTACTCCACAGCCTATGAGTCTCGCAGGCATCATGATTGAAGTCGTTCGCCCATACCGTATGAAACCCAGCCTGCTCCAAGCCGATATCAAGTCCACCTGAACCAGAAAATAGCGAAACATGCGTGTATACTTTGTTCTTATTCATTTTTGGTCCTATAAAAAACCGATGCAGAATCGCTCCGCATCGGATACTTATTTACAAAAAATGAGCGTTAAAAGCGCGGAATGCACAAAAAACACACGCGCTCATTTATTGAACGCACGCGTGTGTTTAAGATGCTTTTTGTTGGTCGCTGTGCGAAAACAAATAGCGTTATCTTCAACGGCTTTGCGCCGCATCAGCGATTCGCTCTTTCGCAACAACAAAAAAATCGGCATCCTTTTCGATGCCGATAAAGTTTCTATTCGTATTCATTGCCGCCACGCCGGTCGAGCCGCTTCCCATACAAAAATCAAGGACCGTATCGCCCTCATTCGTGTAACTTCTGATGAGCCACTCACATAACGCTACGGGTTTCTGCGTGCCGTGCGCTGCGCATTTCTGCTTATCAGTGGCAAATGTCAAAACGCTCGTGGGAAATCTCTCGGTGCTGTCGTAGCTTTTTGCCTTGTATTTCCCGTAATCCTCAGTCATCTTTGAGTTCCGCTTGTGCTCCGCCGTGGAGACTTTCCTTGGATGCCCCGAGGTCTTCTGCGGGTTGTAGGTTGGCAGTTTTTTGTAAAACACCAGAATGTCTTCATGTGCTCGCAGCGGCATCCGGTTCGCGTTGAGGAATCCTACCGGAGATGTTTTCTGCCAGATGAGGTTATACCGCCACGGTATGACTTTGCTGTCCATCAGGGTCTTGGTGTACGCCCCCGCCGAGAACAGAATCACAGCACCGTTCTCAGTCAGGATTCTATCCAGCTGCGTCCAAATCCCCTGCTGTTTGTTTTGGGTCCATTCGGACATTGCATCAGAATAGGAAATCCCCGTCTTGTAGCAGGAAAGAAGAAACTCAGTCAGGCTTAGTCGCTTCCCGTCCTTCTCGATGAAGTCTTCAAACGGCAATACGCTATCCCAAGCCTGATGTGTGATACCGTATGGCGGGTCCGCTAAGACGAGGTTCACGGAATGCGCCGGAATTCCGTTCAGTTTCTCACAGCAGTCTCCCTGCATCAGCGTAACGGTGCTCATGCCCGACCTCGGAACAGTTCCTTCAAAGCATCCAGCTGGTCAGCCTGAACCCTGCCGTCTCGGATAATGGTAAAGAATCTGCCATCATCGAGCAAAGTCCTATCCTGCTGCCCGTACATCGTCACGATACCCATGTGCCGGCCTTTGAGGTAGTTCAGCATATCCTTTTCCGGGAACTCTTCCCGGAACCGCCACGAACAGATACTGAACGGAGCGTACTTATTGATAAAATCCTCACTGTCGCTGTGAAATGCCTCGTCCCGATTCCGGTATCTGTGATGCCGCGCCGTAGTCGCAAGGATATCTACTCCGTGGACCGCAGGCGCATCGGTATCGACCAGAGGTCCGAACACGACCAATTCCTGTACCTGAAACACGAAAGGTCTTTCCGCCTCGCTCTTATTGATGAGAAGTGCCCGCTCAATCGCTTCCAAGCACCGTTTCTGTGCGAGCGTTCGTGAGTATTGCCGCTTCTTTTCCGCCATGATGATTTCCTCCGCAAAAACAAAAAAGCCCCGCGCAGACATTTCATCCACGCGGGGCTAGAACAAACCATGAGATTTTAGAAAACTGCTGCCGTCTGCAAAACGACCGGCACCACCGTACTAAGCACCAGGGTCAGCGTCATCATGACCGCCATGACGAGCGAAGCCGCCTTCTGAGCTTTCTTCCGATTCCACATCTTTTGTACCTCTTTTCGAGAAAAATCAAGCCGCAGAGAACGAATCTCTGCGGCTCATACACTACATCAGCTTATATTCTCCATTGTATCCAATTCGCACGAATGTGCAACTGCCAAGCGACGAACACGAAAATTTTCAGTCACCGGGCTTGCCGCCTTCCCTTTTGCAGCCCGTTAGCAGCCTACCGAGCGGCAGCAGCTAAATTTCCTGGCGCGTCGCCTATCCCAAACTGCTTCGTCCAGAACGGAAACAAGGCGAACCCCTTCCCGTGCCATTCGTTCTTGTATTCTCGTGTACTTTTTTGTATCTTTTTGTTGTTTTCCCTATTGCAATTCTATTTGCGTCCTTGTATAATAGTTACAGAATAATACACAAAGCTACAAAATGATACACGCGAAAGGAGTCGCCGTATGTTTTCCATCAAGCTGAACGCCCCTGTCCTGCTTCGCAAGCAGCTGCCGGTGATTGCCAAGGCATTGCATGTTGATGAAAAGGTCCTTGACGATTTTCTATCCGTTTCGGCTTTCTATGGAGTTAAAGATGGCAAAGGTACGATTGTCCCGATAAAGAAAACGGATACCATTGTCCATATCGATTACAAAGCATATGATAACTACTACTTTGTTGTCGATGCTATCCTGCAATACGCCAAAGACATCGATACATCTGTTACTCTCCCTGTCATCACTAAAATCGAACTCGGTACAGATGTTTTCAAGAAATTCTCTCCTGACCAACTCGGCGATATTATGTTTTTGACCAGAAGACTCAAAGACAGCAATGAACGCGTTACGAAACTTGCTGAATTGAACGCTCCTGATATCCTTCTTGCTAATGAGCGTGCGCTATTATGCAAGAAGGTGGAATTTCTCGAGGATAATGAACACACACCAAAACCTGACAGGAACATTGACGGACATGTGTGCGCCTCCTTACATGATATCGGGTATTCGATTCTTGACGGCTGGCTGAACAAGAATGATTCAGTTTTCGAGAGTGGCGGCAAAAACAATTCCGGGTATGACCCTGATAAATTAGCGGCACTCGTCAAGAAAGCCATCGGTACGCGGACACAGGAGCAGTTCTCCCAGACATCGCACCTTGGTCGCGTATATGTGAACCGTCTTGCGAACGGCAAAACACAGTCTCAGCCTACCGAGGTGACATTGAAGAAAATCGCCAAGGCAACGGATGCCGTGACGGAAAACGAGCTTCGTCAGGCATGCGGTTACGAGCCGCTTCCGGGTGAGGATGTCGTGGAGTCGAAGAAACGCATCGAAACCGTGGACGACTACACATGGATTCACGAGAACGTAAACTATTTTCTCGAATTCCTGAAAGCGCAGATTCCGATGTCGTTGCCGTTGTATAATCTGGTCATCCTCGAGAATCAGTACATGAGCATCCACAAGGACGGCTATGACCTTTTCGGTATTCATCGCTGCTCAGCTCCCGTCGAGTATTCTGAGGACGGTACTGTTGCGAATGTCATTTATCCCGTTACTTTCGATTGGACAAATTTCCAGCGTGGCATTCGCCTCTCTGCGGCCGTAGGGCTCTTGGGACACTACAGCAAAAACAATGAGTTGTACATTACCGATTACATCACCGATGTCGATGCGCTGTACAAATATGCGCCCTTCTTGCACAAGCCTATCGACAAAGTGGGAGAAAATTTTAGGGAAAGCGGCGTTGATATTAAAGACTTCCCTGTTTTTTACTACACCATAAACCTGAAAAAAGCATTCACAGCAAAGCATGTCCTTGCAAAGATGGAGAAGTTCCTGAGCAGCCTTGTGAAAGTCCGCGTGGACGCTCTCGGATTCTATGCGGACAATCTGAGCGATGAAACCTTCATTAAGTTCCTCAAAAATCATGAGAAGGTCATGACGAACGAGTATGCCGACAGCGAAATCAAGGACTTCTATGAAAATGTTGTTGTGCGCCATGGCGATATCGAGGATTTCTTTGCGGAGAACTCAGACTACAACAATAAGGCTGCTATCATTGCCTATGTTATCCAGAATGAGGCTTCTGACGACACCTACCGTCGTCTGGTAGACGGATTCACCTTTGACGATGATGGCAACGAAGATAGACCCTGTGTTGCTGCTTCTAAGCGAGAAATCGAAGCATGGCAGAAAGAGCATCCCGGTAACGGCTTTAACCTGAAAGTGTTCTCTGACACTCTGAAAAAATATGCCGATGAGTTGGGCTTAGAGTTCGGTGACATGTACTACTATCTGGATGTCGAGGATGACAAGGCTGACGAGATGGGCGTTCGCGTCTGATGCTTAACCGATAATCTCTGACTATCCTAGACAAAAAACAATGCTGCTACCCATTATCTGGGCGGCAGCATTTTTTGCTTTCCGTTCTGAACATACATTATCCCGCAGCGGCATCCGCACCGGGGCCTTTCTGCTGGTTTTCCTGTGAGTCTCCTGCTGGCTGGCTGCGGGCGGCAAGTAGTGCCGGTGCTCTGCGGCTCTGCAGGATTCCGGGCAAAAAGAAAACGAGAACTGCGCCATTAGCGGAGTCCTCGCAAAAGATAATTCTTTTTGATTACATCGTTAGTATACCTCGAGCCGCACGGATGCGCAAGAGGTTATTTGCGATTCTTTTGGGCAGGTTTCTGACATCCTAAGCGCATCGCCTTACAGTAGATGGCAGTACCCGTTCGGTTCAGAGTTTTCTGCAGAGATTCGCTCGCACCTTCCACGGGAAAGCGTTCCCGGAGCGCCTTTTCCTCATCAGCTGTCCAAGTCGAGCGTTTCTGGTACACAAGGCCCATGATGCTCGTATGGTTCAAGACAGAAGCGCGGCTGCGGTTGAGGTCTTTCAAAAGAGCTTCGCTTGCACCTTCCCAAGGATATCTCTCAATGAGAATATTCTCCTCTTCCTCAGTCCACCGGCGTCTATTTTCGTATCGGAGCTCCAATGCGTTAGCCTTCATACTGATGAGATAGGCACTGTGCTGAAACAGTTGCATCAGTTCCTGGCTTGCTCCCTCTTTCGGGTATCGTTCAGCCAGAATCTTCAACTCCTCCTCGGTCCAATAATGTCGAGCGCCTTTTATGCCGAGCAGACGAGCCTTTCTGTTAATGGTCGCGGCGCTTCTGCCGAGCAGTTTCTGGAGGTCTTTGCTGGCACCCTCGTTCGGATACCGCTCTCTCAGAATTTCGATGTCCTCGTCAGTGAATCTCTTTCGTTTCGCATTGCGAAGCCCAACTTGCTGAGCCTTGAAATGAATTGCCTGCTTCGTGCGGTTCAAGGTCTTTACGAGCGCATCACTCGCGCCCTCCTTCGGATACCGTTGATTTAAAATCGCTAATTCTTCTGATGTCCAGGGTTTTGCCATGGTTTTACACCTCTTTCGTTCGTTGGCAACAAAAAAGAGCAGACGCACCACTGGGGTGAATCTGCTCTTCTTCGTCAGAATGTGAATTGTACGGAAGTCGTTTATTATGCTGCTATCTATCGTACAATTATCAGTGTACGCCATTCGCACAGTTTGGCAAGAGGAAACTGTGCTCAAAACGAAACGGCGATGGCTGCGCTGCTTCGTTTGGTCATCGCATATCGGTATGCCGACATAGTGCAGGCGCACCCATTTTTTTGAGCGTGGCGAAGAAAACTCTCAGTATTGTGTACGAGCCGTGAGTCTTGTCCATTTTGCGTCCTTGCACATTTTCCCAACGAGTTTTTGCTGAAATCCGCGCTTTTTCCAGCGAGTTTTCGGTTGTATCCCATGTTTTTCTGTGGATGAGCCTATTGAGAGAAATATTCTGCACCGCTTTATCAAAAATTTGCGCCTTTGACATTAACATTACAGAATTTGCCTGAGTGAAATGTAGAAAATCAACCATATATTTTGTAAACTTTGCACAACTCCCACCAAACTTCGAAGCTCAATGCGGAACAAAATCAGCTTGTCGGAACAATGTCGATTTAGCTTTGATATTGTTCCGCATATTGTTCCGAGCCATCCCCCACACACAAAAAAGCCCTGCACACACCAAAAGCGGCATGTGCAGGGTCACTCTTTTATCCGAGAGGCATTTCCAACACTTCGAGGATATAAGTAAAGAAGTAGAACGCGAGGTTTCCGATTTTATCGGAGTCATGTTCGATGTTTGTTATGATACGGCTCAAAGACCCGTTTCTCAGCGACTTCATAGCAGCGTAGACAAGCAGATAGACATTCACATAAGTCATCTGCTCCTTGGGCTTGTAGCCCTCGAACGCTTTCAGCTGGCATTCTCTGGAAATCTTCTGAGCCAGCGAATACCAGCTGTGCAGATAAAACTGTCCTCCCTCTTGGTTCATCTCCTGCTGTACTCGGACCTGATATTTCGGATAGTTGTTGTTGACGACCTCGGCGAACTCTGTATCCTTGAACTTATTCTGGTGATAATACAGCCACAGAGTCGAGTTTGCCAAGTCCATGCACGCCGCAGCCAGAAGCTGTGCCTTGTCATCTTCCAGCGGCACAGTATGCGTCACGGATTCGTCTAAAGACTTGCCATTGAACAAGTCTATATGCTTATAGGAATCCTTGCCGGCCTTTACTGTCGTATCGATGAATTCCTTGAAATCCTCGACCAGTGCCACATACGCCTGATACTGAATATCTTCAGTAGAATCCTGAGTATCTTCAACGAAATTTTGCTCGTTCATAGTGTTATCCTTTCTCTGCTTGGCAGTTGTTTTCAGCGGCTATTCAGCTTGCCTGTATACTTCATAGTACGCAATTCGCACGAATGGGCAACTATTTTTGCGAAATAAAAAGGCAGGCTCAGAAAAGAACCTGCCATGCATATTAGAGGTTAAAGATGCCCAGCCAGCGCCGAAACTTGATGCCGAACAATTCCTGTGCCTGCTCGTAGTTCATGATAAGCTGGTTGCCGCCAGAAATCTCTGCTTCGAGGGAGTTCGGCAGCTCGTCTGCAATGTATTTCAGTTCGTACCAGGGTCCATCCTGCGGGTAGGTATAAATGAGCCGGTTCTGCTTCTTATCCACCCGGAACTTGCTCGGGTCAGCCTGCCATGCCAGTTCGATTTTCTCAATCGCAGCACGGCCGATGCTCTCATCGCCCATGTAGTCGTTGTAATACAGGATACGCACATAGTCCGGCAAATCGACTCCGCAAGCCTCGAAGATATCTGCAATGACACTGGACGAGGCATGGAAGATGTCCGGGAAGTATTCTTTGCCATTCGCATTCTCACGCATCTCAGTCGTCATCTCATCGATGCAAACAAGCATCCGGCGGACATACTCCCCGTAGAACGCGGTGGTCAGCTCCGACATACTCTCATTCACACGCTTCGAGTTCTTGGCACCGCGCTCGT
>ERZ791734.2098-NODE-2098-length-13825-cov-11.591939_pt1 | contig 13825 bp, 19 predicted proteins | sample MGYA00509953_ERZ791734 | MGnify/ENA primary metagenome ERZ791734 (study PRJEB30046, sample SAMN00792038) | human gut metagenome | study: EMG produced TPA metagenomics assembly of the A metagenome-wide association study of gut microbiota in type 2...
AGAGGAAATGTCTCTATCCTTTTGGTTCCCTTTTGGAATTTGCTCGTTTATAGTTTCAAAAATACAAAACAAGTAGATTATGGTACACATGGAAGCATGCGACTTGATGTTGCCATTGTTGATGGATTTGGTCGTCCAACATATGCTATCGATTTTAAGTTTGGTAATGCACCGCTTACGCAAACAAGGATCAATCAAATTTTACAAAACCTACCGACAAAGATAACGATTGAGAAAGTTCCATGATTTCGAGAGGAGGAATCTAAATGTCGGAAACGATTTCCTACGCAAATGAGGCGCGGAAACAAGTAGGAAAGTATTTGGTGGAGCAATGCGGTTATGCAAAGAGAACAGCAACGAGGTTTTATAAAAACGGTGACGAGATTCTATCATACTGCTATTTCGAGAAAAGCAGAGGAATCACGCAGGTGGAAATAGGTGTTTCGCCGCTCTATATGCCTAATTCTCTTTGGATATTGAACGGCAGGAGACTGGAAGAATTGCCCTTTCTATTAGAAAGTGCAAGTGAAACGCAGGCAGAAGCATGGGCGGAAAGTGCAATTCGCTGCTTGAAAAGCGGTAACCTTGCTTTTGTGGAATCGCTTTGTTCACCACAAAAGCTGTTAAATTATCTGTGCAATACGACGGCTCTTGAACGACATTTTATAAAACCTCAATCTCAAGCAGATGAACTGATTGCCTATTCTGCAGCGTATGTGGGAGATATTGCATTTGCAGTTAGTTGGATTGAAGCAGCAAAGCAGGAAATTCGAACCGAGCGAATTGATGCGCTTCCGCAGATGCTTGCCGAAATGGATGAGAGGATTGCAAAGCTGCGGATAGCTTCCACGAGTACAAAGCCGTGGAATAGAAAAGATATCGACGTACAAATCAGCAAATACGAAGAAGAAAAGCGGTTGAAAATTGGGGATGCGCAAGAAAACGCCCCCAGAATGATACAATTGTATGATGAATGGATAACACCATTTAGATCACCGGATTTTCACCGAGAGGAATACTTTGCGCAGATTGTAGCACAAAATAAAAAAGAAGTGAGATATGAAAAAATGTTTTTGACGAAATGAAATTATTCCTGCGTAATATTGACGCGACAGGAGCGTGTTATGTCAGAAAGTAATAACCGTATGGAGCTTATGCTTTACAATATAGCTTCCAATGGATGGTGATTCGCAACAACAAGATTGGAACTTTTTATCAGCAGAATTGTAAATGTCATCTGAAAATTGATGACACCTTGGCGGCACGCAACTGACACCCACTTGGCTGTGTGCCGCTTTTCCTATGTCCGAAAATTTTCTTCATTTTCGCGTTTCAGAAACTGAAATTCAGGCAGTCTGGAAAGGCTTGCAGGAAAATTTCTTGCAAAAGCAGGGAAAACCTCTTCATATAGCGAACACTATTCTTGCCCAGCGACATTGTTGCGATTCTGGATGAAAGTGGCAATACAGTCGTCAGCTACGGCTACGATGCGTGGGGCGCGCCGCTGTGGTGTACCGGTGAACTGGCGGAGACGCTGGGCAAGGTGCAGCCGTTTAGGTATCGCGGGTATGTGTTTGATGAGGAAACTGGGCTGTACCATCTGCGGAGTCGGTATTATAATGCGGAACGGTGCAGGTTTGTTAATGCGGATATAGATATGGGAAAGGAGTGATTCTGGACTAACATCATCATATAGTCATTCTACGGATGCCAGAAAACTATCATATCCATGGCATCCGTAGATTTGGAAATTACCAGTTAGAATAGGAGGGTATGCTACGAATGTTCTTACAAAATGGCTTTTTGTGGAAAATGATGCGATTTTACATGCGAATTATCACATTAATAGCGATTATCGGTGTCGGTATCGTGTGCTCAAACACAGTGGCTTATGCGGAAAATAGTAAAACTCCCAACCATATTGTTGTGTTTCCTGTTTGGGCTGAGGAAATTCTGCTTGAATTAGTTGACACAGATTGCATCGTGTGGGTAGGGCATCCTTATTTGGAGGAGGCCGAGACATACTGGCCGACCATGAAAGATACGAAGGAAATTTGCGGATCCATATGGCAAGAGACCGATGATTCGGAGATACTGAAGCTTTCGCCTGATTTGATTATTTGTCCCGATGAATTATCCGGCGACTATGATGCGATTTTTCCGAACTTGTCTAAGGCCGAAATACCCGTTGTGTTTATGAAGAAACCTGAAACAGTTTTAGAAATCATCGAATCTATATTCACTTTAGGAAATGTTACCCACCAAGAGCAAAAAGCAACCGAATTATGTAATCAGTTTCAATTAGAAGTGGAAAAATTGGCAGCCTTGCGAAGGAAAATCCCTGAAAACAAACGGCTGACCGCTGTCCTGAATTATGAATTCCAAGAAGACTTTCAGTTAGTTGCGGATATGACGGGAATCATCAATCTGCTCCAAGAATATGACAGTTACATGGAAGTTTCTGATGACCTCATTGACGAATTAACTCCTGATATCGTTGTCGAACTGAATGTTTGCCTTGACTCCAACGGCATCTATTTACCTGAGCAAGGAAACGCAGAAAGTCCTTATCCGGTAATATCCATCAACCTTCATCCTTCGCAGTATATCATTCAAGATTGCTATAGCATTATGCAAAAGGTATACCCTTTCCTTTTTCAGGAGTAGTGATAATAACTTGCGCGAATGCAAAGTGCCAACGTGGACGCAAAGTTCGTTTACAACGAGAACGGTCTGCGGGTGCAGAAAATTGTTAACGGCGTTGTGGCGGACTATGTGCTGCATGGCAAGAATGTTGTGCATATGACTTCTGGTGCGGACGAGCTGCATTTCTTCTACAATCCACCTCTTCAAGTTGGAAAATGAGAATGTTTGCGGCAGAAACTCATAGACAGACAGTTGCAAAATGGATATAATCATATATTGTAAAACACTATTGGGGGGGTGTAATTTTGAAACGTATGCTACTGTTATTGCTGATTGTTCTATCTTTTCCTGTGTTGTGCATGGGGGAATCTGCTATCCAGTCGGAAGGCAATATGTCCTATATCATTACTAGTGAAGGTGCCGTTATTATCGACTGGAATAATCAATTACCGGATGTCCTTGATGCCACACTATATGTGCCACCTACTCTTGGTGGGATTCCGGCTGTTGGAATAGGATTTGACGCTTTTGATACCTGCAACGAAGGACCTTCTACGCAGTTTCAGTTGATTCTCCCGGAAGGAATTACTTTTCTGGAAAAAGGAGCTTTTCAGTGTTGCAACCAAGCCACGGTCATTTCGCTGCCGTCAACATTGGAGACGATCCCAGAGGGGAGCTTTATTCATGTTAAAGCTGAAATCGTATTTCCTAATGGGAACCCTTATTTCACAGCTGAAAATGGTTTTTTGATTGATAATCGCACGAACACTTTGCTGTATACAAGCAAGTCAAGTGGGGATTTTCCATTGCCGCCAGTTAAGCAATTGGCCTCGCGATGTCTTGACAACTGGATAGACGAAAACACTACCGAGATCATATTGCCGCTTACACTGGAAGGCATCAGCAGCTATGTATTCTATGACTTTCCCTGGCTTGAGTCTGTCCTTCTCCCGAACAGTATGAAGAATGTGGAAAAGTTGGCATTTTACAGTAGCGGCGTCAATTCGATAGTCCTTCCAGCATCAATACTTTCAGTTCCTGCCTACTGTTTTGTTGAATGCTATCTTGATTCAGTAGTCATTTCCGAAGGAACCCAGTACATTGGAGAATACGCATTCTATTGGAATAGAGGAGCATTGGCAAATGTAGAACTTCCATTTTCAGTTCAATTTGTTGGGTATAATGCATTTCCTGAAGGATGTAACATCTCTGTATTGAATCCTAATACTCATTTTGAATCACTGGAAGAGTATCAATTACGGGATCCGAATGGCGAATGGTAAGAGTTATGGTGTGCTCTTGGGCTACGCAACATTGTTAAGGAGTCCTTGCGTAGCATTGCAACCCGCTGAACGATGGCAAGTGGCAGTACACGTGGGAAAAAGGGCGGCAACTTGCGCGGATGCGAAGCATTGACACCGACGCCCAGTTTGTGTATAATGAAAACGGGTTGTGGATTCAGAAAACGGTCAATGGCGTGGTGACCAAGTACACCCTGCATGGCAAGAATATTGTCCACATGACGCAGGGGGGGCAACGAACTTCATTTCTTCTATGATGCACAGAACCGTCCGGCAGTGGTGGTGTACAATGGCACGGCGTATGCGTATGTCAAGAGCTTGCAGGGCGATATTGTTGCGATTCTGGATGAGGATGGCAATACTGTCGTCAGCTACGGCTACGATGCGTGGGGCGCGCCGCTGTGGTGTACCGGTGAACTGGCGGAGACGCTGGGCAAGGTGCAGCCGTTTCGGTATCGCGGGTATGTGTTTGATGAGGAAACGGGATTCTATTATGTATCCAGCCGTTATTACGATCCTGAGATTGGTCGGTTTATTTCCCCAGATACAACGGATGTTCTAACTGCTACCCCTATGGGGCTGACAGATAAAAATCTGTATCCAAGAGGAGTTAGAAGTGGTATTCGTCAGCTGCAAAAATATAATAAAAATCTAGGCGGAGGCTTTAACTTGAGATTAGAGTTATATTGAGGTTAATATATGGATAAAAAACAATTTAAGGAGTTTTGCAAAAATGAATTTAAAGCACGAGGATTTAAAAAACAAAGATACGTCTTTTATTTGACTGGACACGATCTTTTGTGTGGGATTGATTTGCAAAAATCCAATTATGGTGATGTTTACTACGTTAATTATTACTATTTTATAGGAGAGTTTAAAAATATTACAGATTATCCAACCCACTACGAAAGCGATATCCAGGGAAGGATTGCTGTAATGTCTAGAAAGCAAACTTTTCAAGGGAAGCAATTTATGACTGCTCAAGTTGAATACGAGGAATATACGGAAGAAGAATTGCGGCCATATTTTGAGAGGGCGTTCGAGGAAGAGATTCTCCCACCTGTGAATCACGGTAAATCATTTATTCTTAACAACTTAGGGAAAATTTATTCTTTAACCCTGCATAAAGAAGAAGTGATACAAAAACTAAAATCATGATCCATACCAGCAAACAAGGAGCTGTCCTTGCGGTCGGGAATTAGTGAAGCAACTATCAGCAGAATGTGCAGCGACGACAATTTTCGGTATGATATTCGGCAAATTACGCGCATCGTAATCAGCCTGCATATGCCGCCGCTGCTGTCCGCCGCATTTATGGAATCAATACTATTTCCAGATTTACCTGCGCCATCTGCTTGTGTTTTTTTGATTCTGGTGTCCGCTCATTCCACTTAGCGTAGCGCTGCTACGCTGCGTTTCATTCGCGTTAGCCAGAATACAAAAATTCGCGGCGCATCTTGGCTCATTTTCATCCGAAAATAGTATAAACCGAAATTGGCGGTCGTGACGACGGCATCCGGCAGCCTGAACATGCGCAAAACGGCGAGCAAGTCCGCCGAAGTGATTGCGAAAATCCCGCAGGGCGCGACCGTAACTGTTCTTATGGAAGCGGATGACTGGTGGCGCGTCCAGTACAAAAACAGCACCGGCTGGTGCGCGGCGGAGTTCCTCACGAAGCAGGAAAACGCGGATAATCAGGCGCGGATGAGCATCCAAATCGTCGATAGCGCCGGAAACGTGTTTGAACCTGTGGGTGATTTTGCTGTGAAGGTGGCGAACGCAGATGTGGGCGATTCTTGAACAGATGCGCGACCACGCGACAACCATCGTTGGACTTGTGACGGCGCTGACGCTGATGTACGGCTGGTTCCGGAAGCCGATGAAGCAGCTGATTGCAAGGGAACAGCAGCAGGAGGAAGATCTTGCGATTCTGACATGGGCATTTTTGCAGAATGCGCATGACAACTATACGCGGCAGGGCTGGTGTACTGCGGCGGAAAAAGAGCAGGTGCTGAATATGCACAAAAGTTACGCGGCGAAAGGACGCAATCACCTGTCCGCAAGCTACGAACAGGACATTCTTGCTCTGCCGGAAACGCCGCCAGAAGGGAGACGAGGCAAATGACGAAGCAGAAAGCATATGTCCAGTTCAGCAAGCGAATTGTTCTTTTGGTCACTATTGCAGTGACAGTGATTTCGCTGCTGGCGGTGGTGCTGTGCTTTTTCCGCAGCGACACGGACGCGCTGGTCAGTACGGTTCGGACGTACATCAACTACGCGACGATTGTTTTCGCAGCGTACAGCGGCAACTCGGTGTTCGAGAAGTGGCTGACGCAGGGGAAGGGCAATGATACGCATGGAGATACAGAGGAAAAGTAAGGTAATAGTGAGTTTCACAAGAGGGCAGCACATCAGCTGCTGTTATGTCTAAAAACGCGGATGCACACACTACAAAAGTGTGGTAGAATTATACCATCGAAAGATACAGCGAGGCTCCCGCGCACGGCGCGAGGGGCTTTTTTCGTACCGTTCGATAGAAAAAACATGCGCCAGAGGAGCGCACAGAAAAGAAAGGAAACATATGAGTAACCAAGAAAACAAACAGGAACAGATTCAGTTTTCGGCTCAGCAGGAACTGAAACATCTCCGCACCCGATGCGGCAAGGTGTACGCGCTGGGCAACAATCGTTTTCGGGCGGTTGTGCAGACCATGCCGGTGCACGAGTACGACGCGGCGACGCACCAGTGGGTGGAACTGTCCGCCGAAAAGCGCCAGCAGATGGCGGCGCAGGCGCACAGCCCGATTGCGACGTTCGCGGACAGCGCGAATAGCGCAGAAAATGCCGCAGGCATCCTCGATACCTACGTCAAAGAGGGCTCGCAGCAGAACTTTTCGCACGACGAGCGCTTGTGGATCAGCAACACGAATTACTACGGCAACCGTTTGACCTACTTGAAAGTCGTGGATTTGCCGCATCTGGGCGCGAATCACTTCATTACGTCCGCAAAGTTGTGCGTTCGCAACGTCTACGCACCGACGGCGGATACCGCTATCATGTGCAAAGAAGTGCTGGAGGACTGGAATCCGGAGACGATTACTTACGCGACCCAGCCCAAAGTCAACGGCTTGTATCAGGACTACTGCCGCGTAGTGAAAAATCAGTATTCGTGGAAAGAGTTCGATGTCACCAATCTTGCGCGCAAGTGGTATTTGGGCGAAAATCACGGCGTTCAGCTGAGCGCGCCCGAAAGTGAAAGCAGCTTTTCGCAGCTGCATTCGAGCGAAACGGCGAATCAGCCGTACTTCGTGCTGGAGTATGCGAGCCTTGCGGGTCTGGAAAGCTATCTGACTTACGACCATCAGTCTGCGGGGCTGGCAGGGACTGGAAGTGTCAGCCTTGTCAATGGCAACTTGATCTTCTCCCACGCCGATACCGCGATGAACGGCAATCGTCTGCCGGTTTCCGTGACCCATTACTACAATTCCTGCGACAGCGACAAAGACGAGTTCGGCATGGGCTACGGCTGGCGGACTTCGCTGCATCAGACGCTGCATAAGGTGCTGTACAATGGCGAAGTGGCGTTCGTGTATACGGACGGCGACGGCACGGAACACTTCTTTAAGAAGAATAAAGATGACCAAAAGAAGTATTCCGACCAGTCGGGTTTGTCTCTGACGCTGGAAGTCGGGGACGAAAACATCACGATTACCGACAAGGGCGACAACGTGATGACGTTCCCGCTGGTATCTGACACGCCGACGGAGGATGCGCCGGAAACTGGGAAGGCACTGATTCAGAAGATTCAGGATGCGGTTGGCAATGAAGTCACGGTGACGGCATTGGCGGATTCGCCGTTGAAAATCGCATCTGTGACGGACGGCGCGAACCGAGTTACGACGCTTCATTACACGGATGGTCGCTGCGACCGGATTCAGACACCGTGGCAGGATGCGGAAAATTGTGTCCGTTTCAAGTACGAGAACGGCGCGCTGGTGAAAATCCGCCATGAAGATAACCGCGCGAGCGAATATGTATATAATGAAGAAATCGGTTACCATTTGCTGAAAAAGGCATATGGTGCAGACGGCGCTTTTGTGGAATACGCGTACACGAACACAGACAGAATGAGTTTTTTGTCATATAGGAATCTGCATATCTTCGAGGTGAAGTGACTCTTTTGAATTTAAGGACTCATTCAGGCGTTGTTAGTGGAAGATGTCTTATATCCCGTCTCATACCCCTCTTCTTCCAGACGCTCTGCGACTGCAAGACGGAGGTATTCTGTTCTCGTGATGCTGTTTTTTGCACACGCCGCATCAAGTAGTGGCAAGATACCGCTATCTTTGCGAAGGTTTATTGAAAACTGCGTATTTTTTCTTTGATAATTCTTATGATATGCCTTTCCCTCTTCCGATAAGTCCCACTTATTAGCCATGATTTCTTCCTCCTTGACAATTTCCTGCTAATATTTTACCATATCGGCAGGGGAGTGTCAAGGGCTTGGAATCACAAGTCCCCATTGGAAGCCAGCGCAAACAGGCACAGGAGCGCAAGCACTCCGGAAATAATAAATTCCATTATTTGTTCACCCAGCTTTCATACTTATACCACTGGAAGTCATACGCATGACCATCTCTGGTTACTGTCAGCTTGTAAATTCCGCCGATATATACTTCAGGATTATACCCGCGCCCCTGAATCATGGCGGTGCAGTCAACGCCAAATCTGCGGATGCCGACACGACAGAGTTTTTTTCCTCCCCATCGTCGATTTTCAGAGAGTGCAGCTTCATCGCAACCTGTACCGCGTCAATCAGGATCCGCAATGCAAACATGCCGCTTCATTTCCTCCGTAAATTCAACCTTCATGGGTTCGTTCCTCCTCTCTCCGGACGATGATATTGAGGAGGAGGCGCTTTGCCTCTTCGAGGCTGCTGATCTCATCCTCCGTCAACGAACAAGGCCACACGCAGGTGAGCTTGTTCAGCTCCTTGGCGGATTCGCATACCGCAATTCTGGACAACAAGTATTGGTAGCAATTGTCAAACATAGGCTTTCCCTTCCTGCCCGTTTTGCCGATAACACAGCATTTTTGAAAATTTCCGCATAAGAAAAAGGCTATCCGCAAAAGATAGCCTTTCCATACCTTGTTCTGTTATTCTTCTTTTGGCGGCAGGAAGCCGTCCTTGGTGAGTTTGCGGGTTAGAGCGTTGCGGACGTATTCGCCCTTGCCCTCGCCGCTTTTTGAGACTGCCGACAAAAATGCGTCATTCATGTCGAGAGGCAATAACACCGCAAGTACATCATATGTTTTCTCTATATATTTACGCGTTGCGCGATTCCTCGCTTCAGTTGCCATTCTCATCCCTCCCAGATGATTCTACCATAGGAGAGGGGATGAAGTCAAGACAAAATTTCCTGTGTTCCCATTAACTGAGATTTAGCTGGCAACAGATGACATGTCATAACCGTAAACAAACAGGTTGATTTGCACACATAAGAAGGAATTCCGTCAAGTATCGCGAATATATGTATACAAGCCGCTATCAGAACAATCTGCGTGACGGGGGTGGTGTACGGCGAGGAAACCGCGCCGCGATACGAGTACGATTACAACGCGAAGGGGCAAGTGGCACGAGTCCGCGACAACCTGCTGAATCGGACGACGCAGAGTGAATACGATTTGGCGAATCGTCCGGTGCGTGTGAAAACGTCGGAGGACGCGAAGCATGTGTACACAGGACAGGTCGCGTATGACAACGTGTACGGCAACCTGAGCGAATTTACGGAGAAAGTGGGTGAAAATCGACAGGAATATGGGACGAAATTCGGCTATGATGACGAAAATCGTCCGACGTCGCTGACATACAGTGCGAGCGGCAAGGAAATCGGGCAGAGCACGACGACCATTGACAAGCTGAATCGAACGACGTTCTCGGCGGTCAAGCTGGGCAGCAAGACGTTCACGAGCGAATACCATTTCGCGGCGGGCGGCTACGGCACGGGCAGTGTGACGAATCTCGTTTCGTCGATTACCCAGCCGGGGTGCAATTGCGGCTACGGCTACGACGACAACGGGAACATTGCGAGTGCGACGCTGAACGGCAAATGGACGGGCTACACCTACGACGAACTTGGTCAGCTGATTCAGGTCAACGACCACAGCGATACCCGCTCTGGCGAAAATGGTACGACTTGGAAGCACACTTACGACCTCGGCGGCAACATCCTGAAAAAGGAACGCTTCGCCTACAACGACACGACGACTCCTCTGGAAACTGTTACCTATACCTACGGCGACGGTAACTGGCGCGACAAGCTCACGGCGGTCAACGGGAACGCCATTGCCTATGATGCGATTGGCAATCCGCTGAATGACGGGACGTGGACGTACACTTGGCAGAACGGCCGGCAGCTGCAAAAGATGCAGAAGGCGGGCGTGACGGCGGAATTTGTGTACAACGCGGACGGCTTGCGTGTGCAGAAAACGGTCAATGGCGTGGCGACGAAGTACACGCTGCACGGCAAGAATATTGTGCATATGACTTCCGGCACGGATGAACTGCACTTCTTCTACGATGCGCAGAACCGCCCGGCGGTGGTGGTGTACAACGGTACGGTGTATGCCTACGTCAAGAGCTTGCAGGGCGATATTGTTGCGATTCTGGATGAGAATGGCAATACCGTTGTCAGCTACGGCTACGATGCGTGGGGCGCGCCGCTGTGGTGCACCGGTGAGCTGGCGGAGACGCTGGGCAAGGTGCAGCCGTTCCGCTATCGCGGGTATGTCTTTGATGAGGAGACGGGGCTGTACTATCTCAGGAGCCGGTACTATAATGCACAGCGGGGACGGTTTGTTAATGCGGATTGTATCATCAAAAATAATATATATATTTATTGTAATAATGCTCCTATTTCCTTCTATGATGTGGACGGCTTAGAAGCAGCTGGCGCAATCGCTATTTTCGGTGGATCTGCCGCTACGGAAAGTTCCTTTGCTGCTGGCTGGGCTGCAACAATGTGGTGGTTAGCTTGTGTGGATGGTCCACTACCGATAGGAGATGCCGTTTATTTGGCTGTTATGGGAATATTGGGAGGTATGGCTGTTTCAGATGCTTCACGAGCAGCCTCAATTCCTGATATTACAAGTGAACAATCGGTAGACGATGCTTCTACTATTATGGAGTTTAATGAGCATACAAGTGGGGCACGCCAAAGCACGAAAAATAAACATCAAAAGGGAAAAACTCGTCGTGCACGTGACCATAACGGCGAAAAAGGTGACAAACGACGTCCTGTTTATCGTGGGAATAAGAAGCCGTATTGCATCGTTTGGTCGTCTCCTGACGCAAGCGGTGATTCCAATTATGACGAAGAAGAAACGTCAACCCCTCACGGAAGTGGAATACCGCTACATTTTCCAATTCTCGAAACTCATACTATTTCCAAATGAGAATGCGCCGAGATGCGCCACGAATTTTTCGCTCTGGCTAACGGGAATGGAATGCAGCGTAGCAGCGCTACGCTAAATGGAACGACCGGACGCCAGAACGGAAAAGGCGCAGGCAGATGGCGCAGGTGAATTTGGAAATAGTAGCAGTATTCACTTGAATGACTAATTAGGGAGAGTAAAATGCAAAAATGTGAAGTATTAAGGCGAAAACAAAATACATCGCTTTTGGCTGTCTATGTAAATTCACGACATACCAATAGATTTATAGTTGGATCAGTACAGGCAGCAGACGACGAGTGTGCTATATTATCGCTGTATGATTCATCAGGAAAGCCGGATGGTATTGGTTTGATTTTATTAGATTCAGTGTACCGCATTGAGAAGGACACAATTTATTTAAAAAAGTTCGGCATAGACTTTACACATGGTGCAAGATTTTTGATATGTGATAATACATGGAACTATTTCCTGAACATGGCTACTGTTCAACAGCGTCTTCTAACCATAACCATGCTTGGAGGAAAAAAAATTCGTGGATTCATTGAAAAATTCGATGACGATAAAATGTCTCTCAACATTCTTTTTCCCAAAAAAGCAAGCAAACGCTTAGTGCATCGTATGCACATTGCTTGGATTTGTTTCGATTCACAAGATGAACGAGAAATTGAAAATAGGCATGGAGGAAAAGTTGAAAAATGATAGGGCAACAAAACTGGGGAGCAGTTGCACAATGCCATATGAATCGTTTTGATTGCGAATGTTTTATGGTCGGGAAAATAATCTGGTCTAACGAACAGTGGTTTCTGTTGCATTGCATTTCGCCTCATGCTCATTGGGATGGCTTTGCATTGCTATCACAGGCAGAGCTACACGATTTGCAAATTGAAAGTGCATATTGCAAGAAATTACTTTCTATATTGAATCTCAGAAATGAAAAGCAAAGTATTTCACCTTGCATTAAATCAAATCCAGTTTATGATATATTTGACTATGCAAAGTCTAATAATTTCTCAGTAGCTTTAGAACTTTGCCAAAGTACAGTGAATGATGTAATTGGTAAAATAATAAATTACTCAGATGGTGTAGTACAAATTCAGCAATTTGATGATGATGCCAATATGGATGGCGAAAGTTGGATTACAGTGGACAAAATCACGGGCATTATTCTTGAAAGCGAAGAGTTAGAATTTATAGATATTGCAATTCTGTCAACTTGTGATCTTTCAATATAAACATCTACGATGCATGAAATGTACTTGTTCTTCTGATTATCACGAATTAAGCACTACATAGTCAGATTGTGTAAAAGGATATCAGTGGATGCATAATAAAAAGTGCGCTAATAGATGCTATATGATTAATATACTTCACAAATACATTAATTAAAGCCAACCGGCCCGTCGCGTCCTGTGCCGCTCGCACAAGCCGCCGACGAGCTGGCTTTTATCCCCCCTCTTTACCTACTACACATTTTCCCAACATACTACTAACAGGAGGTATTAACCATGAACGAACTCTTCCTTTCCGGCACGATTCTCAGTCTTGTCAAGACGCCCACGACGGGCGACACCTCGCACGTCGTCTGCCAGCTGCGGCATTCGCACCGCAACCGTCAGCAGCAGGTGATTCACGAAACCTACACGGTTCATGCGTGGAATCGCCTTGCAGGCTGGGCAGTGCAGACGCTGAAACCCGGTGCACGGGTGTATGTCAAGGGGTATCTGACGCAGAAGCTGCGCGGCGATGTCACTATGACGGAAGTCACCGCCGCGCAGTTCTTTGTCCAGTCCACTGCTGGGATGGATGCGGAAAATCAGCTGGCAAGCTGAGAAAAATCATCAGTGCCTCGTAAAGGAGGTCTGCATATATAAACAGGAGGTCACATGCCAAACATTTCATCCTCCGAGCTGATTGCGCAGTTCCAAACGGCACTGCGCGAGGGTTGGGGGTACATCTACGGCGCGTCGGGCGAAATCTGGACGCAGGCACAGCAGAACGCCGCGAGCCGTGAACAGACAAAGAAATATGGTCAGAAATGGGTCGGACACCGCGTGGCGGACTGCTCCGGCCTTTTTGCGTGGGCGTTTCGGCAGCTCGGCGGGTACTGCTATCACGGCAGCAACACCATGTTTCGCCGTTACAGCAGCGCATCCGGCAGCCTGTCCGCTGGGAAACGAACCGATGGCGAGCCGCTTAAACCCGGCATAGCTGTCTACAAATTCAACGCCTCGGAGGGCTATCACCATGTCGGATTGTGCATTGGCGAGGGCGCAGTTATCGAAGCCAAAGGCACGGCGTATGGCGTTGTCACGTCGAAAATCGGCAGCGGGTGGACGCATTGGGGCGAACTGAAAGGCGTGGATTACGCCGAGAAAGCCTGCAAATAAAAAGTCAAGCCCCAAATGGGACTTGCTGCAAGGAAAT
>ERZ791734.2128-NODE-2128-length-13558-cov-2.975043_pt1 | contig 13558 bp, 14 predicted proteins | sample MGYA00509953_ERZ791734 | MGnify/ENA primary metagenome ERZ791734 (study PRJEB30046, sample SAMN00792038) | human gut metagenome | study: EMG produced TPA metagenomics assembly of the A metagenome-wide association study of gut microbiota in type 2...
CGACAGCGGCGAGGAGAAGGTCTTCACCGGCGAAGTCTCCGTCCACGGCATCTATGGGGCCGTATAAATTCTCCAGCATTCCAGCGCCTCTGCGGGCCGTCCGGCCCCGGGGGCGCTTTTCTTTCTCCCTGCAAAGTTTGTGGAAAACCCGGGTTTTCCCACGGTTTTCCACACATGGTTTTTGCCGGGCAGCGTTTGTGGAAAACTCCTGCGCCAAAAATTCCAGAGGGGAGAGGCGCTTTTGCCCCAAGCGCGAAACGCCGCAGAAAATAAATTTTTGGCCTCGACTTTCTTTTCAAAAAAAGGCTCTGTGACCTCTTTTCTCCCCAGATTTTCCCTCTTTTCCCGTTTTAGAATACATCGTGTATAACCCAAAGCTCAATTTTCTGTGGAAAACTCGGTGGAAAAAGTGGAAAACACTGTGGGAAACCCCACTTCTTTTTCACAAAATCGGTGGAAAACCCAGTGGAAAAAGTTAAAAAATCATTCCAGATGGGATACTCTTCCGATAACGCACCAAAATGGAGCCCCGCACTTCCCACGGATTTTCTTGAATGGGCCGGGCAAACATGATACAATGAAAAACAGAAAACGGCCCCGGACATGGGCCGCAAAAATTCTTTTCACGGAGGCTTCTGTCTATGAACTGGATCTCCCGCCTTGAGCGGAAATACGGCCGCTTTTGCATCCCCAACCTCATCTCCGTCATCGTAGGTGGACAGATTTTAGTCTACGCCATCGAGCTGTTCGTCAACCAATTCATCTCCGTCTATCTCGGCCTGAGCCGGAGCCTGCTGCTGATGGGGCAGGTGTGGCGGCTCATCACCTTCGTCTTTATCCCGTTTTCGGGGGGCGGGCCGCTGAGCGTCATCCTCGGCATCTACTTCACATGGTTCATCGGCACGGCGCTGGAAAAGGAGTGGGGCGATTTCCGCTTCAACCTCTACTTCCTGCTGGGGATGATCGGCACCGTGCTGGGCTGTCTCGTCACCGGCATCCCCGCCGACACCTACTGCCTGTCGCTGTCGCTGCTGCTGGCTTTCGCCATGCTCTACCCCGAGGTGCAGGTGCTGCTGTTCTTCGTCATCCCGGTAAGGGTGAAGTATTTCGGTCTCTTCGCCGCTGCCATGTGGCTGTTCAGCTTCCTCACCGCCGGGTGGCTGTATAAGGTGAGCTATCTGCTGAGTATGCTGGGGTTTGTGCTCTTCTTCGGGCCGCAGGCACTGCGCAGCGTCCGGGCGTGGATACGCCGGGAGCAGTGGAAGCGGAAGAACCGGAGGTGAGCCGCAGATGATGATAGACCGCCTTGCGGGCAACGCGGCCCTGAAAGACAGCGTCCGCCTGATGCTGGGCAGCCGCCGCCTGACCCACAGCGTGTTATTGGTGGGCGAGACGGGCCTGGGCGCGGGCTACGCGGCCCGGTGCGTGGCGGCAGACTATCTTTACCCGGCAGGCGGCGCACCTGCTGAGGCCCTTCTGCGGGGCGAATGCTGCCGTGCCGTGGGCAAAGCCGGCGACCGCGACAGCGGCCGCATCGAGACCGGCGTGGTGCGGGAGGCCATCTCCGTCACCGGCATGGGCTCGGGCGGGCGGTATCTCGTCAGTCAGGTCAAGGCCATGCGCACCGAAATTTTCAATACCAGCCTCTCCGCCGAGGGCCGCGCCGTCCTGCTCTACCATGTGGAGCGGATGAACGAGGAATCCGCCAACGCCCTGCTGAAGGTGATGGAGGAGCCGCCGGAAGGCGTGCTCTTCCTGCTGACGGCAGATTCGCTGGCCGGTGTGCTGCCCACCATCCGCAGCCGCTGCGTCAGCTTCGCCGTAGCCCCGGCGCATCACATTGTCAAAATTGTCCAGCGGCTCGCCGATGCCCATCAGCACGATGTGGGAAACGGGCAGGCCGGAGTCCACCTGTGTAAACAGCACCTCGTCCAGCATTTCATAGGGTTCCAGCCGCCGCACCAGTCCGCCGATGGTGGAGGCGCAGAAGGCGCAGCCCATGCGGCAGCCCACCTCCGTGGAGATGCACACGGTGTTCCCGTAGTGATAGCGCATCAGCACCGTCTCCACACAGTTGCCGTCGGACAGCTCCCAGAGGTATTTGATCGTGCCGTCCCGGGCGGATTCCTGCCTGCGCACCACCTTGGGAGCGCAAATAGGATATTCCCGCGCCAGGGTGTCCCGGAGGGGCTTGGGCAGGTTCGTCATTTCGTCATAGGCGCGGACGCCCTTGTGCAGCCAGGTATAGACCTGCTTGGCGCGGAACTGGGGCTGCCCCAGCTCTTTCAGAACCGCCGTCAGCTCCGGCAGGGTCATGGATTTCAGATTCATGCTTTTCTCCGCAGACGGCAGATAAAGAAGCCGTCGGTGTCATACTCGCCGGGAATCAGGGTGAGCATCCCGGTTTCGTTTTTGGGAAATACCTCCGGCAGCGGCAGTGGTTCCGTCGCGAACTCGCCGTGCGCCGCTAGGAATGCGGAAACCACGTCCTCGTTTTCCCTCTTCAGCACGGTGCAGGTGGAATACAGCAGCGTGCCGCCGGGCTTTACGTAGGATGCCTGGGTTTCCAGAATTTTCAGCTGCAAGGCCGGAAGATTTTCCAGCTCTTTCAGGTTTTTGTATCGGATATCCGGCTTTTTCCGGATAATGCCCAGGCCGGAGCAAGGCACGTCGGCAATCACGGTGTCCATGGCGCCGACCCACTCCGGCACGGTCTGGGACGCGTCCTGTTGCCGCGCCGTAATGTTCGTCAGCCCCAGACGCGCCGCGCCGTTTTCGATCAGGGCGGTCTTGTGGGGGTATATGTCACAGGAGATGATCTTTCCCCGGCCGCCCATGGCGATAGCCGCGGCAAAGCTCTTGCCTCCCGGCGCGGCGCAGCAGTCCAGCACGTTCCCACCGGATTCCGGCAGCCCCGCGCACAGAACGCTGAGCTTCGCCGCCGGATCCTGCACATAGAACAGCCCTTCCCGGAATGCCGGCAGCTGCTCTAAGCTTCCCGTGCCGGACAGCACCAGGCAGTCCGGCATCCACTCATGGGGCTTAGCACTGACATGCTCCCGATTCAGCCGCTCGGTCAGCTCCTCCGCAGAAATCCGGAGGGTGTTCACCTGCACCACCGTCTGGGGTGCGGCATTGTCGGCAATGAGCATGGGTTCCAGCTTGCCCTTGGGCAGGTTTGCTTTCAGCAGGGAAATCAGCTCGTCCGGGTGGCTGTAGCGGTCGGCATAGGACGTCGGCTCCTGCAAGGTTCCCTTCGTCGCCGCCGCCTTGCGCAGAACGGCGTTCACCAGCGCCCCGGCCTTCGGATTTTTGCTATATTTCTTCGCCAGCGTCACCGATTCATTCACGGCGGCGCTTTCGGGAACTTTGTCCAGCTCATAAATCTGGTACAGCCCCAGATGGAGGATGTCCCGCACCACGGGATGAAGGTCCTTCAGCCGCCCCGTGAGAAGCTGCCGGAGGAAAAAATCCAGCTTGTTCCGGTTTTGCAGAACGCCGTAGCACAGCCGCGTGGCCAGCGCCGCGTCCCTGGGGGACAGGCGATCCCGGGCGATATATTCTTTCAGCACCGTATTTGACCAGGCGCCGCTTTTGCGGCAGGCGATCAGCGCGTTCAGCGCCGTTTCTCTTGCGCCCATCAGCGCTCTAATGGGTGACCCCGGAAATAATCGGGCGCCGCCATCCGCTTGCCGCCCTCGGCTTGCAGGGAAATGATTTCCACCGCGCCCTCGCCGCAGGCGATGCGCAGTCCGGTCTTCGTCAGGCCTAAGATTTCGCCGGGCTTGCCGCTGCCCTCCACCACCCGGGTAGCGTGGACTTTGAAGGTTTTGCCCTGCAATTCCATGGTCGCCACCGGCCAGGGATGCAGCCCCCGGACGTGGTTATGCACCTGCTGCGCCGTCTTCGTCCAGTCGATGGGGCACATGGACTTGTCCAGCATGGGGGCGTAGCTGACCCCCGATTCGTCCTGGGGCGTGGCAGGCACCTTTCCCCTTTCAAACCGGGTCAGGGTCTTGCTCAGCAGCTCCGCACCCAGCACCGCCAGATGATCCAGCAGCTCCCCCGCCGTCTCGTTTTCGCCGATGGGGGTCTTGGAAACGTCAATGATATCTCCCGCGTCCATCTCCCGGGTCAGATACATGGCGGTGACGCCGGTCTCCGTCAGGCCGTCCAGCACCGCCCACTGGTAAGGGGCGGAACCGCGGTATTTTGGCAGCAGACTGGCATGGATGTTGATGCAGCCGTATTTCGGCACGTCCAGCACCTTCTGGGGCAGAATGCGCCCATAGGCCACCACGGCGCAGATATCCGGCTGCAAGGCGCGAAGCGCCTCCACCGAAGCATCCTCCCGGAAATTTTCCGGCTGAAATACGGGAATTCCGGCGGCCACGGCCACATCCTTCACCGGGGACGCAACCAGCTTCATGCCCCGCCCCTTGGGACGGTCGGGCTGGGTGTAGACGCCCACCACGTCGAAGCCGTCGGCCAGTACTTTTTTCAGACAGGTCGCCGCAATGTCCGGCGTACCCATAAACACAACGCGCAAGGATATCCCTCCGTTATTCGTCTCGTTCCAGTTCTTCTTCCGTCAGGAACCGCTCCATGACCTCGGTGTAGACAATGCCGTCCAGATGATCCAGCTCGTGGCAGAAGCACCGGGCGATCAGCGCTTCCCCCTCGGTCTCAAACCACTCGCCGTTCCGATTCTGGGCGCGAACCTTGGCATAGTTGGGGCGCTTCACCAGACCGTACTTGCCCGGAACGCTGAGACAGCCCTCCGCGCCGCACTGCTCGCCGCTGGTCTCCACCAGCTCCGGGTTCACCAGCTCCAGCATTTCCTCGCCGGTGTCCACGATCACCGCCCGGCGCAGAATCCCCACCTGGGGGGCGGCCAGTCCCACGCCGTCGGCCTGGAGGAGGGTTTCGGTCATATCGTTCAGCAGCTTGTGCAGCCGCCAGTCGAACTTTTCCACCGGACGGCATACCTTATGCAGCGCCGGATCTTTGTACGTCAGAATTTTGCGCAGTCCCATAATTTAACCTCGTTTCTCTTATGGTAAACGGCTTGCCGGTCAGTCGAATCCGTTTACGTCGATATAGGCGCTGACGCCCCGGTTTGCCTTGTCCTTCCCAAATTCCCGGAGAAGATAGGAAAGCAGCTGGCGCATCGCCCGGGTCAGGCGGCAGCGCAGGGTCAGCTGGTAGCGGAAATGGTAGTTGACCTTCGGCACGGCGCAGGGCGCAGGCCCCAGCACCGCGCAGTGCTCTTCCCGGTAGGCTTCCTGACGCAGACACGCGATCAGACTGTCCCGGAATTTTGCCGCGCCCCGAAGTACCGCCGTTTCCTCCCGTCCCGTCACCACCACGGCGGCAAGATCGCCGAAGGGCGGCGCGTTCTGTACCCGGCGCAGCCGGATTTCCAGATCGTAAAATCCGTCGTAATCCTGCTCCGCCGCATACCGGATGACCTGATGGTCAGGCACCATTGTCTGAATGATGGCCTTTCCGGGGCTGTCCCCCCGGCCGGCTCTGCCCACCACCTGGGTGAGCATATTGAAGGTGGTCTCCCCTGCCAGATACCCGCCGGTGTACAGACTCAGGTCGGCATCCAGCACGCCCACCAGCGTGACGTTGGGGAGGTTCAGTCCCTTGGCAACCATCTGGGTGCCAAGGAGCACGGGAACGTTTTCCTTCTGGAAGTGTTCCAGAATTTTTTCATGTGTATTCACGGCGCTTACCGTGTCGGCGTCCATCCGGTCGGTCTCCATGTCGGGAAAGAGGAATTCCAGCTCCTCCTGCATCTTCTGGGTGCCGGTGCCGATGGTTTTCAGCGGTCCGCCGCACGCCGGGCAGCGCTCCGGCACCGGCTGGGAGAAGCCGCAGTAGTGGCACATCAGCCGGTTGTTGGCGCTGTGATAGGTCAGGCGGACGCTGCACCGGGGACATTCCGGCGCCTTCCGGCAGTCCACGCACACCAGCGCCCGGCTGTTGCCCCGGCGGTTGAGAAGTAAAATCGTCTGCTTCCCCGCGTCCCGGTTGTCGGACAGCGCTTCCCGCAGAGGAATGCTCAGGGAAAGGTCGTTTCCCAGCTTCAGCTCCTCCCGCATATCCACGATGTCCACGGCGGGCAGCTTCCGTCCGCCGTAACGCTGAAGCATGGTGTACAGGCGATAAGCGCCGGTTTTCGCCCGGTACATGCTCTCCACGGAGGGCGTGGCGGAGCCGAGCAGCACCAGCGCGCCTTCCTTCGCGCCCCGCCAGATGGCGACCTCTTTGGCACTGTAGCGGGGGGAATTTTCGGATTTATAGGAATGCTCCTGTTCCTCGTCCAGAATGATCAGGCCGGGGGTGCAGGGAGCAAACACCGCCGAGCGGGTTCCCACGACCACCTTGGCGTCGCCGCCTCGGACGCGCTTCCACTGATCGTACCGCTCCCCCGTCCCAAGGCTGCTGTGCAGCACCGCCACCTGAGCGCCAAAATAGGCCGTCATCAGCCCCAGCAGCTGGGGCGTCAGGGCGATTTCCGGCACCAGAAGCAGGGCACTTCTGCCCGTTTCCAGACAGGTTTGAATGAGTTTAATATAGACGGAGGTCTTGCCGGAGCCGGTCACACCCTCAAGGAGCGCAACCCCCGGATTGCCTTGCGCCATTTGCTCCGCAAGCCCGTCAAAGCAACGCTGCTGATCGGGGCTGAGCACCAGCGGCCCATTTAAGCTTGCCGGCTGAATTTCCCGGCAGCGAAGCACCGGCCGCTCGGTCAGGGTCAGGTATCCCAGCTTTTCCAGCCGGTTCACCGTCGCGGTCGAAGCGCCGGTAAAATAGCACAGCTCCTTCACGGACACGCTGCCCACGCCGCACATCAGCTCCAGCACACTTCTCTGCATGACGGCGGATTTGGGGCGGCGGGAGACGTACTCCATTGCTTCCTCGGCGGAAACCGCCAAGGAAGCGATCTTCTCCGTTCTGTCATTGGCGCGGCGCAGATATTCCGTCTCGGCGGAGATCCACTTTTTTCGCGCGAGATAGGCAATGACGCCGGAAAGCGCTTCCTCGTCGGGAATCAGGGTGCGCAGAGCGGGTTCCTCCGCCTGACCGCCCAGGTTTTCCAGCAGCGCAAGCACCTCCGCCGCGCCGTCCTTGCGGATGGTTTTTTCCTCCCAGGAGCGGTCGGCGGTGAGGGAGATCCGTTCCCGCGCCTGAAACCACAGTCCCGCCGGGAGCATGACCCGGAGGCACTCATAGAAGGTGCAGAAATACCGCTCCCGCAAAAACGCCGCCAGCCGCAGCTGATGCTCCGACAGAATCGGCGATTCATCCAGGCATCGCTCCACGGCCTTCAGCTTTTCCTCGCTGCCCGTCTCCACGGTGAGAACCACGCCCTCGGTGCGCTTGTTGGCGCGGCCGAAGGGCAGCTGCACCCGCTGACCAGGCTGCAAGGTCATTTCCTCGGGGATTTTGTAGGAATAGGGCTTGTCAATGGCATAGGTCGCGGCGGAAACCGCGATTTTCGCAATCATCCTTCACCCCATCCTTTCCGTCTGTTTTTCCGGAGGGCGGTACCCGTCCCCCGGGAAGGCATCATTTCATATACTCTTCCTTCACGGTGGCGGAAAGCTCGCCGTCCGCCACCTCCTCGATGGCCATGGTCACGGGCTTTTCCGGCAGGTCTTCCTGAAAGGCCTCGGCCTCGGCGGCGATCTGACGGGCGCGGTGCGCCACCAGGTTCACCAGCAGATAACGGCTGTCCACCTTCTTCAGCAGTTCAGCAACAGGGGGGTATAGCATAATTTCGTTCCTCCAATAAAGTAGCAATATATTCAGTCAGCCAGATTGGCAATGATTGTCAGAATTTCCCCGGCGCAGCGCCTGGCGTCGTCGTTGACCACGGTGTAGTCGTACCAGCTTCGCTGCTCCATTTCCCAGGACGCCCGTTCCAGGCGCATTTTGATCTGTTCCTCCGAGGTATCCCCCCGGCTGCGCAGACGGCGCTCCAGCTCCTCCCGGGACGGCGGCATGATGAAGATCAGCACCGCGTCAGGGGCGGACTGCTTCACCTGCTTCGCGCCCATGGGTTCGATGTCCAGAAGCAGCAGTCCATGCTCCATTTTTTCCTCCGCCTGGGCGCGGGGGGTGCCGTAGTAATTGCCCGCGTGGGCGTCGTATTCCAGAAACGCATTTTCCCGGATCATCTCCTCGAAGCGCGCCTTGGTCACGAAGTAGTAGTGTACCCCGTCCACCTCCCCAGGTCGGGGCGGGCGGGTGGTGGCGGAGACGGAGAATTTCAGATCGTCCCGGCCGTCCATCACCTGTTTCAGGACGGTGCTTTTCCCCACACCGGAAGCGCCGGAGATCACAAACATTTTTCCCTTGCTCACGGCTCAATCCTCCTTTATTTCTTCTTCCGGTCTGTCCATCCACCGGGCATACAGCGTCTCGGTGGGGATGCCGGAGAGGATTACGTGATCGGTATCCATCAAAAGCACGGCCTTTGTCTTGCGTCCGTAGGATGCGTCAATGAGCATTCCCCGGTCTCTCGCCTCCTGAATCACCCGCTTGATGGGCGCGGAGTCCGGCGCTACGATGGCAAGCACCCGCCCCGCGGCGACCATGCTGCCAAAACCGATGTTCACAAGCTTCATAGCCGCTCCTTACTCGATGTTCTGGGTCTGCTCCCGGATTTTTTCCAGCTCGGCCTTGATCTCCACCACGATCCGCGCCAGACGCACGTCGGTGCATTTGGAGCCGATGGTGTTGGCCTCCCGGTTCATTTCCTGAAGCAGGAAGTCCAGCTTCCGTCCGATAGCTCCGCCGGTGGTGAGCATGTTGTTCATCTGCTCTAAGTGGCTTCTTAATCGGACGGTCTCCTCGTCCACCGCCACCTTGTCGGCGAAAATGGCAGCCTCCGTCAGGATGCGGCTTTCGTCGATAGCGGTGCTCGCCAGAACCTCTTTGAGCTTATTTTCCAGACGGGTGCGATAGTCCACCACGGTCTGGGCGCTGCCCGCTTCCACCTGGCTGACGAGAGACAGGATCGTCTGCCCCCGGCTGCGCAGATCGTTTTCCAGCGCCCCGCCCTCCGTGGTGCGCATGGCGTCGAAGCCTGCCAGCGCCTTGTTCACAACGGAAAGCAGGTCGCCCAGCAGCTGCTGCTCGTCCACCTCCGGCTTCTCCACGGTAAACACATCCGGCATCCGGGACAGGAGCGACACGCTGATGTCCTCTTTCACGCCGAAATTCTCCGCCATCTGCTTCATGGCGGCCAGATACCCCGCCACCATGGAAGCATTCAGGGTGACCTTTGCGTCGGCGGCACCCTCGGAGCGGACGGACAGGAACACGTCCACCTTTCCCCGGGAAATAACGTTCTTCACGGCCTGCTTCACCGCGTCCTCCCCAAAGGACAGGCTGCGGGGCAGCTTCACGGTGCAGTCCAGATAGCGGTTGTTGACGGAGCGCAGCTCCACCGTAAATTCTCTTCCGTTCACGGTCTCCACGGCGCGGCCGTAGCCGGTCATACTTTTAACCAAACTCATTATCCCCTTTTTTCATGGCTTTTCTCATATTTTCTTTGCGAAAGCTGTGATCGTATAGTCAATATTGGCCTTCCTTGCCACTTTGCGGTCGTATACCAGCACCAGAAGGATGCCCAGCGCAAACCCAAGCCCCCCGACCGGTGCGCCGAAGCCCCCCAGCCGGAAGCCGATATAGTATCCCAAGAAGAACAGCACCAGCGGCGCAACGTACAATACCACCGCCGCCTTCAGCACCGGGGCAGTCTGGGATTCCACCTTTACCAGCTCCCCCCGGCGGGCGCCGATGGGGTTCTTCGCCGTAAACGTTACCGTTTCCTTGGCCGCGCCGCAGCCGGAGCATTTGTGGCAGTCGCCGGAACAGGCGCTTTCCCGGATGCGGAATACCAGCGCCGTGCCGTCGTCATAGACTTCCTTCACCCGGACAAGCTGTTCCATGCCGTCACCCCTTTACCGTTGCCGATACGGAGTAGGGTCCCGATATCGCGCCCACCGCCGTGAATTCCTCGCCGAAGGTAATGGACGCCTTATAGGTGGCAGTCCCCGCCACGGCGTTGGAGAAGTCCACCACCACCGTGATGTCGTCTCCCGTCAGCTGGCTGATCTGGCCGGACGCGCCCCGCACCCGCACCGTCAGGTTGGCATTGATGATCTCCACCTCCATACCCTCCGGCACGTTGATGGCCTGGAAATTGGCAACGGTATATTCCCGGATGCTCAGGCCGGAGAACTGGATGCTCACCGTGGCCTCGTTCACGCCGGTCTGGTTGGTGATGCCGTCGGGCAGGTTGATGGTGTAGAGCATATTCTGGGATTTTTCCACCGACCGCAGGTCGATTTCGGCCAGGGTATAGCTGTCGCCCAGCTCTGCCAGCGCGGCGTCGCTGCCCGTGACCCGGATGGAGGCGGGGTTGATCGTTACGGTGGTATTTTTCTCCGTGGCGCCGCCGCCGTAGGTGATCTGTGCCACCAACCGCAGCTCTTTAATGCGCTGAATCTTCATGTCCAGATGAATCTCTTCCACATCGGTGGTGATCTCCGCCGCGTCCACGGGGTTGCCCTCTTCATCGCAGAGGGTATAGCGGTAGCTCTCGCTGATGGACTCCGACTGATCCGTCAAGTCCACCTCGATCACCGCCTGCCGGATTTTATCGGCGACGGAGGCGGGGCCGATGATGTTCACCGTGGAATAGTCCAGCTGAACGTTTTCCGTGTCGTACAGATAATCCTCCGACCGGGTGCCGTCATACTGCACCACCACCGGCACATCCTTCACCCGGCGGTATTCCACGTCTACGTAAAAATCGCTCTGGGACAGCACGTCAAAGGCATTCTGCGCCACGTCACCGGGATAGGAAATGGTGTACCGGAGGTCGATCTTCTGCCCCGGATCGGTGATGGCGGACAGATTGGCCTTCACGGTAATGTTGCTCTGATTGACTTTAATTAAATCGCTTCTGGCGCCTGCCAGCTGCAGCGACACCGTGGAGGAGGACGTGGAGGTACACATCAGCCCCCGCTCGTTCAGGACGCTCTCGCCTTCCAGCACCACCGGGATATTATAGTAGGTCTCCTCGGAATTTGGGCTGACGTAAGTGATGACGTACAGCCAAAGCCCGAAGGCGATGGCGACGGACAGCAAAATGGCGCCGAATTTATTTTTCATTGTCGTCCGTCTCCTTTCTGCGGAAATACAGCTTCTGCTTCAGCCGCAGACCCAAGTCCTGCTTCTCGTCGCCGTCGTCGGCAGGACACAGCTCGTTGTGCAGCAGCTTGTCCAGCGTCTGGGGCGCAAGATGCCGCTTGAGCATTCCGCCCACCGCCACGGAAATGGTGCCGGTTTCCTCGGAGACAATCACCACCACCGCGTCGGAAGCCTCGCTCATACCCACGCCGGCACGGTGCCGGGTACCTAAGTCCGCGCTGAGATGGTTGCTGTCGGACAGGGGCAGCACACACCCTGCGGCGGCGATCCGGCCGTCGCGGATGATCATTGCGCCGTCGTGGAGGGGGGAATTTTTGAAGAAAATGTTCCGAATCAACTGATCGGAAACCTGGCCGTCGATCTGGGTGCCGGTTTTGAAGTATTCCTCCAGCCGCTGCTCCCGGGCGAAGGCGATCAACGCCCCCACCTTCTCCCGGCCCATGGCCTCGCAGGCGCGCACGGTCTGGGTAATGACCGCGTCCATCTCCTGCTGCACGGGCTTGCTGACGCCGAAAATACTGGTCAGCTTCACGCTGCCCAGGTGATCCAGCATCCGCCGCAGCTCCGGCTGGAACAGAATGACCAGCGCCAGCAGTCCGACGGACAGGAACTGCTTCATGATGAAGGCCACCGTATACAGATGCCACAGATCGGTCAGCCACGCAATGACCAGAACCACCACCACGGCCTTGGCAATTCGGGTGGTGCTGGGTGTCTTGATCAGCGGCAGGATTTTATATATCAGAAACGCGACTACGGCGATATCCAGATAGTCTGACCATTGCATTCGCTGCAGCTGCTGCAGCAAATTCTGAATGCTCTCCATAAACGTTCTTACCCCTTTTATGTCAACTTTTGTATAGCGCATACTCCGCTATCGTAAATTTACTATTATCTTGCTTATTATAGCGAATACCGGCGCCGATGGCAATAGCCAATCTGTAAAAAAATTGCGACTATCCTCTGGGAAGTTTGGATACCGCCCTTAAGAATGCGTCGGTTTGGGCGTCGGACGCGTCATGACCGAAGCTGACCCGTACCGTTCCCGATTCCAGCGTCCCCGCGCTTTCGTGGGCAAGGGGGGCGCAGTGCAGCCCCGCGCGAACCGCAATGCCCTGCTTTGCCAGAAGTGCCGCCGCCTCCTCGCAGTCCATCCCCGGCCGGAAGGATACCGTCGATGCCTGATGCGCCCCGGCGAATACCTCCATCCCCAATTTTTGTAAACCCCCGGCGCACCGTTCCAGCTGTCGATGCTCCCGGCGGAAAATATTTTCCGTCCCCGTCCGGCAGACAAAGCGCAAGCCCTCCGTCAGTCCCGCGTAGCCGGGTACGTTCAGCGTCCCCGCTTCCAAGCGGTCGGGCAGATAATCCGGCATGGCCTGGTTCACGGAATCGCTGCCCGTCCCTCCGAACAGCAGGGGCTGGGCATCGCCGCCGCAGAGCAGCAGCCCCGTCCCCTGAGGCCCCAGCAGCCCCTTATGCCCCGGCATGGCGATAAAATCCGCCCCCAGCGCCTGAAGATCCACGGGCAGCGCCCCGGCGGACTGGGCAGCGTCGATGATAAACGGCACCCGCCATTTCCGGCACATCTCCGCCAGCTGCTTAACCGGCAGAATATAGCCGAACACGTTGGAAACGTGGGTGAACACCGCCGCGTCCGCCCCCTGCTTCAGCTCCCGCCCGAAGCGGGAAAGGGTGTCCTCCCAGTCAAACAGCCGCCGCCCCGCCACCCGGATATCCGCCCCCAGCGCGTGAAGGGGGCGTGTCACGGCGTTATGCTCAAATCCGGACACGATCACCCGTCCTCCCGGCTTCACGACGGAGCGGATGGCGATGTTCAGCCCGTGGGTGCAGCTGGTGGTCAGCGCGACCTGCTCCGGCCGGCAGTGAAACAGCGCTCCGGCAGCCTCCCGGCAGGCATACACCGTCTCCGAGGCTTCCATTGCTGCGGGATACCCGCCCCGCCCCGGATTTGCGCAGGTGTACATTGCCCGCTCCACCGCCCGGTACACCCCCGGCGGCTTGCGGAAGGAGGTGGCGCCGTTGTCCAGATAAATCATACCGTCAGCTCCTCCAGATTTCCGTCCGGACGCTGGGCGTAAATTTTGCGCAGGGGAACGCCGTTCTCCCGCAGAAGCTCCACCACCGGAATAATATCCTCCGTTTTGATCCGCAGGCTGTAGCCGCAGCCCTGCTGCTCCATCCACTTGGGTGTCCGCTGGAGGACGCATCGGTGGTTGTTCCGGTTCAGCAGCCGTTCGCCCCGCTGGGCAAAGGTCACCGAGCGGAACGTAATGATAAAGATTCTCATAACGCAAAA
>ERZ791734.2129-NODE-2129-length-13550-cov-3.099148_pt1 | contig 13550 bp, 12 predicted proteins | sample MGYA00509953_ERZ791734 | MGnify/ENA primary metagenome ERZ791734 (study PRJEB30046, sample SAMN00792038) | human gut metagenome | study: EMG produced TPA metagenomics assembly of the A metagenome-wide association study of gut microbiota in type 2...
AAAACAAGCCGCCGGGGAAACCGGCGACGGCGCCGCTCTGACCCCCAACTACCTGCGCTTAAGTCAGGCGGAACGGGAGCGTCTTGAGCGGGCGCAAATAAATTCATAAATCCGGGGCCGATTCATTCAACCCTGTAAATAGAAGGAGAAATATCATGGCAAACGTACACGTCCTCGATCATCCCCTAATCCAGCATAAGCTGGCCATTCTGCGCAACAAGAAGACCTCCGTAAAGGAATTCCGCGAGCTGGTCGGCGAAATTGCCGGTCTGATGTGCTATGAGGCCACCCGCAGCCTGCCCACCCGGGAGGTGGAGGTGCAGACCCCCGTCGCTACCGCCAAGTGCCGGATGCTGTCCGGCAAGAAGCTGGCCATCGTCCCCGTTCTCCGCGCGGGTCTCGGCATGGTGGACAACATGGTGGAGCTGATTCCCTCCGCAAAAATCGGCCACATCGGCCTGTACCGCGACCCCGAGACCCACAAGCCCGTGGAATACTACTGCAAGCTCCCGGAGGACATCTCCAACCGGATGGTTTACGTGGTCGATCCCATGCTGGCCACCGGCGGAAGCGCCGTTGCCGCCATTGATTTTCTGAAACAGCACGGCTGCCGGAACATCATCATGATGAACATCATCGGCTGCCCCGAGGGCATCAAGGCCGTTCAGGAAGCCCACCCCGACGTGGAAATCTTCCTGGCCGCCGTTGACGAGAAGCTCAACGAGCACGCCTACATCGTCCCCGGCCTGGGCGACGCCGGAGACCGTATCTTCGGTACAAAGTAAAAAGTTTGGAAAAAATGTGCATCTCCGAAAGGAGATGCACATTTTTGCGTTAGAAATTTACTTTAACCGCTTTTCCAGCGTTGCGGCGTTGAGCGCCGTCAGATGCACCCGGGAAAAGCCGTATTCCGCCGTCAGGATGAAGGACTTGGGCAGATCGTCGCAGGGGATGACCTCGCCCTCCCGCTCCGCCCGGCTGAGGAACTCCCGGGTGCGCTTGGAGGTGGAGGTATTGTCCAGATCAAAAATACCAATGATGCTCCTGTCCCGGACGGCAAAGTCGTTGCCAATGGATAAAAACATGTTTTCCTCCTGTGGCCGCATCGGGCAGCGTTTCCGCTGCCCGATGGCCTTACTTCCGTTTCTTCCACTCGCTGACCGCCAGCTCGTCGCAGCGGTTGTTCTTCGGGTTTTCCGCATGGCCTTTGACCCAGTGGCAATGCACGTCGTGCTTCTGGGTCAGGGTCAGCAGCGTTTCCCAGAGATCGGAATTCAGGGCGGGCTTTTTGTCGGACTTGACCCAGCCCCGTTTTTTCCAGCCCCACGCCCAGCCCTTTTCCAGGGCGTCGATGACGTACTTGCTGTCGCTGTACAGCTCCACGGTGCAGGGTTCTTTCAGCGCCTGCAAGCCCCGGATCACCGCCGTCAGCTCCATGCGGTTGTTGGTGGTGCTGTCCTCCCCGCCGGAAAGCTCCTTTCCCACGCCGTTGTATTCCAGAATGGCGCCCCAGCCGCCGGGGCCGGGGTTACCGGAACAGGCGCCGTCGGTATACAGGGTCACGGTTTTCATGCCTGTTCTCCGGATTCTTCCTCGTCCATCTTTTCCACACGCTCCAGGGAAACCACCTGGTTGCCCTCGTCAATGCGCATGACGATGACGCCCTGAACATCCCGCTTGTAGACGTTGATGGAGGACGCGGGAATGCGGATGATGACGCCGCCGTTTTCGATGAGCATCACGTCGTCATTCTCGCCAACCACACGGCAGCCGGCCACATTGCCGGTCTTGGGGGTGATGTTGTAGTTCTTAAGACCCTTGCCGCCCCGGCTCTGGGCCTGCTTTTCTCCGTTGGGGCCGGTGCGCAGATACTCCGTCAGAGCGGTGCGCTTGCCGTAGCCGTTCTGGGTGACGGTGAGCAGGGTCTTGCCCTCCTCGGCCTTCTCCGCGCCGACCACATAGTCCCCGTCGGTTAACATAATACCGCGAACGCCCGCCGCGTCACGACCCATGCAGCGCACGTCGTTCTCGTTAAAGCAGATGGCATAGCCAAAGGCCGTGGCAAGCACGATGTCGTCGTCGCCGTTCGTGCGGATGACGCTGATCAGGTGGTCGTCCTCGTCCAGGGTGATGGCGCGGATGCCCGCCTTACGGTTGGTTTTCAGGGAGACGAAGGGGATACGCTTGACGGTGCCCTTACGGGTGACCATCATCAGGAACTCGTTTTCGTCAAACTCCCGTGTAATTACCATAGCGGTGACGGACTCGCCGGGGTTCAGGGGCAGCACGTTGACGATGGCGGTGCCCCGGGCGGTGCGGCCTGCCTCGGGAATCTGGTAGCCCTTGCGGTGGTGCACCCGTCCCTGATCGGTGAAGAAGAGCATGTGGTCGTGGGTGGACGCAATGGTCAGACTCTTGACGTAATCCTCTTCCTTCAGATTCTGGGCGTTGACGCCCCGGCCGCCCCGGCTCTGGGTGCGGTAGGTGTCCACGGGCATTCTCTTGATGTAGCCCTGGTTGGACAGGGTGAAGGCGCAGGTCTCTTCCTCGATCAGGTCTTCGATGTCGATTTCGTCCTCGATCTCCTGAATCTCGGTTTTCCGCTTGTCGCCGAACTTGTCCCGAATCTCGATCATCTCGCTGCGCAGAACCGCCTTGAGTTTCTTTTCGTCCGCCAGCAGCTCCAGATAATACTTGATCTTTTCTTCCAGCTCGTCGTATTCGCTCTGAAGCTTTTCCCGGTCAAGACCCTGCAGGGCTTTCAGCCGCATGTCCAGAATGGCCTGTGCCTGAACGTCGTCCAGTTTGAAGCGATCCATCAGGCGCTGCTTGGCGTCGTCGTAGGCCGAGCGGATGATGTGAATAACCTCGTCGATGTTATCCTGGGCAATGAGCAGACCTTCCAGCAAATGTGCCCGCTCCTGTGCCTTTTTCAGGTCATACCGGGTGCGCCGGGTGAGGACTTCCTCCTGATGCTTTAGGTACTCGTCGATGATCTGCCGCAGGGAGAGAATTTTCGGCTGCTTCTGATTGTCCACCAGCGCCAACATGATAATGCCGAAGCTGGACTGCAAGGCCGTCTGCTTGAACAGATTGTTCAGCACGACCTGGGGGTTGGCGTCCTTTTTCAGCTCGATGACAATGCGCATACCGTTGCGGTCGGTCTCGTCCCGAAGGTCGGAAATGCCGTCCAGGCGCTTGTCCTTCACCTGCTCGGCGATGTTCTTGATGAGCTGACGCTTGTTGACCTGATAGGGAAGCTCGGTGACGATGATCCGCATCCGGTCCTTGCCGTGCTCCTCAAACTCCGTCCGGGCGCGGACGACCACCTTGCCACGGCCGGTGGCGTAGGCCGCGCGGATACCGCTGCGTCCCATGATGATGCCGCCGGTAGGGAAGTCGGGGCCGGAGATATGCTCCATCAGATCGGCGAGGGTCGCTTCCGGATCGTCCAGCACGCACACGCAGGCGTCGATGACCTCCGCCAGGTTGTGGGGCGGGATGTTGGTGGCCATGCCGACAGCGATACCGGAGGAACCGTTGACCAGCAGGTTGGGGAAGCGGGAGGGGAGTACGCGGGGTTCCTTCCGGGTCTCGTCGAAGTTGGGGTCCCAGTCCACGGTGTCCTTGTCGATGTCCCGGAGCATTTCGTTGGAAATTTTGCTCAGGCGGGCTTCGGTGTAACGGTAAGCCGCGGGGGGATCGCCGTCCACGGAGCCGAAGTTTCCGTGGCCGTCCACCAGCAGATACCGCATGGAAAAGTCCTGGGCAAGTCGCACCATGGCGTCGTAAACCGACGCGTCGCCGTGGGGATGGTATTTGCCCAGCACGTCACCCACACAGGTGGCCGACTTCTTGAAGGGCTTGTCGGAAGTCAGGCCGCTTTCGTACATGGTGTACAAAATCCGGCGGTGAACGGGCTTGAGTCCGTCCCGGACGTCCGGCAATGCCCGCCCGACGATAACGGACATGGCGTATTCAATATAGGATTTCTCCATTTCGTCCACCAGGTTGGACTGGGTGATCACCTGGTCGGGAAAGCGGATATCCTCGGGTTTATAACTGCGGTTATGTCCCATAAACGCACCTCCAGTTCAGGGTTGCTGCAAAACTAAATGTCAATGTTGACTGCGTATCTCGCATTCCGCTCGATCCAGTCTTTTCTCGGCTCCACCTGCTCGCCCATGAGAACGGTGAAAATCTCGTCGGCGCGGCGGGCGTCCTCCAGGGTGATACGGCGCAGGGAACGCTTTTCCGGGTCCATGGTGGTCTCCCACAGCTCGTGGGGGTCCATTTCGCCAAGGCCCTTGAACCGGGAAATGTCGATCTTGGCGTTGGGGTTGTCGCTGCGCATCTGAGAGGAAATCGCGTCCCGCTGATCGTCGGAATAGGCGACCTTCACGCTCTTGCCCCTCGTCAGCTTGTACAGGGGCGGCACAGCGGAGTAGACGTAGCCATGCTCGATCAGCGGCCGCATATACCGGAAGAAGAAGGTCAGCAGCAGCGTGCGGATATGGGCGCCGTCCACATCGGCATCGGCCATGATGATGACCTTGTGATACCGCAGCTTTTCAATGTCGAATTCGTCCCCGATGCCCGCGCCCAGCGCCACGATCAGGGGATACAGCTTGTCGTTTCCGTAAATTTTGTCCGCCCGGGCTTTTTCCACGTTGAGCATCTTGCCCCACATGGCGAGAATAGCCTGGAACCGGGAGTCCCGCCCCTGAATGGCGGAGCCGGCTGCGCTGTCGCCCTCCACGATGTAGATTTCGCAGAGGCTGGCGTCCCGCTCGTTGCAGTCCTGAAGCTTATCGGGCATCTGGCCGGATTCCAGTCCCGTCTTGCGGCGGATGGATTCCCGGGCCTTCCGGGCGGCCTCCCGGGCGCGGTTTGCCATCATGGCCTTATCCAGAATGGCCTTGGCAATGGCGGGATGCTCCTCAAAATAGGTGGTCAACTGGTCGTTCACCACCTGATCGACTAAAGTGCGGATATAGGCGTTGCCCAGCTTGGCCTTGGTCTGACCCTCGAACTGAGCGTCGGTGAGCTTCACGGAAATAATGGCGGTGATGCCCTCCCGGCAGTCCTCGCCGGAAACCTTGTCGTCGCCCTTGATAATCCCGTTCTTCACGCCGTAGGCGTTGAGCACCCGGGTCAGCGCGGTCTTGAAGCCGGTCTCGTGCATACCGCCCTCCGGCGTGCGCACGTCGTTGGCGAAGGACAGCAGAAATTCGTTGTAGCCGTCGTTATACTGCACGGCGATTTCCGCGGAGGCGTCGCCCTTGCTGCCGTTCATATAGATGACGTCCTCACACAACGGCGTCTTATTTCGGTTGCACCAGACGGCAAACTCCCGGATGCCGCCCTCATAGCACATGGTCTCGCTGATCTGCTTTTCGTCGTCCCGGTCGTCGGTGATGGTAATGGTCAGACCCGCGTTCAGGAAGGCTTCCTCCCGCATCCGCTCGTGAAGCACCTCATAGTCGTAGACCAGGCTGTCAAACATCTCCGGGTCGGGCTGGAAGGTGACCTCCGTGCCGGTTTTGTCGGTTTTGCCGACGATCTTCATCTCCTGGGTGATGCTGCCCCGGGCGAATTTCATTTCGTAGATGCTGCCGTTTTTGTGAACCCGCACCCGCAGCCACTCACTCAGAGCGTTGACGACGGACGCGCCCACGCCATGCAGGCCGCCGGAGACCTTATAACCGCCGCCGCCGAATTTGCCGCCGGCGTGGAGCACGGTATACACGACCTCCAGAGCCGGACGTCCGGTCTGGGGCTGGATATCCACGGGGATACCCCGACCGTCGTCGGTGACGGTGATGGAGTTGCCGGGATTGATGGTCACGGTAATATGCTTACAGTATCCGGCCAGCGCCTCGTCAATGGCGTTGTCCACGATCTCATAGACCAGGTGGTGCAGACCGGAGGAAGAGGTAGAGCCGATATACATACCGGGTCTTTTCCGCACCGCTTCCAGACCCTCCAGAACCTGAATCTGCTCCGCGCCGTATTCCTGTGTTACTTTCGTTTCGTCAGACATATATGCCCTCCTGCGTGATATGCTTCAATTATTCGCGAATGCTTCCCTTTTCTACCTGAATCGTTCTTCCCAGTTTGGTGAACCGTCCCGGCTCGCAGCAGGTGATGAATACCTGCCCGGAGACGATTTTATTTAATACAAAGTCCTGCCGCCCGGGGTCAAGCTCGGACAGCACATCGTCCAGCAGCAATACCGGCTCTTCCCCCCATTCCCGCGCCATCAGCTCCCGTTGGGCCAGCTTCAGGCTTATGGCCGCCGTCCGGGTCTGCCCCTGAGAGCCGTAGGCCTTCAGGTCGACGCCGGACAAGCTCACGGCAAAATCGTCCTTGTGGGGGCCTGTCAGGCACTGCGCCGTTTCCAGCTCCGCCCGGCTGTGGCTTTGCAGATGGTCCAGTAAATTCTGGGTCAGCTCCGGGATGGGGGCAAAGGGGTCAACCACCGTGGAGACGGTCTTATAGCTGAGGGTAAATTCTTCCGTACCCCCGGAAAATTGGTTGTGGTAATTGGCCGCGGCCTTCCCCAAGCCGTCATAAAACCGTGCCCGGTAGGAGATCAGCAGCGCGCCTACCTGACACAGCCGGGTATTGTATTCCGGCAGAATTTCCAGAATGCCGGGATTTTCAAAATGGTCTTTCAGAATGCGGCCTTTCTGTTCCAGAATCCGGTTGTACTCCGTCAGGGCCGCGTCGTAATTCGGCCGGAGGGCGCACAGCGCCAGATCGCCGAACCGCCGCCGCTGGCTCGCGCCCATTTTCAGAATCATCAGATCCTCCGGGCAGAACAGCACCGTGGGCAGCACCCCGGCGATTTCCCCGGCGGTTTTCTTCTTCGCCCCGTTCAGCCACAGCTGCCGGGGACGGGAGCCGGGGAACAGGAGCCACCGGATGCTCTGCTGCCGCTCCTGGGAGAAGACCGCGCCGTCGATTTCTCCGAAATCTTCCCGAAACCGCACCATTTCCGAGGTTTTCTGCGCCCGGAAGCTTTTTCCGCTGCCAAGATAGCTGATGGCTTCCAGCAGATTGGTTTTTCCCTGGGCGTTGTCTCCCACAATCAGGTTGACGCCGGGGTCAAACCGCGCCGCGATTTCCCGATAATTTCGGAACGACCGGAGCTTCAGCTCATTCAGATTCATGGGTGCAGATTTGGTACGCCTGCCCATCGCAGACGAACCGGTCGCCGGGGCGCAGCTTCTTTCCCCGCATCCGGCAGATTTCGCCGTTGACCAGAATCTGTCCCTCCTGAATCATCAGCTTGGCTTCGCCGCCGGTTTCCGCGGCGTTCGCCAGCTTCATGGCGTCCTGCAATTTGATATACTCCGTGGTGATTGCCACGGGAATGGCGTTATCCTTCTTTTTGACGACTACCTTCATAAGCCGACTCCTTTTTTAGCCGTTCTTGATTCTGACCGGCAGCACCATGTAGGCAAAGTCTTCCTTCTCATCCACGGGGGTCAGAACAATGGGGCTTAACCCGTTGGTCAGCTCCAGCGTGACCTCCTCCGAGGGAATCACCCGCAGGGCTTCCGCCAGATACCGGACGTTGAAGCCGATTTCCAGCTCCTGCCCGTCCCCGGCCAGGGAGCAGCGATCCTCCGCCGCGCCGATGGTGGTGTTGGTGCGCATCTGCAGCTCCTGGTTGCCGAACACGCAGCGCACGGGGCTTTTGTACTTTTCGGACACGATCAGGCCGACGCGCTCCACGGAAGATGCCAAATCACCCACATTTGCCACCATTTTAATGGGGCAGTTGGACGGCACCACCCGCCGCCAGTCCAGAAATTCTCCTTCCAGCAGCCGGCACACCAGCGTGGCGTTTCCCACCTGGAACAGAATGTGCTTCGTACCCAGGGTAAAGGCCGCGTCATCCTCCACGTCCGTGAGAATTTTTTCCACTTCCTTGAGTCCGGCGGCGGGAACCACGAAATTCATTTCCCGTCCGGTACCCTCCTCCGGGTGGAAGGTGCGCCTGGCAAGCCGGAAGCCGTCCACGGCCACGGCCGTAATCGAGGCGTCCGTCACCTCAAACTTCACGCCGGTATGAATCGGCCGACCCTGATTTTCGCTGACGGCAAAAATGGTGCTGGAAATCAGCTCTTTCAATTTATTCTGAGGAATATGGATTGCCCGTCCGTCGCCCACATCCGGCAGCTCCGGATAATCCTCGGCGGACTCGGCGGAAATGGTAAAGGAAGCATAGCCCGCCCGGATGGAGACCTTATAATTCTCGTCCACCACCACGGTCACCGACCCCTCCGGCAGGCGGCGGATGATGTCGCCGAACAGCTTCGCCGGGAGGATGCACTGCCCCATGTCGGACACGTCCGCATCGATCTCATAGGTGATGGCGGTTTCCATATTATAACCGGTGAGGCTCAGTCCCTGTCCGGCCTTGCAGAGGATTCCTTCAATGACGGAAAGACTGCTCTTCTGGGCGACAGTACGTCCTGCGATGTTCAGTCCCGTGACCAGCATATTTTTTTCACAGGTAAAACGCATAGTCAAAATCCTTTCTTTCTGATTTTATTCAATATATTTCTCTTTCAATAGGTTTAGGTAGTAATAACAGTGGTAGTGCAAATTTATGTGGATAACTCCCTTTTTGCTTAGGGGCGCAAGATTTTTTTATCCACAGCCCAATGTGAATAACGGATCCTTTTTCCACAGGGGCTGTCAGGCGGGAAAACGGGTGCAACTTATCAACAGCCTACATTTCCACATTCCACAGGGGCTGTGGAGAAAAAGGGGAGCGCAATTACAGACAGGAATTGATGTTCGCGGTGATGTCCCGGATGTTATTCTGCATGTTGGTGTCCCCGTTTTTCAGCGCGACTTCGACCTTCCGGATGGCGTACAATACGGTGGAGTGATCCCGGGCAAATTCCTTGCCGATGTCCGGCAGGCTCAGGTTGGTGAGCTTGCGGATCAGGTACATGGCAATTTGCCTGGCCTCGGCGGTACCTTTGTTTTTCTGGGTACCCCTCAGAATGACCTCGTCGATGGAATAGAACTTGCACACCTGGCTGATAATCAGGCTGGGGGTGGGCAGGGCGTTGCCCTCGCTCTTGAACATATCGTCAATGGCCCGGGAGATATTGGGAAGATCCAGAGGCATGTTATTGAGGTCCCGGTAAGCCAGAATTTTCTTGACCGTACCCTCAATCTGCCGGACGTTGTTGGTGACGTTGATGGCAATGTAGTTGCACACGTCATCGGAAAGGTTCAGTCCCAGATTTTTGGCCTTGTTTTTCAGAATGGCCATACGGGTCTCATAATCCGGTGGCTGAATGTCCGCGAGTAAGCCCCACTCAAACCGGGTTTTCAACCGATCCTCCAATGTCAGCATGTCGCTGGGCTTGCGGTCGGAGGTCATGACGATCTGCTTATGCTCCTCGTAGAGCTTATTGAAGGTATGGAAGAATTCCTCCTGGGTGGATTCCTTACCGGCGATGAACTGCACGTCGTCGATGAGGAACAGGTCGGCTTCCCGGTATTTGCTGCGGAATTCGATATTTTTGCCGTTCTGAATGGCGGCAATCAGCTCGTTGGTAAATTGGTCGCCCTTGATGTAGACGATGTTGGCGTTGGGATTTTCCTTGCGGATGCCGTTGGCAATGGCATACAGCAGATGGGTCTTGCCCACGCCGGGCGGGCCGTAAAGAAACAGGGGGTTGTACACCTGCCCCGGCGTCTTGGAAACGGCGATGGCCGCGCTGTGGGCAAAGCGGTTGGAGGGGCCGACAACGAAGTTGTCAAAGGTAAACTGGGGATTGAAGTCCATGGAGGAGACGCTTTTCCCCTTCTGCTTGAAGGCGGCCAGCTCCTCGTCGCCGAAGACCATCAGCTTCGCGTCGGAATTGAACACTTCCTTCAGCGCGTCCTGAATGTAATCGGTGCAGCGGCGGCGGATGATCTCCCGGCGGAAGTCCGAGGGGGAGTACAGAATCAGATTGTTCTCGTTCAGCTCCACCACCTCGGCGTCGTCAAACCAGGCCGAAACGGTGACAGCCCCCAGCCGCTCTTCCATATGGCTTAAAACCTTTGCCCACACATAGGCAGATGAATACATAGGGCAGCTCCTTTCCTAAGGCAGCACCGCACAATTGTGCCTGCGAGTCTCAGCCTTCGTTTTCCAAACTTTGAATTGGGACAAAAATCCTGGCTGAGCCTTCTTGTCAAATTATGCGGTGTTGCTCTAACTCTTTTGAGGTAAAAACGGTAGAAATCGCTCGATTTTTTCGCATAATCTCTCAACCTAAATTTTATCACATTTCCACAGAAAAAACAAGGCTTTTTTGTTGAAAAACAATCAATTCCCGAAAGGGACACCGAAAGAATCAAAAAAATCGGAAGATATGTCCGACCCGCCGCTCAAAGCGGAAAACCCGCCCATATCCGGTTTTCAAAGGAAGGGGAATTTCGTCGAATTGTACCTTGACCCGTGGACAAATCTATGTTAAAATCGAGAATTAAGAAATCGGCAATGGCCGTAGGATTCATAGGAGTTCTGTATGAAAAAGGTCTGGACATATCTTGTCATTGCCTTCATCGCGCTGCTGGCGTCCGTCAATTACGAGATGTTCGTCTTCCCAAACCAGTTTGCCCCCTCCGGTATCAACGGTATCTGCACCATGATCCAGTACGTCACCGGCGTCAGCGTGGGATATCTGAGTCTGCTGATCAATATTCCTCTGGCAATCTGGTGCTATATGGAGGTCAGCAAGCCCATGGCCATCCGCAGCATGGTCTACGTGGTCACCTTCTCTCTGGGACTGCTGATTCTGGACAAGGTGGATCTGTCCGACTTTGCCTACGTCACGGAGAACGGTACCAGCAAAATTCTCGGACCCATGGTCGCGGGCGTGATCCAGGGCTTTGTGTACTCCATTCTCATCAAGGCCAGCGCCTATACCGGCGGCACGGATTTCATTTCCGCCATTGTCCACAAGCACAGCCCCAATCGGACGTTTTTCGGCATGAGCTTCGCCATTAACTCCGCCATTGCCATCGTCAGCTATTTTGTCTACGGCTGCCAGATGGAGCCGGTGATTTTGTGCATTCTCTATACCTTCATGTCCACCACGGTGGGCGACCGGCTGATGAAGTCCGGCCGGGAGGCCATCTGCTTTGAAATCATCACCAATTCCCCCCAGGAGGTTTCTCAGGAGCTGATCAGGAAACTCCACCACACCGCGACCTTCCTCCCCGCAAAGGGCATGTACTCCGGCCGGGAAACCAGCGTGCTTCTGTGCGTGGTCAACAAGACCCAGGTGGCGCTGGTCAGCCAGATCGTCCACAAGTATCCCCATACCTTCGCCATCGTCCATCCCGTGAGCGAGATTCTGGGCAATTTCAAGAACCTCAGCTCCTCCGGTAAAGAGGTTGTAGAAGTTTTGGACGCGGGGGACAGAAAAACATTGTAAGACAATAAGACAACACCGCGCAGTTGCTTCGTGAAATTGCGCGGTGCAGCCATAAATTCATCAAATATATTTCTTTTAGGAGGTTATCCCAATGGCGTATTATTACCCGGAACCCAGCCACACCTTCAGCGAGTATCTTCTGATTCCCGGCTACACCTCGGAAGACTGCATTCCCAATAATGTCAGCCTGAAAACGCCCCTGGTCAAGTACCGCAAGGGCGCGGAGGAACCGGCGATTTCCCTGAACGTGCCGATGACGTCCGCCGTCATGCAGTCCGTCTCCAACGATACCCTTGCCATCGCTCTGGCAAAGGAGGGCGGCATCAGCTTCATTTACGGCTCCCAGTCCATTGAGAATCAGGCCGCCATGGTGGCACGGGTGAAGGGCTATAAGGCCGGTTTCGTCACCTCCGCCTCCAATCTGACCCCGGAGGCCACCCTCGCCGACGTGCTGGCGCTGAAGCAGCGCAACGGCTTCTCCACCGTGGCCATCACCGAGGACGGCACCGCCAACGGCAAGCTCCTGGGCATCGTCACCAGCCGCGACTACCGTGTCAGCCGTATGGCCCCCACCGACAAGGTCAGGGATTTCATGACCCCCCGTCAGAAGCTGGTCACCGCCCCCGGGGACACCACCCTGAAGGAAGCCAACGACATCATTTGGGAGCACAAGCTCAACAGCCTGCCCATCGTGGACGAGAACGACCATCTGATGTATTTCGTGTTCCGGAAGGACTACTCCTCCCACAAGGACAACCCTCTGGAGCTGCTGGACAGCAAGAAGCGCTACCTGGTGGGCGCGGGCATCAACACCCGTGACTACGCCACCCGCATTCCCGCTCTGCTGGAGGCCGGTGCGGACGTGCTGGTGATCGACTCCTCCGAGGGCTACACCTGCTGGCAGGAAAAGACCATCAAATGGGTGCGGGAAACCTACGGCGACACCGTGAAGATCGGCGCCGGCAACGTGGTGGACAGGGACGGATTCCGTTTTCTTGCGGAAGCCGGGGCTGATTTTGTTAAGGTCGGCATTGGCGGCGGCTCCATCTGCATCACCCGGGAAACCAAGGGCATCGGCCGGGGTCAGGCCACCGCGCTGATCGAGGTTGCCGCGGCCCGGGACGAGTATTATAAGGACACCGGCATTTACGTACCGATCTGCTCCGACGGCGGTATTGTCCACGATTACCACATGACCCTGGCGCTGGCCATGGGCGCGGACTTCCTGATGCTGGGTCGGTACTTCGCCCGCTTCGACGAAAGCCCCACGAACAAGGTCATGGTCAACGGCGCATACATGAAGGAATACTGGGGCGAAGGCTCCAACCGCGCCCGGAACTGGCAGCGCTACGACCTGGGTGGCTCCGCAAAGCTCAGCTTTGAGGAAGGCGTGGACTCCTACGTCACCTACGCCGGCCCCCTGCATGACAACGTGGAATCGTCTCTGTACAAGGTCAAATCCACCATGTGCAACGTAGGCGTGACAAGCATCCCCGACCTGCAAAAGAACGCCAAGCTGACGCTGGTATCCTCCGTGTCCATTGTAGAGGGCGGATATCATGATGTGACGCTGAGAAGCTCTGCTCCGGTGAAGTAAGCAATGATGTGAAAAGTGCTGCCCGGCTGGGCAGCACTTTTCACGTTTCCAACGTGATTGTTCACACAATTTGATTGATTCTTTGATTGATTGCTGCCATAGTGTGAGAAAGGACGTGAGACTATGGGGAAAAGTGTAGAATATTATCTGTCCAAAGGGTACGACCGGAAAATGGCAGAATATTTTGCTTCCGGGCGCAAACGCATTACCAAGGTCATTCCCAGAAATGATTTCACATTGCTGTTGAGCTTTGATAATGGCGAGACTCGACTGTACGATGCCAGCCCTTTGCTTCAGGCCGGAACCGTATTTGCACCCTTCCGGGAATGGGATAATTTCCGCAGGGTATACCTGGACGAGAACCACAGCGTCTGCTGGGACATTGACCCCAATATTGACAGTAATGAGGTGTGGAACAACAAGGTGGACTTGTGTCCGGACAGCTGCTACGTGGACAGCGTTCCTTTTCATTGACATAGAGCCTGTAAATC
>ERZ791734.2146-NODE-2146-length-13436-cov-2.861445_pt1 | contig 13436 bp, 15 predicted proteins | sample MGYA00509953_ERZ791734 | MGnify/ENA primary metagenome ERZ791734 (study PRJEB30046, sample SAMN00792038) | human gut metagenome | study: EMG produced TPA metagenomics assembly of the A metagenome-wide association study of gut microbiota in type 2...
CAGGGCAGAGTCTTTTCTACACCCAGGGTACAGAGCTGGTGCTGGGGGACCGGCGAATTGACCTGGGTCTCACCCCGGAGGGGCCCAAGCAGCTGGTGAAGATGGGGGCCTATGTGGTGGTGTTCCCGGACAGAAAATACGCCAGCACCCTGGACGGCGCGGACTTCGGCAGCCTGGAGGCCCGGTTCGAAGGAAACGGCGCGGTATTGACCCCCTGCACCCTGGAAGGCGCAGACCGAATCCCGGCGCACGTACAGTCCGCCGAGCCAAAGGAGCCGGAAAACGGCACCCTCTGGCTGGACACGGCATCTTCTCCCGCCGTGCTGAAGGAATGGTCCGCCGCCTCCAACCTCTGGGTCGCAGTGGAAACACCCTATGTGCGCATTGACGCTCCGGGCATTGGCCTTTGCTTCCGGCAATACGACGGCGTGACCCTTTCGGGCACGGATGGGCTGGACGGGGCCAATGTGATCTGGCAGGCGGAAGAAAATTTCGTCGTGGTCTCCGGCGTATTGGAGGGGCAGCAGAAAATCGGTAGGCTGCTTTTGTCCCGGACCGTACCGGAAATGGACTATGTCATCGAGTGCGGCAACCGGCTCTGGGGCTGCCGGGCGGGAACGGACCGCCAAGGAGATCCCGTCAATGAGATCTACGCCTCCAAGCTGGGAGACTTCCGGAACTGGAACTGCTTCATGGGGCTGACCACGGACAGCTATGCCGTCACCGTGGGTACCCAGGGGCCCTTCACCGGGGCCATCACCTACCTTGGCAATCCCCTGTTTTTCAAGGAGGACTGCCTGTATAAGATCTACGGCAGCTACCCCGCCGCCTTTCATGTCCAGTCCACGGTATGCCGGGGCGTGGCCCGGGGCAGCGGCGGGAGCCTGGCCATTGTGGGGGAGACGCTTTTCTATAAGTCCCCCATGGGCGTGTGCGCCTACGACGGCGCTCTGCCCGCAGAGATGGGCAGAGCGCTGGGCACGGAGCCGCTGGAAGGGGGCATTGGCGCAGGCTGGGCCGGGAAATATTTCCTGAGCCTGCGGGAGAGCACCGGAATGGATGCTCTGTATGTCTACGACAAGCTGCTGGGCCAATGGCACCGGGAGACGGGCTTCGACGCCCGGCAGATGGTGTCCCACGGCGGGAAGCTCTACGGTCTGGACGAAAGCGGCGAAATGTGGCTGCTGCGGGGCGGCAAAAGCCGGGAACGGGTAAAATGGATGGCCCGCACCGGGCGCATCTCCGGCTGGGACGGTCAGCGGATGGTCCTGAAAAGCCTGGAGCTGCAGCTGCTTCTGGCAAACCGCGCCCGGATGGACATCTCCGTGCGCTACGACGACCGGGGTGCCTGGGAAAAGGTGGGCACTCTGACGGGCTCGGACCGCCGCTTCCTGCTTCCCATCCGGCCAAAGCCATGCAGCCATTTGGAGCTGCTGCTGGAGGGGGAGGGCGATGTCCGGCTCCTGTCCCTGACCCGGGTGCTGCGGCAGGGAGGTACGGTATGACCCCCTTGGAGCTGCGGCTGCCGAACCTGACGGAGGGCGAACCGGAAGCCCAGCTGCGGCAGCTGCGCAGCTACCTGTACCAGCTGACGGAGCAGCTGCAGCTGGCTCTGGGCAGCCGGGAAGAGGCCGCAGTCACACCGGATACCCAAAAGCTGCTCCGTGAAGCGGTGGCCCTGAGCGCCAAGCGGGGGGATGGCCGGTATGCGGGGCTGGAAGCCCTGGAAGGTCCCTGGCGGCAGCAGGCAGGCGCAGCGGAAGCATTGGAGGCCCGGCTTGCATTGCTGGAGGGGAAACCGGAGCCCCCGGAATTGCCCGCCGAGGCCCTGTACCGGGAAGGCACAGCGGGTATGCAGGTTCAGCAGGCGGATACGGTCCGCTTTCTGCCCCTGCCCCCCTTCGTCCAAACCCCGGACGGGCACTGGCAAATTCAGTAGAAGGAAGGAGAAGACATGGAAGAAGAGAAGAAAAAATACACCGCGTCTGCTCAGGTGGAGCAGGCGCGGCAGGAGGCCCAGGCCAGTGACGCCCGGAAGCCCGGGGAATACGTCTCCAAATGGCAGCAGCAGCTGGACGCGGCCATGGAGAAGATCCTGAACCGGGAGAAGTTTTCCTACAACCTGAACGGCGACGCCCTGTACCGGCAGTACAAGGATCAGGCCATTCAGAACGGGCGGCTGGCCATGCAGGATACCCTGGGGCAGGCAGCGGCCATGACCGGAGGCTTCGGCAGCTCCTACGGTCAGACCGCCGCCCAGCAGGCCTACCGGCAGCAGATGGCGAATCTGGGTGACAAGGCCTCCGCCCTATACGACAAGGCCCGCTCGGAATACGACCGGCAGGGCACGGCGGACAAGCAGGCCTATGACCTGCTCCTGCAGCGGGAAAACAGCAGCCAGAACCAGTACAAGCAGAATCTGGCGGCCTGGGAAGCGGAGAATCAGCGGCTCTGGAACCGCTACGACCAGGCCCGCAGTGACGACTACGGCGCCTACCGGGACGAGATCAAGGACGACCAGTGGCTCCGGGAATTCCAGCAGGCCCAGGAGCAGTTTTACGAAAAGCTGCGGCGGCAGTATGGCTACTAAAGGAGGCGGCATGATTTTATCCAGTCTGACCGTTCCCCTGACCGTTCAGGGGGACACCCTGGGCGCTCCCCTGGCCATTACGCTGCCCAGCCTGGGGCGGACGGTAGGGCTGCGCTACCGCTGCGGTGCAAAATTGGGAACCGTCGCAGCCCCCGGCAGACTCACCCGGGCAGAATGGACACCGCCGCTGACCCTGGCAGAGGAATATCCGGACCGGGATAAAATCCCCGTCAAGCTGATTCTGGATGCCTATGAAAACGGCAAAATCGAAGACAGCCGGGAAAAGCAGGTGCTGCTGTCCATCCCGGAAGGATTCCATCCCACGGTGACGCTGCTGGCAGCACCCCAGGCAGGGGATCGCTTTCTGCAAGGTGGCCAGACCCTGGTTGAAGTGACTGCTTCGGGAACTCTGGGCGCAGAGATCATCGGCTGCACCGTCCGCTGCGGCGATCTGACCGGGCAGGGGCAAAGGCTTTGCTTCGACCTGCCCCAGGCAGGGGAAATTCCGGTGACGGCCCGGGTAACGGACAGCCGGGGCAGGTCTTCCCAAGCGAGCGCCACCGTCTCCGTGGAGCCGGGCGGCACCGGCAGCGAGTCTCCCCTGGTGGACCTGAACCCGGCGGCCAAGGCCCTGGGCATCGGCTGCCGGGGAGATGCCCAGAATACCCTTTCCATGGGTCTGGCCCTGGACATGGGCGGGCAGCGGCTATCCGGGCTGCCTACGGCGGCGGAGTCCTCCGATGCCATGTCCCTGGGGCAGGCGGCGGCAAGCTTTCTGGGGCTGCGGAAGCTCTGGGAGAATCCGAGCCCCGAGCAGGAATTTCCCGCCCAGACCGTTGCTGCCGCCGGGGCGCTTCTGCTCATCGAGGCGGCGGCTCAGGCGGGCAGCACGCAGCGGGTCTGGGAGCTTGCCGGGACTGCCGGGGCCATAAGAGTATTTTCCGGCAGCACCCTGGCGGTCCGAACGCTCCGGCAGACCGAAGACGGGCTGGAATTCGCCGCTGCCGCACCGGCAGACACCTGGGTGGTGCCTCTGGCGGTATACGCACTGAAAGAAGGGAGTATTAGATGAACGCAACGGTATTGGCATCCCTGATCACAGGGCTGCTGTCTCTGGCGGGGGTCATGCTGAGCAATCTTCTGTCGGACCGGCGGCGGGAAAATGCCCTGCGGACTGCCCAGGCCGTAACGGATGAGCAGCTGCGGCAGCTGACAAGGGAGGTCCGGGAGCACAACAATTTTGCCCGGCGGATGCCGGTGGTAGAAGAGCAGATCAAAGTCATCAATCACAGGTTAGAGGACCTGGAAAAGGAAGGAGCAAAATCATGATCAATTGGAAGGTACGTCTGAAAAATGTGAATTTCTGGCTGGCGGCAATCCCCGCCGCCCTGCTGGTAGCCCAGAGCATCGCCGCTCTGTTTGGCTTTGCCCTGCCCGTACAGGCAGTGGAGGGAAAGCTGCTGGACCTGATCAATGCAGTGTTTGGACTGCTGACCATTCTCGGCATCGTCAATGACCCCACCACCCGCGGCCTGCGCGACAGCACCCGGGCAATGGAATATCAAAATCCCAACTAATACGCCATGGGGCGGCTGCAAAAGCAGCCGCCCCGGAAGCGCAGCATTACCCACTTTTTTTCGCAGGCGTGTAAATAAGTGCACAAAAATGCCCCCTTTTTTCTCTTAGCATAACTATACCACAGAGTGGAACAGCTGCAAGAGGAACAGGGGACATTTTGTTTACGTAATATGTCGGCCCTCAGAAGGGATGGCGGCAGCCGTAGAGGAATACGGCCATGGGGGCGAGGAGCACAGGGGTTCCTGCGAACACCAGCAGCCAATCCGGAGTCCCCAGGGCCACCCGGGAGACGGCCAGCCACAGCACAGCCCCCAGCAGCGCGCCAATAACGGCCAAAACCCACACGCAAACCCTATATTTGCGCTCTGCCATCCAGGAAGTACGGTCTACAAGATTCCACAGTTTTTTCATAACAATTCCTTCTTTCTGCCCTCACCCTACCCCCGGAAGGTAAAGGGCGCAACGGTGGAATCGTAAAACATAGGTAAAATCCCGAAATTTTACACCGGCTTTACATTCCGCCCCGTTTGGACTTTACGCAGCCAATTTAAGATAGGGTCAGAAACGTAAAGGAGCTGTAAAAAATGGATATTTTCGGGATCTTGAATCTGTTGGGCGGCCTGGCCCTGTTCTTATACGGCATGTCCGCCATGGGCGACGGGCTGGTGCAGCTGTCCGGCGGCCGCCTGGAAAAAATACTGGAAAAGCTGACCCAGAAGAAGATCATGGCCGTGCTGCTGGGCCTGCTGGTGACGGCCGTCATCCAGTCCTCCTCCGCCACCACGGTTATGGTGGTCGGCTTTGTAAACTCCGGCATTATGAACCTCAGTCAGGCCGTGGGCATCATCATGGGCGCCAACATCGGCACCACCGTCACCTCCTGGCTGCTGTCCCTGACGGGCATTCAGGGCAGCAATCTGTTCCTGAAGCTCCTAAAGCCCAGCTCCTTCTCCCCGATTCTCGCCGCCATCGGTGTCATTCTCACCATGACCGCCAAGGAGGACGACAGGAAGAAAAACATCGGCACCATTTTCGTGGGCTTCGCCATTCTGATGTTCGGCATGGAGGCCATGAGCTCCTCCGTCTCCCCCCTGGCCCAGAATGAGAAGTTCACCGGCATTCTCACCGCCTTCTCCAACCCCATCCTGGGTCTGCTGGCCGGTGCGGCCCTGACCGCCATCATCCAGTCCTCCTCCGCCTCCGTGGGTATTTTGCAGGCCCTATGCATGACCGGGGCCGTCAGCTTCGGCACCGCCATTCCCATCATCATGGGCCAGAACATCGGCACCTGTGTCACGGCCCTGCTCTCCGGCATGGGTGCCAGCAAGAATGCCCGCCGGGCCTCTCTCATCCATCTTTATTTTAATTTAATTGGCACTTTGCTGTTTCTTGTGGTATTCTATACATTGAACAGCTTCCTGCACTTCTCCTTCCTTCTCACCCCCGCCAGCGCGGCGGACATTGCCGTGATCCACAGCCTGTTCAACATCGGCTGCACCATCGTGCTCTTCCCCTTCTCCAATGTGCTGGTGAAGCTGGCACAGCTCACCATCCCCGACGGCAGGGAGGCCGCCCAGGATACCCGCCCCGCAGCCTTGCAGGCTCTGGACGAGCGCTTCCTGGACCGGCCCGGCTTTGCCATGAACCTGTGCAAGGAGGCCGTGGACCATATGGCGGACCTGGCCCGGAACTCCTTCCAGCTGGCCATGGGGCTGCTGGACAACTTCTCCGAAAAGGATTTGCAGCGCGTCATCGCCATGGAGCAGGAATCCGACAGCTACGAGGACACTTTGGGCACCTATCTCGTCAAGCTCTCCGGCAAGGACCTGAGCAAGGCAGACAGCCGGACGCTGTCCATCCTGCTGCACTGCATCAATGACTTCGAGCGCATCTCGGACCATGCCATCAATGTGGCCGAATCCGCCCAGGAGCTGCGCAGCAAAGGACTGGCCCTGTCCGAGGACAGCCGGAAGGAGCTGGCCGTCTACGGCAAGGCCGTCAGCGACATTCTGGATCTGACCGTCTCCGTCTTCGCTGCGGACGACACGGACCGCGCCCGGTCCGTGGAGCCTCTGGAGGAGGTCATCGATACCCTGAGCATCGAGATGCGGCAGCGGCACATTATCCGGCTGCGCAAGGGCGCCTGCTCTTTGGAGGCAGGGCTCATTCTGGAGGACCTGCTCACCGGCTACGAGCGGGTATCGGACCACTGCTCCAATGTGGCCGTCTGCCTGATCGAGGTCCATGCCAACGAATACGACACACACGAATATCTGAATCTGACCACCAAGGGCAGCGACCCCTGGTTCCGGCAGGAATACGACAAGAAGCTGAAGGAATACCCCCTGCCCTGAATGACGAAAGGAATACACTATGGCACTGATCTATGTAGTAGAGGACGATGACAACATCCGGGAAATCGAGACCATCGCCCTGAAAAACAGCAATTATCTGGTAAAGGCCTTCGCCCGGGCCACGGACTTTTACCGGGCTCTGAACGACATTCTGCCGGACCTGGTGCTGATGGATGTAATGCTGCCGGACGAAAACGGCTGCGATATTGTGAGGCGGCTGCGCAGCCAGTCCGCCACCAAGCGGCTGCCCGTGATCATGGTCACCGCCAAAACCTCGGAAATGGACATGGTGAAGGGACTGGACGACGGGGCCGACGACTATATCAAAAAGCCCTTCTCCGTGCTGGAGCTGCTGTCCCGGGTGAAGGCCCTGCTGCGCCGCTCCACAGAGGAGACCGCCCAGCAGCTCCGGGTGGGGGACATCCAGCTGGACAACGCCCGCCGGATCGTCCTGGCCCAGGGCAAAAGCGTGGAGCTGACCTACAAGGAATATGAGCTCCTGCGGTATCTGATGATCAACGCGGAGATGGTCCTGTCCCGGGAATCCATTATGCGCTTCGTCTGGGGCACGGACTTTGAGGGAGAGACCCGCACCGTGGACATGCACATCAAGACCCTGCGGCAGAAGCTTGGCCCCTGCGGCCGTCAGATCGGCACCGTCCGCAATGTGGGCTACGTGCTGCAAAGCACCCCGGAAAGCTGAGGCCATCTCATGAAGCAGAAAATCAATCTGCGCCTGGGGCTCATCGCCCTGGTGGCCCTGATTCTCACCACCGTCGGCGTGACCAAGGTCTATTATGACCTGTTCCGCCAGCAGGTGGGCCGGGATCTGCGGCTGACGGCCCACCTGCTGGGCCAGAGCGGCGAATTCACCCGGGGCAATGCCCCCAAATTGCAAGACCCCGAGGTCCGCATCACCTGGGTGGACGCCGACGGCACCGTGCTCTATGACGATGAGGCCGACGCCGGAGCCCTTCCCAACCACGCGGACCGGCCGGAGATCCGGCAGGCCATGGACACCGGCGAGGGGGAGATCGTCCGCACCTCGGATACCTTCAATATGAACACCTTTTACTATGCCCTGCGGCTGGATGACGGCACGGTGCTGCGGCTGGCGGTGGACGCCCGGTCCATCAGCTCCGTATTTTTGGCGGCGGTGCCGGTGCTGCTGATCATCGCCGTGGTGATCTTCGCCGTGTGCCTGCTGCTGGGCCATCTGCTCACCGCCCAGCTGATCGCCCCCATTGACGATATGGCCGAGCACCTGGACGAGCCCGCCCGGGAGCCTGTCTATCAGGAGCTGGAGCCCTTCGCCCGGAAAATCCGCAGCCAGCACGAGAAGATTCTCTCCGCCGCCCAGAGCCGCCAGGATTTCACCGCCAACGTATCCCACGAGCTGAAAACCCCCCTGACGGCCATTTCCGGCTACGCCGAACTCATTGAAAACAAGATGGTAGACGGGGAACAGCAGCTGCGCTTCGCCGGAGAGATTCGGAAGAACGCCGCACGGCTTCTGAGCCTGATCAACGACATCATCCAGCTCTCCGAGCTGGACAGCGCCCAGGCCCCCGCCCGGGTACAGAGCGTGGAGCTGCTGAGCCTGGCCAAGGAGGTCTGCGGCGATCTGGAGGTCCCCGCCCGGCAGCGGCGCATCACCCTGCAATGCTTCGGCCGGGAGGCCACGGTCATGGGTGACCGGGAGCTATTGAAAGAGCTCCTGGAAAACCTGGTGCAGAACGCCATCCGCTACAACCGGGAGGGCGGCTTCGTCCAGGTCACCGCCAAGGAAGAGGCGGGCCACGCCCAATGGATCGTGGAGGACAACGGCATCGGCATCCCCGAGGACGCCAAGGACCGGGTCTTCGAGCGGTTCTACCGGGTGGACAAGAGCCGCTCCCGGGAAACCGGCGGCACCGGCTTAGGTCTCGCCATCGTCAAGCACATCGCCCAGATCCACAACGCCACAGTCACCCTGGATTCCGCCCTGGGCAAGGGTACAAAGATCACGGTGACATTCTGAGGAAAAAAATCCACAGCTTCTCCCCTGCTTTGGAGCGGCTGTGGATTTTTTGTGGACCGGCGGCACATTCCGTTCGTCTGGGAGGGTTGTGCCGCCGAATTTTTATTGCAGCGAAGCCTTGTACCCCTCGCCCCAGGCCCGCATGGAGTCCAGAATGGGCTTCAGGCTCTTTCCAAGCTCCGTCAGGGAGTATTCCACCCTTGGCGGGACCTCGGCATAGACCTCTCTGTGGACCAGACCGCTTTCCTCCATGGCCCGCAGCTGAGCCGTCAGGACCTTCTGGGATACGTTCCCAACGGACTTTTTCAGTTCGCCGAAGCGCTTGGTCCCGGGCATCAGATCCCGGAGAATGAGAACCTTCCATTTGTCCCCAATGAGGCTCAGCGTGGTCTCCACCGGGCAGGCCGGGAGTTCTGCCCTTACCTTTGCATCTTCCATATTTCAAGACCCCCCAAATACGTTTTTGTTTCTTCCCCGCAGGGCCCGGTTGCGGCCTGTCGGCCCAAAGTCCATTGGCATACACGATTTGTGCAGCAAAAGCGTTCAACTGGCCTCCATCCCAATAGTTCCATTTTGGTAACTACAGCACAATATTGTGCTTACTTTACGAATGGGCGTTACGGCGCTATTATAATGCCAACGAAAGGAAAAAGCAATCCTTCGAAAACAAAATCCATTTGGAGGTACTTATTATGAACAAGGTCGTTGAATTTCTGAATGCAAATCCCGTGCAGTATCTGGCAACCGTGGGCCGCGATGGCAAGGCAAAGTGCCGTCCCTTCATGTTCGCAGGCGAGCTGGACGGCAAGCTGTGGTTCTGCACCAACAACCGGAAGGACGTCTACAAGGATATGCAGCAGAACCCCCAGGTTGAGATCTCCGTTTCCAGCCCCTCCTACGCCTGGATTCGGCTCCACGGCAAGGCCGTCTTCGAGAACAACGTGGCTGCCAAGGAAATGTGCATCCGCAACCCCATTGTGAAGGGCCAGTATCAGACCGCTGCCAACCCCATCTTTGAGGTGTTCTACTTGGACAACCCCCACGGCGTGATCGCCGACTTCTCCGGCAACCCTCCCTACGAGTTCTAAAAACAGCAGCTGGTCTACAAAATTGCCCCCCTGTGCTGAAAGGTCGAAAACATGACACACAATGATTATTTGAAGCTCCTGGTAGAGGACATCCACTCCACCACCGTAGCCACCATTGGCGCAGACGGCCATCCGCAGACCCGGGTCATTGACATGATGCTCATGGATGAAAAGGGCGTCTATTTTCTCACAGCCAAGGGCAAGGCCTTCTATGCCCAGCTCATGGAGCAGGGCTATATCGCCCTGTCTGCCGCAAAAGGCAAGGTTTCTGTCTCCCTTCGGGGAAAGATTCGAAACATCGGCAAGGAAAAGCTGGAGGAGATCTTTGAAAAAAACACCTATATGCAGTCCATCTACCCCAGTGACACCCGGGATGCGCTGGAGGTGTTCTGCCTGTACAAGGCAGAGGGCGAGTATTTCGACATCAGCGACCTTTCTCATGTGACCCGGGACAGCATCGGCATCGCCCCTTTTACATTATAGCAATCCGTACTCCATTCCGTAGGGCCAGCCGTTGAGGCCGCCCAGGTCGTAGAGATGGGGATAGCCCAGGTCAAACAGCTGGGCAGCCGCCAAAGCCGACCGGCGGCCGGTGCGGCAATAGATCAGAATTCTTGCCTGCTTGTCCGGCAGAATCTCCGACAGGTCCGCATCCTCAATGTCATCCAGCGGCAGCAGCTTCGCCCCCGCCGCGTGCTCCAGGGCATATTCATCCTCTGTCCGCACATCCAGCAGAACACTGCCGGGATAAGTATCCAAAATATGCTTTCCCTCCTGGAAAGAAATTGCCTGAATCATGGTTTCCGCTCCGTTTCCAATGTTTTCCGCTATCATACCACAGCAGGCCCCAAAATGCAAGAAACCGGGAAAGCAAAGCCGCTTTCCCGGTTTCCCGCCTTCGCGTATGCAATTTTGTCGGATAACGCAGCCGTTACCGCCTCAAAACTGCCGCGAGGGCTTTTTTACTGCATGCCGCTCTCGTAGGCCTCGATCATCTTCTTGAACGTGTGACCCGTAGAACCTTCGGGATTTGCCCGCCGTTTTAGCTTCCCCAGGTACTTTTCACAGGTATCCCCGGTGAAAATCTTGATGTCCAGCCGCAGAGTGTTATCATCCTCCGGAGTGACATAAATCCTGTCGATGAAGGTGTCAATAAAATCCTTGGTAATGGCCTCGGTCTGGCACTGCTTCTCCGCATCCCGAAGGACTTTGCGAAGGTGCTCCATATTGGCACGGAACTCCTCGCTGGATTCCTGCTGGTCCTTCAGCTCCAGGAGCGTCTGCTCGCCGGACTTGATTTCTTGGTTGCACTGGGTGGTCATAGCCTTGAAATCCGCCGGTGTGATGCTCTCCAGGGTCACCAGCTCCAATAGCTTGGACTTCTTCTTTTTGGCAAGGTCAATGTTTGCCTGGGCTTCCTCGATTTTCTTTTCCAGATTGCCGTCGCAGGTCATGCTGCGGTACATCCGCTCGTATTCCGCAATCATGGCGGCGGAAGCCTGCCGGGTGTCCCGGAACACCTCAAAGAGCAGAGGCACCAGCTCCTTTTCGTAAATGGGGAAGGAGTCGCAGGCATCCGCGCCGGACTTGATTTTGTTGGAGCAGACCCATTTGCTGTTTTGGTTGCCCAGCTTGTCCTTGGATTCCCGGCGGTAGTAGGCGGTGCCGCAGTGGGTGCAAAAGAGCTTGCCGGTGAGCAGATTGGCGTGATTGCAGATGCCCTGCCGGTTTTTCACATCCTCGCTTCTGCGCAGCAGCACGGCATTGGCCTTTTCCCACAGCTCCTCGGAGACGATGGCGGGGACAATTTGCCCGGTTTCGTCCTTGAACATAACCCATTCCTCTGGCGGGAGGAATTTCTGCTTCTTGGTGAACATATCCACCACCTTGACCTTGTTGCCGACATAGTAGCCCTTGTATTTGGGATTGGATATCATATTGGACATGGTGGTGTGGGCGATTTTCTTGCCGTTCAGGTTCCGGTAGCCCTTCTCCCAGAACAGGTTTTCAATCTGCTTCATGGAATAGGCCCCGGTGGCATAGAGGGTGAAAAGCTCCCGCACCATGGGAGCCTGGGTTTCATCGATGACAAGGCGGCCATCGTCCTTGGTGTAACCGAAAATTCGGGAGTTGCCCAGGACAACGCTCTGCTTGATAGCCTGCTGGTGGCCGAATTTGACACGGGAGCTGAGCTTCCGCAGTTCGTCCTGGGCGATGGAGGACATGATGGAAAGCCGCAGCTCCGCATCCTCGTCCAGGGTGTTGATGTTGTCGTTCTGGAAGAATACACCGACGCCACTGGACAGCAGCTGGCGGGTGAACTGAATGGAATCCAGAGTGTTTCGGGCGAAGCGGGAGATTTCCTTTGTAATCACAAAGTCAAATTTTCCGGCGGCGGCATCCTCTACCATGCGGTTAAAATCCTCCCGGTGCCTGGTGGAAGCGCCGGAAATGCCCTCGTCGATATAGCCCGGGACAAAGGTCCAGGCGGGATTTTTCTTGATGAAGTCCTCGTAATAGCCAATCTGATTGCCCAGGGAATTCAGCTGCTCATCGGATTCGGAGGAGACACGGGCATAGAAGGTGACCCGCAGAGGAAGGTCATAAATGGTCTTGGTGCGGAGAAGCTGCCGTATGTTGTGTATATCCATGGTGTACCTCTAAAGTTCGTTGTATCATGTTCTGTAATTATGATATCATACATCGTGAAATTTTACAACCCAGAATTGACTGGGAAAAGCGGCAACCCGTCGCCGGATTGCCGCCCGTTTGGTTTCAAGCTACCGTTCCATGGAAGTGGCCCGATTTTTGATTTTGATCCGCATACGGTTCCGCTGATCCTCCGTAATCAGGCCCTTGGCGTAGAGCGTGTCGTTATAATAGGTCAGCCACAGCTGCTGAATGGTGGCCTGGATGGTCTGTTCGTTTGGTTTCGGATGGTTTTCATTATTTTCTGCCATAGTAAGCCCCCTGTGCATTTCCTAGTTTTCCCGGGATGAAAGCTCTTTATGCGCCTGTGCGCTAAGCAGAAACCTGAGGGTATCACCGGGGCCGCTCAGGCTGTGATAGAATCTGTTTGCGATATTCAGTTGTCATGTACAGGGAAATAGGGGGTGTGACGCATTAGTCACGAGGTGATTCCATCCTTTGTAATGGCAGCCAGTCCGGCAACGGAGAACTTCCACTCCGGCGGGAGACTGAGAATGATGGGAAACAGCCCAATGGCCTTGAGCGAAAGCCGGGTATCCCGGAGATGATGGATGCTCATGACGGTAAAATCCTTATCCTTCGTTGCCTGAATCACCGGCAATTGGAAATCCCTCCTTGTGGCAAAGGGAGTCGCGTTTTACGACACCCTTTGAATTTTTGCCAGGTGCAGGCCGATTCTGAGGAGGCGAACGCCGCCTTTCGGGGCGGGAACCCGGCAGCTGTCCTAAAAAGAAATAGAACGTATGTTCATATATTATATAGGCAGGGAGGTGATTTGTCAAGAGAAATACGGGAAATAGTTGGAAATGGATAATTTTTCCTGGGGAAAAGTGGAAGGGTGTCGCATTTCACGACACCCTTGGGCGAGGGGGAATATGCATAGAGTGGAATGTGGCGGTATGGGGTGGAGGGGGACGGAGTCTGGTGCGGAGAAGAAAAAATGGTTGCCTTAAGTGAAAATATAAGAAATATGCACATTGGATATCAATAGCACATTGGATTTTCTGAGGAGTTATCTTCAGAAAATAATGTATATGTGCTTTGAACTCCATGAGAAAAGAACAAGCGAATATTCTCATCTTTGCCTGAGAGTAATT
>ERZ791734.2175-NODE-2175-length-13254-cov-9.724449_pt1 | contig 13254 bp, 7 predicted proteins | sample MGYA00509953_ERZ791734 | MGnify/ENA primary metagenome ERZ791734 (study PRJEB30046, sample SAMN00792038) | human gut metagenome | study: EMG produced TPA metagenomics assembly of the A metagenome-wide association study of gut microbiota in type 2...
ATCCCTTTGCATCCATCCGGGAAAACACGGTGAACAGCACCGCCAGCAGCAGCCGTAGCACGGCGGCGTTCTGGGTGGGCATCTCACCCGCAAGGTCCACATAATCCTGCGCCGACATCAGCGCCTCGGTCAGGGACACTTCCCGCACTGTATTGTCCCGCAACCGCACCCGTATCCACGGTTCGGTCAGCAGGTTGAATTCAATTTCCTTCATCCGTCTCCTCCTTTTGGTAATACAGACCGTTTTCACGGTCATAACAAAGTTCCATGCCCGCAAGCCGGGCAGTCAGGCTTTCATCCAGCAGCAGGATCAGTTCTCCGTGCAGCAGCGGCGACAGCTGCCACGCCGCAAGGCGGCTGCGGTTGTCTGCTTCCAACTCCCGGATGACCCTGTCCACCTTCCACGCTTTGCCGAACACCGCCGGGAGCCGCAGCTTCTGCCGGGCGATCTTCAGTGCTGTTTCCGGCGGGGGCGGGCTGTCGGCAGCTACAGCAGTGCCGCTCTCCTGCCACGGCAGAAAGTGGATGCCGCCGTCTGCCCGGCGCTGCATTACCAGCACCTCTACCGATGGGTCGCCGTCCCGCACTGCTGCCCGCGCCGCCGGGTCAGAGCGGGCGCCCTCATTCTGCATCCAGTCGTCCAGCGTATTCAGCTGCACCAGCCGGTGCGTTTCCGGCTGCGGTACAAGGTACGCCTCGGCGCGTGCTTTCTTTTTCTCCTGCGTCTTCTCATATACGCAGCGCATTTCCTCACCCTGCGCCTCGCCGGGAGCTTCCTGCTCCCAGCCGTAAACCCGCTGCACCAGCGGAGAGATTTCCTCCGGCAGCCGGATGCTCCGGGGTAGAAACTTCCGGGTACGCCAGAGCAGCCACTGTCCATATACTGCCTCGCTGCCCGCGTCAAAGGCATCCTCCCCGGTGTCCAGCACCGCGCAGCAGGCCTGCTGCAAAGGGGCTGGGCGGCTGCGGCGGTGGCGGTGCAGCCGTCCGATGCGCTGCAACAGCAGATCCATGGGGCAAAGCTCTGTAACAAGAACATCCAGATCAATATCCAGCGACTGCTCCATCACTTGTGTACCCACCACGATCAGGTCGTTCCGGCGCTCCGGTGAAGAGCCCTTGCCGATGCGTTCCATCAGCTGCTCTTCCCGCGCTGCGCGGTCCGGCATCAGGAACTGCGCATGGAACAGCTGCACCTCTTTGTCCGGCAGGCTTTCCCGCAGCAGCTGCGCGATTTTCTGCGCTTTTTTGACCGTATTTACGATCACCCCCGCGCAGCCGCCTTCTGCCAGTTTCCGGCGCAGCAGCGCGGGCAGCTCCGGCTCTGTGAGCGTAGTGATCTGCACCGTTCGACTGGGTGCATCCAATGGGATGGCCGTCTGCTTTACCTCTGCGCCATTCGTCCATGTCAGCAGCGGATAGCCGCAGCTGGTTTTCCACGGCGCGTCCGGGGCAGCCTTTTTCTGCTGGTAGGCCTCGACCAGCTCTGTGCGCCGCCGGGCGGGCAGGGTGGCTGACAACAGGATGACCGGCACCTTGTACCAGCCCAGCCATTCCAGTGCGCGGTCCAGATAGCAGTTCATGTAGGTATCGTAGGCATGGCACTCGTCAATAATGACTACCTTGCCCGCAAGCCCCAGATGCCGCAGCATAACGTGCTTCTGGGCAAGTGCTGCCAGCAGCAGCTGATCCACTGTACCAATCACAAAGTTTGCCAGCAGTGCCTGCTTGTTTCCCCGAAACCACTGGTGTACCTGCACCTGATGCTCTTCCTGCGCATCCTCCTCCAGCTGCACCCCGCGCCCCTGTAACCGCAAATAGTTCTCGTTCAGTTCTGCCATGCCGTGCGCCAGCTTTATAGCCTGCGGCAGCGTCTCCTCAGACTGCGTGTCTGCCCAGCCAAGCAGCCGAGGAAAGATGCCGTTTGCCGTAGCCTGTGTGGGCAGCCCGAAAAAGACACCGCCCAGCCCGAACCGGTTGGCCATGATTTCCGCAGCGGCCAGCGCCGCCTCGGTTTTGCCCACGCCCATCTGTGCTTCCAGGATCAGGATGCCCGGTTCCGCTGCGGTATCCACAGCCTCCAGAACAGCCCTCTGCACCGCATTGGGCGCAAAGCCGAACCGCACCGCAAACTCCTGCGGGTCTGCAATGCCCGGCTGTGCCTCCCACGGGAAGGGCAGCGCCAGCTTTTCCCACGCTCTGTCCACCCGCGCCGGGTAATCTTCCATGCTGCCCAGCTCCTCCACCGGGATCAGGGGGAAGTATTCCGTATTGCTGGCGATCCAGTCTGCCATGATCAGAAGTCCGGTCAGAAGCACTTCCTCCTGCGGGTCCAGATTTTCCAGCTCCGCTGTGTCGTCAAAGCCGCAGTCCTGCAAAACAGTCATGAGCAGCTCTACCCAGAAACCCTGCCAGACCTTTTTCTGTCCCTTGGGGTAGTAGTTGCTCTCCCACCCCTCTAACTGATCATCGACCGCCGCGCAGCTCTGTGGCTTGCCGTGGTGTGCCCCCACAATGGAGGCGATCCCTCCGGGACAATCATCCCACAGCAGGATCGCCTCGCCCGCCCTGGCATGCGGCGACTCCCGGCGGTTCTGTTCAGGACAGTCCAGCGGCGTCAATGTTTCCAGCCGCTGCCGCGCCTCCGGCAGGGTGCGCAGGATATTTGCCTGAAAGGCTACCGTAGCCTTGCCTATATCGTGTATTCCGCCCAGAAACCGGGCATGCGCGCGCAACGCTTCCTCGCGCATGCCCATGGCCCGTTTTACGCTTTCCGGGAGCCACTGCCGGACCAGCCGCTCCATGATGCCCGCCGTATCCCACAGGTGCATCCAGAGCGGCAGCCACAGGCTGGTATTCTCCGGGTCCGTTTTACCAACCAAAAACCTTGTTTTATTCAACATCCATCGCATTTCTGTTCCTTTTCCGGTGTGTGTGCCTTCCATGTACCAAGCATAACAGATCATGTATCCCATAATCAGTACTTTTTGTATTTTATCTCCGCAAATGAAAAAACGGCGCACCGGGTCGTGCCTCATCAAAACGAAAGTGTCCTTGCAAGGTAGAGAAACCTGCTATTCATAGCCCGGTTCCATCTTCTGTTCCAAAGATACGCTTCTGCCCTTCTGCTGTCAACGGCTCTGCGCAAATTCATCAAAGCCACAAAAAACGATTTCTTTTTTGGTATAAAAAACCGCCCCGGCTTCCTGCTGTGGAAACCGGGGCGGTTCGTTTGCGTTATTTGTGTCGGTTCAGGCCCTCACGCAATTACTTGCGGGGGTTCTTGATGGCAGCCTGCGCAGCGGCCAGACGTGCGATCGGCACACGGAAGGGAGAGCAGCTGACGTAGTCGAGGCCAACGTTGTGGCAGAACTCGACGCTCGTGGGGTCGCCGCCGTGCTCGCCGCAGATGCCCAGGCCCAGGTCGGGGCGGGTCTCGCGGCCGTCGTGTGCAGCCATCTTGACCAGCTTGCCGACGCCGATCTGATCCAGGTGCTGGAACGGATCGCTCTCGTAGATCTTGTTCTCGTAGTAAGCACCCAGGAACTTGGCAGCGTCATCACGGCTGAAGCCGAAGGTCATCTGGGTCAGGTCGTTGGTGCCGAAGCTGAAGAACTCAGCTTCCTTGGCGATCTCGCCGGCAGTCAGGGCTGCACGGGGGATCTCGATCATGGTACCGACCTGATACTTCATGTCAACGCCTGCAGCAGCGATCAGCTCGTCTGCGACCTTGACCACAACGTCCTTGACGAACTTCAGCTCCTTGACCTCGCCGACCAGCGGGATCATGATGTGCGGGGTGATCACGAAACCGGTCTCAGCCGAGACGTTCAGAGCTGCCTTGATGACAGCGCGGGTCTGCATGGCTGCGATCTCCGGGTAGGTGACAGCCAGACGGCAGCCACGGTGGCCCATCATGGGGTTGAACTCGTGCAGGGAAGCAACGACGTTCTTCAGGTCATCGAAGGTCATGCCCATATCGGCGGCCAGCTCCTTGATGTCCTCGTCCTTGCTGGGCAGGAACTCGTGCAGAGGCGGGTCCAGATAACGGATGGTCATCGGGCGCTCACCCATGATGCGGTACATCGCCTCGAAGTCGCCCTGCTGGAACGGCTCGACCTTGGCCAGAGCGGCTTCGCGCTCTTCCACGGTACGTGCGCAGATCATCTCACGGACGGCCTTGATGCGGTCTTCTGCGAAGAACATGTGCTCGGTACGGCACAGGCCGATGCCCTCAGCACCCAGGTCAACGGCCTGCTGTGCGTCACGGGGGTTATCCGCATTGGTCATGACCAGCAGCTGACGTGCAGCGTCTGCCCAGCCCATGAAGCGGTTGAAGTTCTTGTTGCCGGTAGCGGCGACGGTCGCGACCTGCTCGCCGTAGATGTTGCCGGTGGAGCCGTCGATGGAGATCCAGTCGCCCTCGACGAACTTGTGGCCGTTGATCTCGAAGGTCTTTGCCTCCTCATCGATCTTGACCTCGTTGTCGTTGCCGCAGCCGGAAACACAGCAGGTGCCCATACCACGGGCAACAACGGCTGCGTGGCTGGTCATGCCGCCGCGGACGGTCAGGATGCCCTGAGAGACCTGCATGCCCACGATATCCTCGGGGCTGGTCTCCAGACGGACCAGAACGACCTTCTTCATCTTGCCGGACTTGACCATCTCCTCTGCCTCTTCAGCAGTAAAGACGATCTGGCCGCAGGCAGAACCGGGAGAAGCTGCCAGACCCTTGCCGACGACCTCAGCGGCCTTCAGGGCAGCGGCGTCGAACTGGGGATGCAGCAGGGTATCCAGCTGCTTGGGCTCCACGCGCAGGACAGCCTCCTGCTCGGTGATCATGCCCTCGTCCACCAGGTCACATGCGATCTGCAGAGCAGCCTGAGCGGTACGCTTGCCGTTACGGGTCTGCAGCATGTACAGGTGGCCGTCCTCGATGGTGAACTCCATATCCTGCATGTCGCGGAAGTAGTTCTCCAGACGGGTCGCGATCTCAACGAACTGATCGTACACCTCAGGCATCTGATCCTTCAGGTGGCTGATGGGAGAAGGAGTGCGCACGCCTGCGACGACGTCCTCGCCCTGTGCATTGATCAGGTACTCGCCCATCAGCTTCTTCGCGCCGGTGGCGGGGTCACGGGTGAATGCGACGCCGGTGCCGGAACGGTCGCCGGAGTTACCGAATGCCATCTGCTGCACGTTGACCGCAGTGCCCCACTCGTAGGGGATCTCGTTCATCTTGCGGTACACGTTTGCACGGGGGTTGTCCCAGCTGCGGAAGACAGCCTTGACAGCCTCGATCAGCTGATCGCGGGGATCCTGGGGGAACGGCTTGCCCTCGTTCTCCTCGTAGATCTTCTTGAAGGTGCCGACCAGTTCCTTCAGGTCGTCAGCAGTCAGGTCCACGTCGTTCTTGACGCCCTTGGCTTCCTTCATCTTGTCGATCTCGACCTCGAACAGGCTCTTCGGGACCATCATAACGACGTCGGCGAACATCTGCACGAAGCGGCGGTAGCAGTCGTATGCAAAACGGGCGTTGCCGGTCTTCTTTGCCAGACCCTCAACAGCCTCATCGTTCAGGCCCAGGTTCAGGATGGTGTCCATCATGCCGGGCATGGACTGACGTGCACCGGAGCGGACGGAGACCAGCAGGGGGTTGGTGTTGTCGCCAAAGGTCTTGCCGGTGATCTTCTCCAGGCCCTTGACGTGCTCGAAGATGTCAGCGGTGATCTCGTCGTTGATCTGGCGGCCGTCGGCGTAGTACTGGGTGCAGGCCTCGGTGGTGATGGTGAAGCCCTGCGGCACCGGCATACCGGCTGCGGTCATCTCAGCCAGGCCGGCACCCTTGCCGCCCAGCGTGTTCTTCATGGTGACTTTGTCGCCACCGAAGGCGTCGTTGCCCTCGCTGAAGTAGTACAGATACTTTTTGCTCATGCGTTGTTTACCTCCCAATCGTGGCCCCCGGTCCAGATGTCCCGGCGGTCTCATCGTTTGCTCACAATTACTGATACGATGAACATTGTCATGTGAATGCTCAATTATTATACCAGAAAATCACTTCCTTGCCACCATGCAAAACACCGAATTTGTTTGATAATTTTTGTGCAATCCCTTGCATTTTACTGAGTTTTTGAGTAATATAGAATGGGAAAGATTTCGAGAGGTTTTTGTTATATGGAGCCATTTTTCCGCCTGTTGGATACATCTTTCTATCCAATGAGCTTTGTTGCGGACAGCCCTCCGGGGATCTGCCGCAATTTCTCCTCTCCCCCAATCAATTTCGATCCAGTTCCAAGGAGGGATCATTCATGGAATCCAGTTCCAATCCTGCACGTGAGGCCGCCCGCGCCAGGCTGGCCGCCGCTGAGGCAAAGCGGGAGGATATCCTGCTGTACCACATCGCCAACGGCGTGAACATCGAGAGCCGCACTGTAGAGATCGACGAGGGCGTCGTCATCGCGCCTGGTGCCACCATCCTGTCCGGCACCATCCTGCGCGGCAAGACCGTCATCGGCGCGGGCTGTGTCATCGGCCCGAACAGCCTCATCGAAGACAGCACCGTGGACGAAGGCACCACCGTCAACGCCAGCCAGGTCTACGGCTCCCATCTGGGCCCCCACAACAACATCGGCCCCTTCACCCATGTGCGGGTGAACACCGTCACCGACTACGGCGTGCATCTGGGTGCCTATGTAGAGACCAAGAACTCCAACTTTGCCCGTGGCAACACGGTGAGCCACCTGACCTACATCGGCGACAGCGATGTGGGCAAGTACTGCAACTTCGGCTGCGGCACCGTCACCTGCAACTACGACGGCAAGGACAAGTTCCGCACCACGATCGGTGACTACTGCTTCATCGGCTGCAACACCAACCTTGTGGCTCCGGTCAAGGTCGGCGACGGTGCCTACACCGCCGCAGGCAGCACCATCACCAAGGATGTGCCCGCGCAGGCCCTCGGCATCGCGCGTGACCGCCAGACCAACCTCGAAGGCTGGGCCGCCCCCAAGATGGAAGCCTACATCGCCAAAAAGAAGAAGCTGGAGGATGAGCAGGGCAAGTAAGCCCCTGCTCACCTTCATCGGGCTGCGAAGAACTCCCCCAGGCACGGCATTGCCGTGCCAGCCCCCTCGGAGAGGGGGCCAAAACCTCCCTCCCAGAGGGAGGTGGCATCGCGCAGGCGATGACGGAAGGAGTTCCCCGCAGCCTTTTTTGCGCACCGTGCAGCTTTTCGATTCAAAATGTATATCTTTTTACGCGCACGTATGTTATACTAAGAACTTGCTTTCAGAGCAAAAATAAAACAGGAAAAGGCAAATCATCTATGAATGCAAATGACATCTGGCTGATCGCCGGTCTGGGCAACCCGGAGTCCAAGTACGACGGCACCCGCCACAATGCCGGTTTTGCCGCGCTGGACCATCTGGCGGGCAAGTGGGGCATCGCGGTCAGCAAAACCAAATTCCAGGGCCTGTGGGGCCAGGGCGAGGTGGACGGCCACAAGATCGTGCTGCTCAAGCCCCTGACCTACATGAACCTTTCGGGCGACTCCATCGCCCCACTGGCCGGCTTCTTCAAGATCCCGGCCGACCACGTCATCGTCCTGTGCGACGACATCACCCAGGCCCCCGGCAAGCTGCGCATCCGGCCCTCCGGCTCGGCAGGCGGCCACAACGGCCTGAAGAGCATCATCGCCCGGCTGGGCGGCGAGAGCTTTCCCCGCATCCGCATCGGTGTGGGTGCCAAGCCTCGCCCCGACTACGATCTGGCCGACTGGGTGCTGGGCAAGTTCCCGCCCGACGACGTCAAGGCCATGACCGACCGCTATCCCGACCTGGAAGCGGCCGCCAGGCTCATCATGGACGGCAAGCTTGGGCTGGCACAGAGCCGCTACAACGGGTAACCGGATGCTGTAACCGAGAGGAGGTCCACGATGTACGAATCCCTGCTGAAGCATACGGCAGAGTACCAGAAGATTTCTGCAAGCCTTGCCACGCCCGGCCCGGCGGCGCTGTTCGGCCTGCCCCCGGCGGGCCGCGCCCTGCTGTACGCAGCCCTGCAAAAAGACCTGGGCCGGGTGCTCTGCATCGTGACGCCCGGCGAGGCCGAGGCCACCCACTTCGCCGATGACCTCAAGGCGCTGGGCCTGACGGCGGCGGTCTTCCCGCCCCGCGACTTCATGCTCCGCCCGGTGGAGGGTGCCGGCCGCGAGTACGAGTACCGGCGGCTGTCGGTGCTGGGTGCACTGGCCGGCGGGCGGCTGAACGCCGTCTGCGTCCCGGCAGAGGCCCTGCTGCAATACACTGTCCCCCGCGCGGAGTTCCAGAAGAACACCCTCACCCTCAAGCCCGGCATGGTCTACAACCGCGAGGCGCTGGTGGAGCGGCTCTTCTCCGCCGGCTACGTCCGCCGCAGCCAGGTGGACGGCCCCGGCCAGTTCAGTGTGCGCGGCGACATCGTGGACATCTATGCGCCCGACATGCACCAGCCTGCCCGCATCGAGTACTGGGACGACGAGATCGACTCGCTGGCCTCCTTTGACCTGCTGACCCAGCGGCGGGACGGCTCGCTGGAAAAGATCTATCTCTCCCCCGCCCGCGAAGTGCTGTTCGGCAGCACCGCCGACACCGCCGAGGCCCTGCGCGCAGCCCAGAAAAAGGCGCGCGGCAAACACCGCACGGCGCTGGAAAAGGCCATGGAGGCCGACCTGTCTCAGCTGGACTCCGGCCTGATGCCCGAAGCCATGGACAAATACTACGGCCTGCGGTATCCCGCCCCGGCCACCCTGCTGGACCACCTCGATTCTCCCCTCTTCGTGCTGGACGAGGTGGGCGGCATCCGGGACGCCCAGAAGGCCACCGAGTTCCGGCGCGGCGAAGAGCTGACCGGCCTGCTCGAAGAGGGCGTGCTCTGCCCCGGCCTGGATGTGCTGTACCAGACCATGGACGACCTCGTTTTCGCGGCGCAGAAGCAGAGCACCCTGCTGTGTGAGAACTTCCTGCGCGGGATGAACGAGTTCCAGCTGAAAGACCTCATCAACGCAGAGGCCTTTGCGGCCCCCAACTGGGGCGGCGACCTGGCCTCCCTGCGGGAGGATCTCGACCCGCTCATCGCCCAGGGCTATGCCGTCACCCTCTTTGCCGGTACGCCCAAGGGCGTAGCGGCCCTGACCCGCGATCTGGCCGACAAGGGCTACTCCGTCAGCATGAGCCGGGACGTCCGCCCCGCCAAAGGGCTGGTGCAGGTGCTGCCCGGCCACCTGACCGCCGGGTGCACCTTCCCGTTCGCCCGGATGGCGGTCATCTCGTCCCGGCGGCATGGTCTGGACGAAGCCGCCGAGGCCAAAAAACGCAAAAAGAACAAGAACGCCCTGTCCAGCCTGTCGGACATCAAGCCCGGCGACTATGTGGTCCACCAGAGCCACGGCATCGGCATGTATGCGGGCATCCAGCGGCTGGAAGTGCAGGGTGCCATCAAGGATTATCTGAAGATCCAGTATTCCGGCTCGGATGTGCTGTATGTGCCCGTCACCCAGCTGGACCTGCTGAGCCGTTACACCGCCCCCGGCGACGAGGAAAAGGTCAAGCTGGCCAAGCTCGGCGGCACCGAGTGGCAGCGCACCCGCGCCAAAGTCAAAAAGGCCACCGAGGAGATGGCGCAGGAGCTGATCGAGCTGTATGCCCGGCGGCGGCAGGCCCCCGGCTATGCCTTCCCGCCGGACGGCGACTGGCAAAGCGATTTTGAGGCCCGCTTCGAGTACGATGAGACCGACGACCAGCTCAACGCCACCTCCGAGATCAAAAAGGACATGGAGCGCAGCTACCCGATGGACCGCCTGCTCTGCGGCGACGTGGGCGTCGGCAAGACCGAAGTGGCCCTGCGGGCCGCGTTCAAGTGCGTCATGGGCGGCAAGCAGTGCGCCATTCTGGCCCCCACCACCCTGCTGGCCTGGCAGCACTACAACACGATCCTCTCCCGCATGGAGGCATTCCCGGTCAAGGTCGGGATGCTCTCCCGCTTCCGCACCGCCAAACAGCAGAAGGAGACCCTGCGCGGCCTGCAGGCAGGCAGCGTGGACATCGTGGTGGGCACCCACCGCCTGCTGTCCAAAGACGTCCGCTTCCATGACCTGGGCCTTGTCATTATCGACGAGGAGCAGCGGTTCGGCGTCAAGCACAAGGAAAAGCTCAAGGAAAACTTCATCGGGGTGGACATGCTGACCCTGTCGGCCACCCCCATCCCCCGCACCCTGAACATGGCCATGAGCGGCATCCGGGACCTGTCCACCATCGAGCAGCCGCCCATCGAGCGCCAGCCCGTGGAGACCTTCGTCCTCGAATACAACGACGTCATCCTGGCCGAAGCCATGAAGAAAGAGCTTGCGCGCGGCGGGCAGGTCTACTACCTGCACAACCGGGTGGACAACATCGAGTCCACCGCCGCCCACGTCAGCCAGATGGTGCCCGGTGCCCGCGTCGGCATCGCCCACGGCAAGATGACCGAGGAGGAGCTGAACCCCGTCTGGCAGCACCTGCTCAACGGCGAGATCGACATCCTCGTCTGCACCACCCTCATCGAGACCGGCATTGACGTGCGCAACTGCAACACCCTCATCATCGAGGACGCCGACCGGATGGGTCTGGCCCAGCTGTACCAGATCCGGGGCCGCGTGGGCCGCAGCGGCCGCAAAGCCTATGCCTACTTCACCTTCCGGCGGGACAAGACCCTCTCCGACATCGCACAGAAGCGGCTGTCCGCCATCCGGGAGTTCACGGCCTTCGGCTCCGGCTTCCGCATCGCCATGCGCGATCTGCAGATCCGCGGCGCGGGCAGTCTGCTGGGCCACAGCCAGCACGGCCACATGGAGGCCGTCGGCTACGACCTGTACGTGAAGATGCTGGGGCAGGCCATCGCACAGGCCAAGGGCGAGCCCATCCAGCGCGACAAGAGCGAGTGCCTTGTGGACCTGCGGGTGGACGCCTACATCCCCGAATCCTACATCGCCGACGGCCCCGGCCGCATCGAAGCTTACAAGCGCATCGCGGCCATCCAGACCCCCGAAGACGCTGCCGACGTGCTGGATGAACTCATCGACCGCTACGGCGACCCGCCGCCCTCGGTCAGCGACCTGGTCAACGTCTCGCTGGTCCGGGTGCAGGCCACCGCCGTGGGCGTGTACGAAGTCACCCAGAAAAAGGACACCCTCGTCCTGCAGGTCGAGACGCTGGATGTCCCGATGATCCGCGGCCTGCTCGTAGCCTTCAATGGCCGCGTCACCGCCGGTGCCGGCAGCAAACCCTATCTTTCCGTCACCCTGCAGCCCGACGAAAAGCCGCTGGACCTGCTGCAAAGCATCCTCAAGGCGATGGCCGAGATCTTAGGAACAAAATAACCCCCTCCGCGATGCCGGAGCGGTCGTAACACAAAACATCAGGAGTACACTTTTATGAAACACAAACTTCTTGCCCTTCTCTGCGCGGCGGCACTGGCCTTTGGTCTGGCCGGCTGCGTCCTTTCCACGCCGGACACGGTCGGTTCCATCGGCAATGTGGAGATCTCCTCCGGCCTCTATCTGCTGGCGCAGTACAACGCCTACCAGTCCGCCGCCAAGCTCGCTTCCTCTGACCAGGATTCCACCAACGTCAAGAGCTTCCTGAAGGAGACCATCACCACCGACGCGGACTCCGGCGAGACCGCAGCCGTCAGCGACTATGTCGCCCAGAAGACCCAGGAGAATCTGGAGCTGTACGCCGCCGTCGAGACCCGCTTCGACGAGCTGGGCGGCCAGCTGACCGAAGCCGAGGAGGCCCAGGCCGACAGCTACGCTTCCCAGCTGATGGACCAGTATGGCGACACCTACAAGGCCAACGGCATCGGTCTGGAGACGCTGCAGCGCTTCGAGCGCATCCTGCTCAAGAGCACCGACCTGCTCGACCTCGTGTACGGCACCAACGGTGAGACCCCGGTTTCCGACGCCGACCTGACCAGCCATCTGGAGAATCAGATGTACAAGCTGGCCTATTACAGCATCCCGCTCTACAACTCCAGCACTTATGCCTTCGCCGATGACGACCAGAAGGACACGATGCTCCGCCTGGCACAGGCTGCTGTGGACAGCTACAACGCCTCCGCTCCGGCAGATGCGGTCAGCCAGTTCACCGCCTTCAATGAGGTATCCTCTGCGGCTCTGAGCGGCATCTACGCCGTGCTGGACTCCACCGTCCCCACCGACGGCACCGCCTCCCTGCAGACCGAGCTGCTGAGCAGCAGCACCCTCGACTCGGCGTTCTCCACCGAAGGCTCTGCCGACACCATCCGCAGCCTGTCCTTCGGTCAGGCCGCCGCCGTGCAGTATTCCTCCCTCTCCATGATGCTGGCCGTCCGTCTCGACCCGCTGGACGGGGCAGCGCTGGACGATGTCCGCGCACAGGTCCTGGCCGACCTGAAGAGCGATGAGCTGCAGGATGCGCTGGCTGCCTATGGTGCCTCCATGCAGCACAGCCTGGACAGCTCCGCCATGGGGAAGCTCCCGGCCCGGAAGATCGCGGCCGCAAGCTCGAACTGACCATCCCTTGAAACGAACAAAGGCGTCTGCACCCGGTCAATGCAGACGCCTTTGTTTTATGCTTTTTACCAGCGGTCACTTGCGATGATCGGCCCAGCCGTCCACGGCGCTCACGAGCGCCCGGCCGCGGCGGCCGAAGAGCTTGGGCAGCAGCATGCGGGCCATGGCCCAGACCCCTGCAAAGTTGTACAGGATGACCGCTGCGGTGATGAGTCCGGTCCACAGGCCGTAGAGCGGGACATCCGCCAGCAGGACGAAGGCTTCCGCCGCCAACGCGCCGAAGTTGACCACCACCCGCACCGGATGGATGGACATCCCGATCATGTGATGGGCATCCAGCGCACGGAGTGTGAACACCAGACCCAATCCCAGGAAGGACGCATACGTCGCGCCGATGGGGCCCCACCACTTGATGAAGAAGTAGTTCATGATGCAGTTGCTCACTGCACCGGAGAGCATGGTCCACAGGCTGTGGCTGGATTTCTTGTTGACGACATAGACGCTGTTCAAAAACTGGTTGTAGCAGCTGCACGTGGATGCCAGCGTCAGGAAGGGCACGAAGTGCCAGGCGTAATAATAGTTCGCCTTCATGATGTGCATGACCGGGCGGCAGAGCCAGATGATGCCCGCCGCGCAGCAGAACAGCACACTGGAATAGGTGCGGAAGATCTTGGTGAAGAACCGGGCGC